>JAEAME010001958.1_pt1 | contig 12933 bp, 10 predicted proteins | sample 8958731 | NCBI WGS metagenome assembly JAEAME01 (sample SAMN16933194, study PRJNA681113) | bioreactor sludge metagenome | isolation source: anerobic bioreactor sludge (Control) | place: India:Bengaluru | collected 2018-10-24 | reverse complement strand
ATGATATGTCCTTAGCTCTTTTCTTAATTCTTTATAATCCGGTACAAGACCCTCAAGCAATCTGTAAAATTCACTGCCATGGTTATTGTGTTTCAGGTGACACAGTTCGTGTATTATCACATAATTAATCAGTTCCGGGCGAAGCTTTATCAGTTCTGCATTTATTGTTATCCGGCCCTTTGAACTGCAACTGCCCCATCTGCTCTTCATTTTCCTGATACTGATCGCTGAAGGGACAAAGCCGTGGTTGCTGTATTCATTCAATTTTGCTGTTACCATTGAGGGAATTATCTCTCTTGCTTTATTCATATACCACCGGCTGAGTTTCCACCTGATAATACTTGCATCAATCTCTTTAACAGAGCCTGTCTCAATCGTCTTTTCACCGAGAATAATGTGATCCTGAGCAGAAGATGTTATATGCAGCTCATATTCCCTGCCCATAAATAAAAGTTTATCACCGTTTGCATAATTTCCAATCCCGTTGAGCCTTTTTACATTCCTGTATTTTTCAAGATTCCTCTGTATCCATCCTGCTTTTTCGCTGACAAACCGCTCAATCGTTTTAAGCGATGTCCGGTAAGGAACCCGCACTGTTATTCCTTTAACAGGATGCAGGACGATGCTTACAGACCTCCGGTCTGAGTATATGATTTTATAATTCAAGCTCTCCATTCAGGGTTAACAACAGATTGAGAATATTTGGTAAACTGTTAAAAATCTTTAAATTTTAAACTAATACTAATTATAAAGGAATAAATTGGATAATTTTGTGGTCATTTGAAAAGAGTTTAATCATAGTTATAGAGTTAAAATTTTGATCTAAGCCCATTATGATTGGTATTTTATCAGATACAATAATTACAGATATTCATTGCTTAGGTTAGTCAGGTTAGGTAAATCATATGGGTGAAACGGGTGGTAGTTCTGTAAACCATCCGTTTCGTTTTACATGTCAATCACTTCTAAGACTGATCACAGTTATTTCAGGCGGCATCCATATCCGGAAGGGTATTGCCAGAACACCGGCACCGCGATTGACATATTGATACTGGTCTCCTTCAAGGTAAATCCCGTTCCAGTTTGGATAGATGTATTTTGCAGTACTCCATCTTATGAATCGTGTTATTATGCCCATCTGCATTCCATGCGTATGACCCGATAATGTCAGATTGATCCCGGTTTTACCCACTATCTCTTTTTCCCACTGATCCGGATCGTGGCAGATTGCTATAAGCAGATCAGCTGAGTCCAGCCCGCTTATTGCATCAACTATACTGCCATGGGTTATGTCAGGAAATCGTCCGCCTGTGCTGACCCCGATCACTGAAAGTTTTTTTGTCCCGATTATTATTTCTGAATGCCTGTTATCGAGGAGAATATAACCGGATGATCTTATCAGCTCACCCATCTTTGTCAGATTTTCATCGATCCCTTCCTCAGTCTGTCCCGGTATGTATGTCCCGATATCATGGTTCCCCAGAATTGCAAAGTTGCCATACCTGCTCCTGGCCCCGGCAAGGACTGTATCATATCCGGCAAGTTCTCTCCAGCCATAGCTCACAAAATCTCCGGAATTGATTATTATGTCAGGATTTAAACCATTTACAAGTTCTACAAGCTCATTTACCTTTTCCGGCCTTGAATTAAAACCCCCGAGATGCAGATCGGATATATGGGCAAGTCTCAATCCGTCAAACTCTTCAGCCAGGTCTTTTATACTGATTGTTATTTCTTCGGTTTTGTAGTTGAATCTTGTCAGGAAGCTTAAGACCAGTATTGAAAAGTAAATTACAGCGCTTGCAAGTCCGATGTTTGTCAGGACTCTGATATGATTTCTTTGCTTTCTCCGGAACAATTTGCCTAAGTAATGAGTAAAAATTATCAATCCCCTGTTCAGGACAACAGCGCATATCAATCCTGTCAGCGTCATTTGATTGCCAACATTTTCAGGTGAATCAAAGGGTCCTTTATAAGATACTACCCTGATGAAGGTTATCCAGATCAATAAACTAAAGGCAAGATGAATAATTGAAAAAATAATGAAAACTGTTTTGAATTTTCTGTTATAGTGATCTTTCAAAACAAGAAATGAAAGTATATCAGCCGCCATCAGGATTATAAATAATAACATTCGCGGATGTTTAGTGCCAAAATTAGTTATTTAATATTAAGAGATTATCTTAGATTTGAACATTAAAGCGATATGGCAGTCAAAGTTAAGTTTTACGATAATTCCTATCAGCCGGAGAAGGGACTCACTTACTCAGTGATAGCTGCAATCTACAACGGGCAGTGGATCTTCGTCCGTCACCGTGACAGGGATACCTGGGAGATAGCCGGAGGGCATATTGAAAACGGTGAAACCCCGGAGGAGGCTGCAGGCAGAGAACTTACGGAGGAGACTGGTGCCTGCACATTCAGATTGCATTCAATTGCAACCTATTCGGTAGAATCAGATCTTAAAACCGGATACGGCAGGCTGTTTCTTGCTGAGGTTACAGCTTTGAAGGCTATTGAAGATACCTATGAGATAGGGGAGATAATTATAAGTGAAAAAATGCCTGATAAGCTTACATATCCCGATATTCAGCCCTTTCTTTTTGAAAAGGTACTTGATTATGCCAGAGACAAGAGGATCATCTAGATATATTCAAATGTGATCTTCTTCAGCCATTTTTCTTCAAGCAGCCGGGCAATGCGCTTTACAACAGTGCGCCTTATCTCAAGTTCGACAGGAAGGTTCGGATCCTGATGCGCGATGTTTATACGGGTTCCTATCATGAAATGGATCTCATCACTCTCCATAAGTAATCTGACAATCTTATCTGCAGGTCCCTTGCCAAGCCGTACACTGTTATTGAATGTTTTAAGTATCTCATTAACTTTCTGGAGGGTAAGAATTCCTTCGGTTACAAGATCAATGCCCTCAAGAAAGCTTTCCGGCGGCAGTTCAGGATCTTCAAAGATAAGTTCGTCAACTATGGTCCTGTCAAGTTCCCTGGCTATTATGTCAGCTGTAGTTCCGCCGCAGAGTATTACTTTGCCCGGGTAAGCGCTCACCCTTGCAGCAAGTAACTTATCTTTTTCCTTTTCATAGGGAGGACCCGTGCACAGGAGCAGTTTTCTCGGCTCCCTGAAATATATTACAGCGCAGCTGATATCATCCTTTGCCTTGTACTCATCGTGCTTATGGGCCATGCTTACTATCTTGCCGGCAAGAATTGAAGCTGAAATAGAAGCTTCACTGTTAACAAGAGTGGAGGCATAGTTTGCAATATTATCCCTTTCCCATCCAAAAGGCAGGGCCTCGCTTCCCATTCCGCTCTGGGATGCTCCGTCAGAGCACATTATTATCCTGTCTTCTTTTTCAGGCATGAAAGTGCATGATTTGAGGATCTTGCCGGCATGTTTTCCTTTTTCAAGGACTATCCGGTTCCAGGAAGGATCAAATATCTTCTTTCCCCTCAGGATAATTGTCGGGGGATTATCATATTCAAGGATGTTTGTCTTACCGCTGCTTTCTATATCTACTATTGTGAAGGTGGAGTAGGCGATCTTCCTCTCGCTGCATACCGGCAGGGTATTCATTATTATCTCAGCTATGCGGTCGACCTCCTTGTGCTCGCGGGTGAAATTAAGAGCCATCGTTGCTGTAAGAGTGGCCAGAATATTGGCTTTTACACCGTGTCCCATGCCATCAGACAACACTGCAATTATCCTCTCTTCCTCCTTAATGTACTTATTAAGAAAGACATCTCCACAGATCTTCTCTTCGTCGTGATTACGCTGCTGGCTGTTTACTTCAATGTAAAAGTCCTTCTGCATCAGTGTGATTAAACTTTCTTACCAGGGTTGTTTCTTTTCTTATAGGATTCAATTATGGAGTTGAGCATCTGTTCCGTCTCGGAGGCGCCTTCTCCGAGAAGGAATCCGATCTTCTGCACCATGGCAAGGTTTTTCTCAATCACCTCACTTACTCTGTTTGTTACTTCTTCTCCCTGTACTTCAGGCGAATACAGATCACGGATTACTGCACCGCATATTTTGTTCTTCTTAATCGGGAAGATTGATATGTTCAGCATTCTATCTTCAAAATGAACATCCTTGCTTACAACCGGTTCATCTTCTTTCAGAACAAAAGAGAACATATTGTAGATATTGAAGGGGACAAGTGTTTTGATATCGGCTCCGGATAGTCCCGGGATTATTTCAGAGATCGCCTTTGCATCTTCCCCGATTATATTGATGAAGCTATGATTGGAATGAAGTATCTTTAGATTACTGTCAACAATTACTACCGCACTTGGAAGCTTTTCAAGCATATTATTCATCATGTCGGAGGTGCTCTGGGCTATATCCTTCTCGCGAAGGGCAATTTCTTCAGATTCCTTAAGCGCTTTTTTTGTCTCTGCAAGTTTTCTGTTTGTCTGCCTCAGTGTCTCGATATATTCCTGCTTATTCCTCAGATTAAAAGTATGGCACATTTCCGGGATAGCAAGACCTTTGGCAACAGTCGCTGCAAAATCCCTGCATGACAGATATCCGCAGGCACCACAGTTCAGTTCTTCTTTTGGATTTTGTTTTCCGATTATTTTAAGGACTTCGTTAATGGCTTCCTCGGGTGGCTCGGGTATACGCTGATCGTCAGGAGTGAAAGACCTGGAGAAATCAAGTTTCAGCCATTTGTCCATATTCTTCTGCCACAAAGCTTTATCAAGTGTTCCTATCCTTTTTTCAGTGTAACGGCTCACAAGCGACCTTCTTCTGAATTTTTCATTGTGATGTTCCATCCCGGGACCCAGCAGGCAGCCATGACAGAAAAACAGGTTGAAATGATGAAGAATTGTATCTATTGATTTATCGAAATCGTAAATTGCTTCAAGTACATCTTCTTTACCGGAGGCTGTTATTACCCTGCTTGAAACCATATCGCGCTTCATTCCTCCGGCCTGGATTATTCCGGCAGGTACGGGGTAGAGTGCACCCCAGTGACCATAAGGAGGATCGAATTCCGACATCTTTACTAGTCTTTCCTGGATCCTGAATTCATCGAAAAGCTGGCGCAGCTCAATAAAAGTGAGCACACTGTCAACAAGCTTGCCGTTCCTGTACATAAGAGCTTCATCCTTTGCATCGATGCAGGGACCTATCTGGACAGTTGCTACATCTTCCCCATATAATTCCTTTACTATCATTGCCGTTGCGATCATCGGAGAGACAAGAGGAGCAAGATTGGGTACAAGCTCTGGATGGAATTTCTCAATTAGTTTTACAATAGCCGGACAATTGGCAGTGATATAGTATTTTCCTTCAGCTTTGGAGAAAAGTTCGGCATAATTTGCAGCAATAAGATCAACGCCAAAGGATACTTCATGAACGTAGTCAAAACCGAGAGCCCTTATCATTGCAACGAATTTCCTGTAATCAGTTATATCGTCAAACTCCGATGCAATACTGGGTTCTATAAGGGCAGCTTTTTTCCTTTTTGATTTCAGAAGCTCCTTAACCTCTTCCTTTGAATCACGGAATTCTATGGCGCCGGGCGTGCATGATACATAGCATAATCCACATCCAATGCACCGGGAGGGGATAATAAAAGGATGGTCTTTCTGCGGTCTTACTTCTATTGCATTTACCGGGCATACCCTTACACAGGAATAGGAGTTCCTGCATTTCGTGTCATCGATCCGGAGAATTGGTCTGTAATTCATTTCAGTTTTTCCTTCCTTTACTTAAGCCCCGATAATTCCTTTTCAAGCATTTCCTCAAGGCCCTGCAGCGTAACTCCCTCCTTAAGTTTATCTCCTATAATTAAGTTGGGGCCATTGTTGCATTTACCCATGCACCGGGCTCCTTTGAAAACGACCTTGTCTTCAAGGTGATTTTTCTTCAGGTACTCTTTTATAAACGCCACCACATCTTTATTCCCCCTTGAAAAACATGAACTCCCGAGACAAATATGAATGACCCTGGCCTGACTCATTTTTGCTGTTTATTAATAAACACAAGAAACAAAAGTACAAATTAATTTGCGGCGGCAATTATTACATAAGCATATAATATTCAAATTTTTAATTGTTAAACCTTGTTAAAAAAACTGCTTGTATTCCTGAATTTTTAAAATGATATTTTTGACCAAAAGTTATATTATTGATTACTAGTTAATTAAGATTTGGTGTATTTAGTCGGGGAAATTACTACTTTGTTAATATCTGAACATTGTTATTTTATTAACAATAAATGATTATATTTGTAATATGTTCTTATAATATTCTGATGAACACAGATATTGATACAATTCTGAAGAAGTATAAACCGGGCAGAAGGGATGAATTAATTCCTCTTATGCAGGAGATCCAGGAAGTTTATGGACACCTTTCTGAAGAAGCTGTCGTAAAGATCGGGACTTATATCGGGCTAAGTACAACGAAAATATATGGTCTGGCCACATTCTATGATCAGTTCAGGTTCATCCCGGCAGGAAAAATCCAGATAACAGTATGCAACGGTACATCCTGTTATCTTAACGGGTCCAGGGCAGTGATAAACAATATCAGGGAACTGACCGGCCTTCAGCCAGGGCAGACAAGCAGGGATGGCATATTCAGCTATGAGATCGTGACATGTATGGGAGGCTGCAATAATGGTCCTGTATTGAGTATCAACGGTGAGTATTATCCATACATCAAACCTGAGCAGATCCCTGAACTCCTTAACAAACTTAAGTTCATAATTGAGAATGATTAAATGGAAGATCTGAAGAAATTCCTTATTAACGAAGTTCTGTTGTTTGAATCTGACACTCCTGCTTCTGAGACTGAAAAGCGTTTACAGGAGATAAGGAGGGAGAAAACAAACAAACCGATTGTTTTCCTGTCGTCGGGAACAGCCAGCCTGATTGCCGGTTCTGGAAAGACTTTACAGGCTGTCAGAACTTTCCTGCAGGATAATGAGCCCGGGGCTGAAATAGTAAACGTGGGTTGCAGCGGTCCGGCTAACTATGAACCCTTTATCTGCATTCAGCTCCCCGGAAAGAATAAGCTTTTCTTCAGAAACATAACAGAGGAAAAAGTAGATACTCTCCTGAACGGTGTTTTTCATAATGATATAAATAAGGATGACCTTGTAGGCCAGCATGGAGGGAAGGGATTCGACCTCTGGCCCGGAATACAGTTCATTGATGAGATCCCTTTCTTTGGCCGTCAGCGTAGGGTAGTGCTTAATAATTGCGGGTGCTATGACCCGGAGAGCGTTGAGGAATATATTGCGAGGGGAGGGTATAAGGCCTTTGTGAAAACAATTCAGCATTATACATATGAAGAGGTCTGCAATATTGTCGAACAAAGCGGTCTCAGGGGCAGGAGCGGCGGAGGATATCCTACGGGCCTCAAATGGAAACAGGCTCTCACTGCAGGCTCTTCATCAAGGTTCCTCATATGTAATGCAAAGGAAAGTGACCCGGGTGCATTCACTGACAGAGTTATGCTTGAAAGCGACCCGCACCGGCTTATCGAAGGTATTGCAATTGCTTCATATGCTATAGGGGCATCAACTGCAATAGTTTTCTTCAGAAGGGGATCCGAGCATGCATATAACAGGCTTATCAGGGCTATAGAGAGTGCCAGGAACTACGGACTTGTCGGTCATAATATTATGTCGAGCGGCTACAACCTCGATATAATAGTAAGAAAAGAACCGGGGGCATTTGTCTGCGGCGAAGAGACAGCTCTTGTCAGTACCCTTGAGGGTAGACGCGGTATGCCTCAGCTAAAGCCTCCTTATCCAACAACATCAGGTCTATACGGGAAGCCGACTGTAATAAACAATGTCGAAACTCTGATGAATGTGCCTCTGATAATGCAGAATGGCCCGGAATGGTTCCATACACTCGGAACAGAAAAAAGTCCCGGCACAAAAGTCTTTGCTGTTGCAGGCAAGGGCCGTATGTCGGGAGTGGTTGAGGTTGAAATGGGTACTACGGTTCGTGAAATACTTGATGATATTGCCGACGGGATAAAGGAAGGAAAAGAGCTGAAGGCTGTTCAGCTTGGCGGTGCTTCAGGTTCATTCATCACATCCGACAATCTCGACATCCCCGTCGATTATGATGAGATGAAGGAAAAAGGGATAGGGATGGGAGCGGGCGGCTTTATTATAATAGATGAGACAACATGCATGGTTGATCTTGTAAGACATTATATGGAGTTCATGCACACTGAAAGCTGCGGGAAATGCATCCCTTGCAGGGAAGGCACAGGACGCATGCTTGAAATACTTGAAAGTGTCATAAGGAAACCTGTCAGTGAAGACTCCGGCACGACACTTGAGAGATTCAAGGGTGTTATGCAGCTCGAAAATATAGCTTCTGTGATGAGGGATACTTCTCTGTGCGGACTTGGACAAACAGCGCCGAATCCTTTCCTGAGCGCCCTGAAAAATTTCAGGGATGAGTTCGAGGAGCATATTTTCGACAGAAAATGCAGGGCAAATATCTGCAGAGGACTGAGAACATTCATAATTGATGTCGACAAATGTACAGGGTGCACTGCTTGTGCATCAAAATGCCCTGTGAATGCCATTTACGGAACCCGCCTTCAGCCATTTTTCATTGTCGAGGATAAATGCATAGGCTGCGGTATATGTTATGATATCTGCAAATTCAGTGCAATAAAAGTCAAGTAGCAAATATGCTTTTTACTATTCAGGTCAATAATAAGAAAATCAAGGCAGAGAAAGGAGAAACTATCCTGTCAGCCCTTAACAGGAACGGAATTAAAATACCTACTCTCTGCAGAATGAAGGATTTCACGCCGACAGGAGCCTGCAGGATGTGCGTTGTTGAGGTTGAGGGCCGTGACCGGCTCGTAACGGCATGCTCTCAGCCTGTTGAGGAATGGATGAAGATAAAAACACATTCTCCGAGGGTAATCACAGCCAGAAAAACTATTGTCGAACTGCTTCTTTCAAATCACCCTGACGATTGCCTCTATTGCGATAAAAACCTTAACTGCGAACTTCAGAATCTTGCTGAAGAGCTCAATATAAGAGAAAGAAGAATAAGGGCAAGAAAGATCAAGCCAAGACTCGATCAGTCGAGCCCGGCTATTGTAAGAGAATTATCAAAATGCATACTCTGCGGAAGATGTATAAGGGTATGCGAAGAGGTAATTACTGCAAATTCACTCGATTTCATTAAGAAAGGCAGCCTTACTCATGTGGGTCCTGCGATGGACAGGGATTTTAATTTCTCAAGCTGTATCCACTGCGGACAGTGCGTGATGATGTGCCCTACAGGAGCTTTGCATGAAAAACATAATATAGCTGAGGTGCAGGATTCGCTTAACAATCCTGAGATCGTAAAAGTAATTCAGTATTCACCCCTCGTAGCTTCAGGTATTGCAGAGGAACTTGGAATAAGGTTTAACAGGGATTTTGACAGGATACTGAATTCAATGCTCCGGAGGATCGGATTCGACAAGGTCTTCCTGACAGGTACGGGTACTGATATCTGCATTTCTGAATTGGCAGACCAGCTTGCTGAGAACGTTGACAAAAAGACAGGAAAGACTGTTTATATAAGTGCCTGCCCTGCATGGGTGAAATATGCTGAACAATTCCTTCCCGGTATTCTTCCTGATCTGTCAACAATAAAATCACCCCAGCAGATAACGGGTGCCCTTATTAAAACACTTATTGCTGAACAGGCAGGAATAAAGCCTGAAAAGATTTTCTCTGTTTCTGCAACACCTTGTATGGCAATGAAATTTGAAGCACGAAGGGATGGCATGATGAGGAAGGGGATAAGCGATGTTGATTCGGTAATGACAGTGAGGGAATTAGCCAGGCTGATAAGGTTGTACGGAATTGATGTATCTAATATAGAATCTGAACCGGCTGATGAGCCCATGGCCGGAAGGAGTTCAGCTGCTTCACTGGCAGAAGTGTCGGGCGGAATGGCTGAAGCTGTTGTGCGTACGGCCTTCTTCATTAAATATGGGAAAGAAGCAGACAGGCAGCTTTTCAAGAGACTCCGCTCAACAGGCTCTTTCAGGGAGGCAACAGTGTCTTTCGGGGAGAAGGAGGTAAATATAGCTGTTATTGACGGACTCACTGGACTGGCAAAACTCAAAGCCTCAACTGATTCGGGTAAGACATTCGACCTCATAGAAGTAATGACATGCCCCGGAGGCTGCATAAACGGAGCCGGTCTTCCTTTCAGCTTCGCGGGCTCCGACAGGAAGAGCAGGATCAGGATGATCTATCAGACAGATGAGACAGATGCAGTAAACCTGCCGTGCAAATCTCACCTGCTGAATGATCTTTACAATAAAGTCATAGGAGAGAACAAGGAAATTGCTGATAAAAAGATATTCCATACGCATTTTGAAAAAAGAAATGTGTTATTATAATGGTTCAAGGTTCAAGGTTCAAGGTGCCAGGGATCTAATTCCCCTCTTGAGGGAGGTAAGGGGGATGTTTTAAGAGGTGCCAGGTGCAGGTTGTTCTGTATGTTGAATGTTAAATGAAAGGTTAAGAGATGCTTGTTTATACTATAAAAGAACTTTGCCGGACCTGTTATACATGCGTAAGGGAATGTCCTGCCAAAGCTATAAGGATAGTCGGTGGTCAGGCGGAGGTAATAACCGAAAGGTGCATAGCCTGCGGCAACTGCACTAAAGTCTGCAGCCAGGGTGCCAAAGTCTTCCTTAATACTATCGACAGGGTGATAAAACTGCTTCAGGATGAGAAGAAAGTGGCTGCAATTGTTGCACCAAGCTTTCCTGCAGAATTCTGGGAATTCAAAGATCATCGGTTATTGATTGGAATGATAAGGGCGCTGGGATTTGAATATGTAAGTGAGGTCTCGTTTGGTGCTGATATTGTGGCTGACAGGTACAAAAAACTTGTAACAGACAGCAAAGAATTTTACATTTCCTCCGACTGTCCATCTATTGTTAACTATATCAAGTTCTATCATCCGGGTCTTGCTGATAAGCTGGCACCGATAGTATCGCCTATGGTAGCCATGGGGAGGGTGATGCGGAAGAAATACGGAGAGGATACAAAAATAGTATTCATCGGGCCTTGTGTGGCAAAGAAGGCTGAGAGCAACGAAATTGATGAGGCTCTCACGTTCACTGAGCTCAGGGAATTTTTCCAGATGAAAGGCATAAAGCCCGGAGCAAGCCCCTTATCTGATTTTGATCCGCCTGTCGGAGGAAGAGGAGCTATTTTCCCGGTTACACGGGGATTGCTTCAGACAGCAAATATAAATGACGATGCAATAACAGGTAACATCATTGCAGCGGAAGGAAGAATAGGTTTCCAGGAAGCCCTGAAGGAATTTGAGGCAGGCCTGATAAATAATCAGCATATGGAGTTGCTTTGCTGCGAGGGCTGTATAATGGGTCCTGGTCTGTCGAAAAACGGAAAACAATACACCCGGAGATCCCAGGTAAGTGCATATGCCAACTCAAAAATGTCAGGAATGGATAATGATGCCTGGCAGGAAGCCTTCGATGAATTCTCAGCTCTTGATCTTTCAGTGCATCACCGTGCTGAAGATCATCGTTTTGACCTTCCTGAGGAGAAGGATATTGAAGAGGTTTTGATTTCAATGGGAAAAATAACAAAGAAAGATCAGCTCGATTGCGGAGCCTGCGGCTACGAAAGCTGTGTGGAACATGCTATTGCAATTAAAAAGGGCCTTGCTGAGGTTGAGATGTGTCTTCCTTACACAATTGAAAAGCTTCACAGATCAGTTAAGGATCTTGCACTTTCAAATGAGAAGCTAAGCTCAATGAAACAGGCACTTAAACAGTCGGAGAAACTTGCCCACATGGGGCAGCTGTCTGCAGGTATCGCCCATGAACTGAATAATCCCCTCGGGGTTGTGATTATGTACAGCAATATCCTGCTAGACGAAAGCAAAACTGATGATCCGGTTAGAGAGGATCTTAAACTTATTGTTGATCAGGCAGGAAGATGCAAGAAAATAGTTGCAGGCCTCCTTAATTTTGCTAGGAAGAACCAGGTCAATCATCAGCTGGTGAATGTTAAGGAACTTATAAATCACAGTTTTGAAGGTGTGATTATCGCGGAAAACATAAAAACAAGTATCAATGATAAGACAACAAATCCTGATGCATGGCTGGATTCTGAACAGATGATGCAGGTACTTACAAATCTCATAAAAAACGCTGTCGATGCAATGCCCGGAGGAGGTGAGATAGAAGTGACACTTGAAGATACACTGAGCGATGTGACTATAACAATCAGGGATACCGGTACAGGGGTAAAAGAGGAAGACAGGGTGAAGATGTTCGAGCCTTTCTATACGACAAAAAGCCTGGGACACGGAACAGGACTGGGTCTGGCAACAGCTTATGGGATAGTTAAGATGCATAAGGGCCAGATTACAGTTGAATCAAACAATGATCCTGCGAAGGGACAGACAGGTACAAGTTTCAAAATTGTACTGCCGCGTAAGAAGGAATAAAAAATATTTCAGAAATTTGATGATAAATGAGAAAGAGCGATTTTACAATACTTGTAGCTGATGATGATCCTGATTATCTTTTCCAGACTGTTTACAATCTCGGCAGGGCAGGTTACAAGACAATAGCAGTTGAGAGCCAGGCGGAAGCTGAATCGGTGATGTCAAAAATTAAACCCGATCTTGCTATTTTTGACCTGATGATGGAAAGTGATGACAGTGGCTTCATATTATGCTACAAGATCAAGAAGAAATACCCTGATGTGCCGGTTATACTGGCAACAGCCGTGTCGCGTGAAACAGGTTTGTCGTTCAGTCTTGATTCGGAGATGGACAAAGCATGGATAAGAGCCGACAGGTATCTGGAGAAAGGTATCAGGCCGGAAGAGCTCGACCAGGAAGTGATGAAACTTTTAAAGATTTGAGATGGCAGT
>JAEAME010001957.1_pt1 | contig 12942 bp, 8 predicted proteins | sample 8958731 | NCBI WGS metagenome assembly JAEAME01 (sample SAMN16933194, study PRJNA681113) | bioreactor sludge metagenome | isolation source: anerobic bioreactor sludge (Control) | place: India:Bengaluru | collected 2018-10-24 | reverse complement strand
TCTGTGGAAATGGAGAGGCTGCCATAAGGGCTGCAGTAGTTTACTCACTCCTGGGGTCCTGCAAGGCAGCCGGCGTAAACCCTGCTGAATGGATGGAAGATGTTCTCTCAAAAATATACTTTTACAGCAACGGGAAAGGGAATCTGGAAGAACTGCTACCCGCTGAGTGGGCAAAATCACAGGAAAACAAACAACTTTAATATAGTTGTACAACTTTACAAGTACTTGTACAACTTTCTGTCAACTTCACTGAAGTTCTTCCAACTTTAACAAAAATCATACGAATTTATGTGAGTGACTAACAAAGTCTGCTCGAAGTTGGTAACTTTATACGGGTTTTATCGGATGCTTACAAACATTTAGAAATGGCAAGAAAAAAAGATGGTCTCCATCCAATATTAATTTTACTCGGGCTTATTGTATTCATTATTGCAAAAATTGTTGATTTTATTGCCGATAACATAATCCCGATACTAATTATTTTGGGATTTGGGGCTGGCATTTTTTTAGTTTACTACTTGTTAAAACAAAGAAATAAACAAAAAATCAAAAGTCAACCAAACAAAAAATCGACAAAACAAATAAATGTACCGCTCGCTTCAACGTCTATTACGGAGGAACCCAAACCTGACAATTCAGAATTCGATATTATTCCGCAGGATATCGACTTATCAATTGATGAATCGGAGACAAAAGAAACAGAAACAACTATTTCTACCATAACCAATAAAGAAGATGAAAATATTGTAAAAGAAAAATATAACGACAGTATTACTATTCTTAAAAATGATTACAGTGAACTAAACCAATCAATGACTGAAACAGTAGACGAGGAAATTAAAAGTTATGCTAAAGCAAAATATCCTCACGACTCCGAAATGCAAGAATATACCTACAAGGAACAATTACAGTCAAAAATCTCTATGTCAAAATTCCAAGACACAGAATCAATAAGATTTGCACAAAATAGATATCCAGATGACTATTCAATGCAAGTTTATACTTATCAAGAACAAGTGGCATCAAAAAAATACATGTCACAGACCAATGACCAAAAAATTTCCGAATATGCAGCAGAACGTTATCCTGAAGATTACTCAATGCAAGAGTATACCTATAAAGAACAGGTAAAGTCTAAAGCATTTATGAAAAAAGCATCAAATGAGAGGATTAGAGAATACGTAGAAAAGCAATATCCACTTGATTATTCTATGCAGGAGTATATTTATAAAGAACAAATTGCATTAAATCCGCAGGAAAATGCTTCTTCCAAAAACAAAACATACGAGAATATTATAGATGTAAATTCAGAAAACCTTGATTTGTCAATAGATTATCCTGTTCAGAATAACGAAGTGCAGTTAGAACCTCCATATTGGGGTCACACCTATGTTTATTCTTACGATGAGATTAAATATGCATCCCCAGAGCAAAAAAGATACTATTCATATTTTAAGAAAAAAGTTTCAAACGGTGAATTTGTAGATATTCAAGGTTATACAAATTATGCTTTCATTCTATATTTTGATTTTTTGAATGAATATGAAAATCATAGGGATATTAAGCTACTTGAAGAACAATTTAAACTTTTAGGACAGATTTGCCCTAAAACAAAAAGTTATTCTTTAATGTCGTTGCAGGACTTGCTACGAAAAAGGACAGATTCTTATTCCCTGGAAAAATTAAATAATCTGCAAGAACCAAGTTACCAGTTCGAACATGGGTATTCTGATTATGACCCTGATGCCTATAAATTAGGTAAACAATATAAAGATAAGCTGGATTTAAATAAACAAGAGGTTGCCTGGTTGAATAAATTTTGGAATCCATCTAATGTTTTTATTTCAATCGAAGGATGCTGTATTGCTACCATAAAACAATACTTACTTATTCTAAGTAACCTTAATAAAAAACTTAAGCCGGAAAAAACTTCAATTTCCAAAGAAGTTGATTACTTCAAAGAAAAAATATTCGAGATAAAAGAAATTGCAGATTCATATTGGGGATATTATGATAAATCCTACATGAAACAACGAGTTGAATCCGAAATATATTTAACTGTATTCAAACGGGTTGAAAACTCTGTTAGAGAAATTTATGGACATAAACGAAAAGTAGGTAACAATCCATATTATGAGTTTGAAGGTGAGTTTGAAAACCGTATTGGACGTCATGTTGACGAATTAGTAGATAAATATAAGGGAGAGATTGTACATCCTGATATTGAAACACAAATCGAGCTAAACGCACAAAACGTTAATCGTTGGAAAACTGAATTTACAAACCTGAAAGATTTATTTCAAAAAAATGAAATTGATAAGTTTATCGAAGGTGTTATTGCTCTTGAGGAAACTAATCAGAAGAATCCAAACATAGAAAATATTTTTTTTGAGGCTTCAAAATTCATTGCAAAATACGATAAAGTTCAATCCTTAAAATATTATGCGAAATATATTTACTATGATTTAAAGTCAGTGAAATTTGACAATAAGGAGCTTACAAAAACGGTTCAAAAATCTTTGTTTAAGTCACAAGAACAAATCAACGATTTTAAAAGGATAATCGCTGAATTAATCGAGACATCCGATATTGAAAAGGCATTAGGAGAAATCTCAAAAATATTTATTCCAAAAAGAAAAAAGATTCAACTTGACAAATCTAAGATTAAAGAAGTTGAACGGAAACATGATGGAACAGTGGAATTATTGAATGAATATTTGGAAACTGAAACCGACAATTCTCAAAAAGATGAGACTTTTGATGATGAAGGAATTGAAATTAATATAATAACTCCTGAACACAATAATTCAATTTTTATTGCTGACATCCGTTTGGGAAAAGTTCAAGAGGAATTAGTGATGAAATTTATTACAAACTCTTTTGCAATTCATCAAGATGAAGTTGATAAGTTTGCAATAGACAATGGGATGTTTAAAAATCAACTGATTGACAGTATAAATGAAGCATGTTCGGAACACTTAGATGGTGAACCATTGATAGAAGAAGATGACGAGAATTATGTAATTGAAGAATCTTATTTTAAAGAAATAGCAGTATAAATTATGGGATTAAGAATTAAAGCAAAAGAAGCAACAGCGATTATTAATTCACTCTCAGGAGGTGTGGTACCAAGAATTGGCGTACAACATATAACAGTTGGAAGAAAACTTGAAATTGAAGCTTTTACATCAGCACTTGATGATGTAAAGAACGGACATAGCATGGTGAAATTTTGGATTGGGGATTTTGGCTCCGGCAAGTCTTTCATGCTACATCTTTTAAACACTGTTGCCACAAAACAAAAATTTGTTGTTGCCAATGCTGATTTTACACCCGAAAACCGACTCTATTCAAATGATGGAAAAGCTGTTGCATTGTATAGCACCATTATGGATAATGTTGCCATTCAAACGAAACCCGAAGGAGGTGCATTGCCAACTCTGCTGGACAAATGGATTGAACAGGTTGTAACTCAAACCGCTCAACTCAATAATATCCCATTAACCGAAATCAGAGAAGAACGTTACATAAATCTCATTCAGGGAAATATCATGCAAACGGTAAATGAAGTGACGGAGACCGGTGGCTTTGATTTTGGCGTGGTTGTTATGAAATATTATGAAGGATATATCAAAAATGATGAGTATTTAAGAAGAAGTGCCCTTAAATGGTTAAAAGGAGAATACCGGACAAAAACAGAAGCAAGGCAGGACTTAGGAGTTCGTGAAATCGTAAATGATTTGAATTATTACGACATGCTCAAAAACTTCAGTCGTTTATTTGTAAGCATGGGATACAGTGGTTTTATGATTAACCTTGATGAAGCAATTAACCTTTACAAGATTTCAACCGCGAATATGAGGGCTAAGAATTATGAAAAAATACTGACCATCTTTAATGATTGTTTTCAGGGTAAAGTATCAAACTTCTTTATAAATTTTGCAGGAACAAAGGAATTTTTAGAAAATGAAAGACGCGGTTTGTTTAGTTATGATGCATTGAAAACCCGATTAGAAACAAACAAATATGAAACTGCCCAATATCGCGATTTGGCTCAACCCGTAATCAAACTTGTGCCCCTAAGTCATAATGAAATATTTGTTTTGCTTAAAATGCTTAAAGAAATATTTGATATCAATTACAATGTAAATATTGATATTACCGAAGATGATATTCAACTGTTCATGGAGGAAATGTTTAACAAGCCAGGAGCTGATGAATTTTTAACACCTCGCGAAGTAATCAGAGATTTCCTTAATATTCTAAGCATTTTGAGACAAAATCCAGGAGCAGATAAAAGTGTTTTAATTTCAGAAATTGAAATTTCAGATGAAAGACCAGATGAAAGTGTTCTTGATTCAATAGAAGAATTATAATGTCATACAACTTATTATCTGAACCAATACGAAAATATATTCGCGATAGACGTTGGGAATCCTTACGTCCCATCCAAGCAGCAGCTATTTCCAAAATTATTTCAACAGATAATAATTACATTCTCGTATCCAGAACGGCTTCCGGGAAAACAGAAGCTGCCTTTTTACCAATTTTATCAAAAGCCGATTTTAATAAAACTGGCGTTCAGGTACTTTATATCTCGCCTTTAATCGCTTTGATTAATGACCAGTTTTTCCGAATTGAGGATTTGTGTAAAGACCTTGAAATTGCAGTTACCAAGTGGCATGGTGAAGCTAAAAAATCTTTAAAAACCAGCCTTATTAAAAATCCAAATGGAATAGTTTTAATAACGCCTGAATCCTTGGAAGCAATGTTCGTGAATGCTCCGTATAATGTTGCAACACTATTTGGGAATCTCAATTATATTGTAATAGACGAAATTCATTCGTTTTTAGGTGTTGATAGAGGATTGCAATTAATGTCGCTGTTGTCAAGAATCCAACAGGTTAATAAATCAAAAATCATAACCATTGGTTTATCTGCAACAATTGGAGATGAAAATTATATTGAAGCCAAACGATTAACCGGAGATATTGAAAACACCAAAGTCTTATTAGACAGGACTAAAAAAGAAACTGAAGCAAAATTCAAATATTTTTTCAATAGCACTGCCGAATTATCATTGGATTTATTGAAGGATTTATACAAAGAAACATGTTCTCATAAGGTCTTAATTTTTCCAAATAGCAGGGGAAGAACTGAAGAAGTAGCAGTTAAACTTCGAAAAATATCTGATAAATTAAACGGACATAAATTTTACTACTCACATCATTCTTCTGTTGATAAAGAAATACGAGAAAGTATTGAGCATTTCGCAAAAAATAACGAACGGTTTAATTTTTGCATTTCTTGTACATCCACTTTGGAACTTGGAATTGACATCGGTACTGTTGATAAAATCGTTCAGATTGATTCCACTCATTCGGTTGCTTCGCTTGTTCAACGAGTTGGACGTAGTGGTCGTAAAGAAGGAGAAAAAAGTATCGTGAATATTTATGCTACGGACAAATGGAGCCTGTTACAATCATTAGCTTGTTGGCTTCTATACAAGGCTGATTTTTTGGAACCAATTAAAACCGCAAAAAAGCCGTATGATATTTTACTACATCAATTACTTTCAATTGTAAAACAATTGTCGGGATGCTCTAAAAATGAATTGCTGAAGAGACTTAAAACAAATAGTGCATTTCAATTATTTGAGGACTTTGAAATCAATTCAATGATTGAGGAAGCAATAAAATCGGATTATTTGGAGGTCATTCAGCATGAGTTAATATTAGGGATTGAAGGAGAAAAAATAGTAAATACACGAGAGTTTTACAGCGTTTTTAAGACGGAACCAAATTTCAAAGTTATTTTTTCAGGTAAGAAAATTGGCGATATCCCATTTTCTCCTCAAATAAAAATCGATGAAAATATTTTACTCGCAGCTAAAATCTGGAAAATAGTTGACATTGATTTTAACGCTGGAAAGATTATCGTAATTCCGGCACTGGATGGTAAAAAGCCTATGTTTTTTGGTGGTGGTGGAAATATCCATCCTCGCATAAGGGAAGAAATGTTACGAATATTAAAAAGCGATGAAGTATATCAGGAACTTGATAAAAATAGCAACTCTGTTTTAGAAGAATTAAGAAATGATTTTAAAAGGGTGCAAATCAACGATTTTAAATATGATAAGCCCTTTATTAACAAAGAAGGCAAACTAATTATTTATTCTTTTACTGGCACTAAAGTAAACAGGAGCCTGCAATTTTTAATTCATTTGGTAGGCTTTGAGGTATCTATGAATGACCATGAAAGTTCTTTAGAATTGTATATTAATATATCTGATTTTGAAAAATTGATTGAAAAAACATTAGTCGCTTTTAACAATATAGATTACTATCTTCAAACAGCTATTGAAGAAAATGAATCATTACTTTCTTTTTCAAAATGGGGAAATTATTTGCCGATAAATTATAAGTGTGAGATTTTGAAAGAAAGATATTTCGATTTTGAATCAGCAGTTGACCTAATTAGTAATATCAAATTAGTTGAGAGCAACTAAAAAAGAAAGAGGTGTATATTTGTAACTATGCAGGAACAACAAAACATAGAATGGAAAGAAAGCTGGCGCGATGAATACCTGAAATGGATTTGTGGTTTTGCCAATGCACAAGGAGGCAAAATCTACATCGGCAAAAACGATAAAGGTGAGGTTGTTGGCATTGATAATGCAAAAAGATTGATGGACGACCTACCAAATAAGATTGTGACACATTTGGGAGTAATTTGCGATATCAATTTGTTGGAGGAAGACAAAAAGCAATTTATTGAAATTATTGTTGAGCCATATCCAAATCCGGTGAGCTACAAAGGACAATACCATTATCGAAGTGGAAGTACGAAACAAGAACTTAAAGGTGCTGCACTTGATAAATTTTTATTACAACGATATGGAAAAACTTGGGACAGTGTTCCCTTTCCCGGAATATCAGTTAATGATTTGGATGAAAATGCGTTCAAGATTTTCCGCAAAAAAGGGAAAAATAGTGGCAGGGTTGATGACGAAATATTGAATGACTCGAATCTTTCTATACTTGAAAATCTTGATTTAGTTGAAAATAACTACATAACACGGGCTGGTATTTTATTATTTCACCCAAAACCAGACAAGCTCTTTACAGGTTCATTTATTAAAATCGGATTCTTTACAACTGATGATGATTTGCGATTTCAGGACGAAGTTCATGGAAATGTTTTTGTGCAAATTGAAAAGACACTTGATTTGCTGAAAACAAAATACCTAAAAGCAGAAATTCGATATGAGGGAGCTAGTAGAATAGAGGAATTCCCTTTCCCGCCTCCTGCATTTCGAGAAGCTCTTTTGAATGCCGTTGCACATAAAGATTATAGTAGTACAACACCTATTCAAATTAGTGTTTACGAAAACAAAATGATTATTTGGAATCAGGGAGAATTACCGGAAAATTGGACAGTTGACAAGCTTAAAGTTAAGCATCCCTCATTGCCATACAATCCAAACATTTCAAATGCTTTATTCCGTAGTGGATATATTGAAGCTTGGGGACGAGGCACAATCAACATGATAAACGAGTGTGTTCAAAGAAATTTACCATTGCCAAATTATAATGTGGATTACTCTGGATTTATTGTTGAATTTGTAAACAATACTATTAATACAAATGATAGAGTTGATGATGGTGTAAATGATGGTGTAAATGATGGTGTAAAAAGAATTATTGATGATGGTATAAGTGATGGTATAATTGATGCTATAAGTGATGGTGTTAAAAATGAAATAGTCCTAATTATAAAACTATTAGATAGTAATAAAGGAATTAACACTGACACCATTGTTGAAAAAATAGGTGGTAAATCAAAACCAACTATTGAAAGATACTTAAGAATAGCAAAGGATTTGACTTTGATAGAATTTAAAGGTGCTCCAAAAACAGGAGGTTATTATCTGACTGAAAAAATGATAGAAATATTTAAACAATAAGAAAAGAGCCAGCCCACACAGCCAAGCACATTTGCAATTCGCCCAAGCCAACGCTGAGACCAAAAATTGCAAAAGAGCTTATCTGTTTTCCATCGCTTTTTTGCCGACCCGAAAACAAAATCAGGTCAGTGCTAAAATTGAAAATGAAGTAGTTCTATGAAAGAAAATAAAACCCAGCAGGTAACAATCTGTATATGTCATAGCCGGTTTTGTGGGTAATTGTAGGTTCATCACCCGCTCCTACTTCGTCTCGGTTTGACAGGAAAGTAGCCCGCAATCGGCTACGCCACATACAGGTAACCGTTACTTGATAAATATAAAGATGCAATAAAAGAATAATATGACGATAGACAAAAGCGAAATTGTATTAAAACCGTTCCAATTCGAAGATATACCCTTATTCGAGAAATGGCTCGACAAAGAATATATCTACAAACGGCTGTGCCCCGATGGGGAAGAACAACGCAAAGCTTGGTTGGATGAAATAATCAACAAAGATGGCAAATACGATTTCTTGACGCATTTTATCGTCTATCATAACAACCGAAAAATCGGATACTGTCTTCTCGCCGACTGTTTTTTTCTGAAAAACATAGAGGAAAAAGGACACGACTTTGAGGGTTTATACGGTGATGTTGCAGAAAAGAATCATACTTACGAAATTGGCTATTTGATTGGCGAAGAAGAATATCTGAATAAGGGTATCAGTAAATTAGTTATTCATAAGTTAGAAGAAATAGTTACGGCACTAAGAGGAAAAGAAATATCAGCCGACCCCTCTGAAGAAAATATTTTCTCTGTGAAAGCATTGTTGAGTAATGGGTTTAAGAAAAAAGCGGATGGCGATTACAGAAAAGAAATAAAGCAGAATTGAATGCCAGCCGATAACGGCGTATATAATTAAGTGCGGTTTCGGTGCTGATAATCAGGGCTTACAGCCCGCATCGGCCTCGGTGCTTTTCGACAGGAAAGCAACCCGCAATCCGCCACTACTCATACACGTGACCGTTGGCGCCAAAAAACGGAGAATAACCGTTCAGTGGTATTGCCAACCAGGCCAACAGGCCGGCTGACATACAAAACGACAGTGCGGAGATTAACCCTCGTAATCTATGCAATATTTGCGGAGAAAATTTCTTTTGCGGAGAATAAACAGTATATTTGTCGCATAATATGCGGAGAATGAAGATTTATATACACGAGAAAGAAAACTGGACTGACTTCACTTGGGACAATAAAAAAGTGATGATAAAACTTGGTGAAGTTAGAAATCTACAAGGAAGACTATTGGGTAAAATGGAGTCGCTTGGTTTCGATTTACAAAATGAAGCGGTATTAAACACCCTTACTTTGGATGTTATTAAGTCATCAGAAATTGAAGGTGAATTTTTAGATATTGAACAAGTGCGTTCTTCAATTGCACGCCGGTTAGGAATTGACATTGCAGGAGCAGTGGAATCGGAACGTCACATTGACGGAATAGTTGAAATGATGCTTGACGCTACTCAAAGATATGATGCGCCTTTGAGCAAAGACAGATTATTTGGTTGGCATGCAGCACTATTCCCTTCAGGATGGAGCAATCTATATAAAATCACTGTTGCCGACTGGAGAAAAGATACGACTGGTCCTATGCAAGTTGTGTCAGGTCCGATGGGAAAAGAAAAAGTTCACTATCAAGCTCCAAGTTCAGACAGGATAGAACCAGAAATGAACAGATTCTTGGACTGGTTTGAAAACGAGCATGAAATAGATTTGGTTCTTAAGGCAGCTATTGCTCATTTATGGTTCGTGACAATTCATCCATTCGACGATGGGAACGGACGAATTACAAGAGCAATCACAGATATGACATTGGCACGTTCTGACAAAAGTGTCAGGCGATTCTACAGTATGTCTGCACAAATTAGAGTTGAAAGGAAACAGTATTATGAAAAACTTGAAAAAACACAAAAAGGAAATTCAGACATTACAGAATGGATTTTGTGGTTTTTGCAATGTTTAATAAATGCTATTGACTCCACCGAAGAAATTTTATCGAAAATACTTCACAAAGCAGAATTTTGGAAAAACCATTCTACCACAATTCTCAATGATAGACAGCAAAAAATAATAAACAAACTGCTTGATGGATTTGATGGAAAGTTAACGACATCGAAATGGGCGAAAATTAACAAGTGCTCACAGGATACTGCACTTCGAGATATTCAAGATTTAATGAAGAAGGATATTTTACAAAAAGAATCAAGCGGTGGAAGAAGCACAAATTACGAACTGAAAAATGCCAGGCGGTAACATCGTGTATAAGTAATGGCGGGGGCTGGAATTCAATCATGTTGCAAAAAATCTTCAAGATGAAAAGAAAGTGGTTTTTACTGCCCAATCTTGCAAGAACTTTCATCAAAGAATGTTAATTTGTAAACATGCCTTTGAATTAGGGGTTATTCCCATTAACCCGTTTAATGTTTTCGGTTATTATCTTTATGAATTAGTTGAAAGAGACTTAGTAAGAAACGGAAATAATAACCTCATGAGAAGATGTGATGAATTGTGGGTTTATGGAGAAGTTAGTGATGGAGTTCTTGCTGATTCTATTTAGGTGCCGCCTGCAGCCACAGTGAAATCAATCTTCCGTCAGCTCATACCCCCAGTCAACACCTTTGCGGGTGGCGGGAACGCCGTCTTTCATCCATACAGGCATGGGAGCGCCTTTCAGGTAATGGTTAAAAAACTGTTCCAGGCGGATGCTCAGGTCTTTGGCGTTGGCTCTTCTGCTCAGGTTATGGACTTCGTCGTTGTACTGGAGCAGCCAGGAGGGTTTCCCCAATCGGCGTAATGCCGTGAAGAATTCTATGCCCTGGTACCAGGGAACCGCATCGTCCTTGTCGTTGTGCATGATGAGCACCGGGGTTTCCACCTTATCGGCAAAGAAAAGGGGAGAGTTTTCAATGTACAGGTCCAGGCCGTCCCAGAGGGTTTTTCCGACTCGGCTTTGGCTGCCTTCATACTGGAATTGGCGCACCATTCCCGAACCCCACCGGATCCCGCCGTAAGCACTGGTCATGTTGGCTACCGGGGCTCCGGCTCCCGCTGCTTTCCATTTGAACAACTCGGGTTGTGTGACCATGAAAGCCACCTGGTAACCGCCCCAGCTTTGTCCCTGTATACCAATGTTTTCCGCATCAACCCAGCTGTTTTCCTCAATAAGCTTTTCCACTCCGGGAACGATGCAGTCCAGGGCGCTTTGTCCGGGATGGCCTTCGCGGTAAATGATATCGGGTACAAAGACCAGGTATTCATTGCTGACAAAGAAGGGTATGTTGATCGTGGACCGGCTGGGGGCGGGCGATTTGTAGGTATAAAGCGTATGGGAATTTCTTTCGTAGAAATAAACCAGCATGGGATATTTCTTGGAAGGATCAAAGTTTTCCGGTTTGTACAGGATTCCTTCCAGGTCCTGACCAAGGGCAGACTTCCAACGGATCAGTTCGGCAGTACCCCAGTTATAAAGCTTTTGCTGCGGATTGATGTCGGTGATCTTTTCCTGTGTTTTGAAATTGTCTTTGGTGATCCAGACATCGGGCGAGTTTTCAAAATTATGTTTGATGTAGCAGATGACACCGCTTTCTATTGACCGGTTGAGGTCGTTGAAGGTCACGGGCTCTTTGATCCATGCCTTCATGGCATCATTTTTCCCGGACTTCCTCCGGGCGGTCTTCGTGGAATAAACCCCGTTTTCTTTTGTCTTTTCATCAAATGCCGAGAAATACACAGTCGAACCGGGTTTGATGGTCTCTTTCTCCAGCCTCCTAACGCCCGGAGGATATACGACATAATCCGGCCTGGCTATCCGGAAGGTGATTTCTTCACGGCGTCCCAATCCGTCTGTCAAAGCCACCGGGGGTGTCTGTCCGGAAGGATCGATCTGCCACACGTCATACCTGTCGTTGATGTAAACCGCCTTGTCTCCTTCTGCCCAGGCGCTGTACCCGTAAGAACGGGGCATAGAGGGGGTGTCGTGGAGTTCGTTGGCAAAAGAAACGGGCATGTCCGGGGTGATGCATACGATTTCCTTGTTGGCCCGGTTATAGGAATACCAGAGGGAATCCAGGTTGTTGTACCAAACCAGGTATTTGCCTTCGGGTGAAGCGCCTACGTTGGAGATGTAATGATCCTTAAGCACCGGTTCCGATGTGCCGTCGGTAACGTTGATGATATACAGATCCGCCCTGGGATCCGCACTCCACATGGATTCCAGCTGATAGTTCCAGTCACTGACAGAATAGCCCCAGTCGGCATCATGTTCGCATGGGACATGCACTTGCGGGTATTCTTCCCGGGCCAGTTGCCGGATATTCAATTCTTTTCCTATATCTGCCACACACAGGTAGGACCGTTCCAGTTCCCGTTTCAGGTTGATCAGCTGTTGGGGCTGGACGTAATTGTCTTTGTAATGCCAGATATCCAGCCTGGCTATATCAGCTTCTAAAAGCGTGGTGTCTTTCACCGGACGTACGGGGGCAATGCCAAAGAAGATCCGGTGGCCGGATTTGCTAAAGACCGGTTCCCTGTTGTCACTGATCTGCCAGCCGTCTTCCAGGTTTTCATTTTCTATAAGCACTTCCGCCCGGGGAAACCCTTCTGTGTAATAAAAGATACTTGCCGAGTCGTTGCCGGTCTTTGTGGAATCCGGTTTGACCAGGAACGCCATGTGCCTGTTGTCCTGACTGATGACAGGCAATTTTACGGTTTGGCAGGAATCGGATGTATAAAGGGTGGTCATGTTCTTGTTCCCAGGTGTGTACATGAACAGCCCTGCCTTGAGCAAAGAATCGTTTGCTCCGGGCCTTCTTACCACAAACAGGGAATCCCCGCCCGGGCTGAATTCATAATCGGTTACGGCTTTCAGTGTATCGGTTATACCCGATGCCAGGTGATATACCATCAGGTCACTTCCCGCTTTCTTGTCTTTTTTG
>JAEAME010001956.1_pt1 | contig 12943 bp, 9 predicted proteins | sample 8958731 | NCBI WGS metagenome assembly JAEAME01 (sample SAMN16933194, study PRJNA681113) | bioreactor sludge metagenome | isolation source: anerobic bioreactor sludge (Control) | place: India:Bengaluru | collected 2018-10-24 | reverse complement strand
CAGCGGATTCGTCGATGAGGTCGGGGAGGGCGTAACCGGCCTGGCGAAAGGAGACCTGGTCACAGTGCAGCCTGCCATCGGATGCGGGCTTTGTGAGAAATGCAGAAAGGGACTGTTTGTTCAATGCAGCAGACTGGGCTTTGTGGGAGGAGATATACAAGGAGCAGGATGCGAGTATTTTAAAATCCAGGCAGAGCATGTAGTCAGGATGCCCGCTACCGTGAGCGCGGATGATGCTGCCATGGTGGAACCCCTGGCTGTGGCCGTTCATGCTGTCAACAAGGTCCCCTGCATAGAGGGGAAATCCTTGTTGATAGTCGGTGGTGGAACGATCGGCCTCCTGGTCGCACAGGTCGCGCGGCAATTCAAGGCCGGCCGTGTAATCATCTCCGAAAAAATACCTTCCAGGAATAAAATCGCAGGTCAGTGCGGTATCCCCAATATCAATCCAACGGAAGCCGATTCATACAATAAAAAACTCGACGATCTGCTTGCAGGTACATCACTGCACGCTGTTTTCGAGTGCGCGGGCAATGAAGCAGCGTTTAATGCCGCCATCAAAATCGTATCAAGAGGCGGGCATGTGATAGTAGTGGGGGTTTATGAATCGGCCATTCGTGCCGAGATGGTGCTTGTCCAGGACAAGGAACTGAACGTACTGGGCTCACTGATGTACACCTGGGATGATTACTTGAAGGCAGTATCCCTGATAGCCGACGGGCAGGTGAATGTGAGGGTATTGCAGACCCACCATTTCAAATTTGACCGGTGGAAGGACGGCTATCAAATGTTGGAGGATAAACCGGATGAAGCACTGAAAGTGCTGATTGATATGGATTGATTTCTGCGCCTGACGGGCGCTGCGTGGAGTGCGTTGCGGTCATAAACCGACAGCAAAACAGACTGAATATATATTAATAAAATTTTAAGGAGCTGCCGTGAAACATGGGTAAAGATGCCAAGATAGTATACGAATATCCCAAATGGATTATGGCCAGCTACGGATCAAGGGAGCTTTTCAGCCAGTGGATCAGTGCGGCATTCGGTTTCACCGTATTCTTCTACTACGAGGTTGTGGTCGGACTGGACGTGACACTGGCGGCCGCGGCCTTCATTATTTACCAGATCTGGAACTCCATCAACGATCCGTTCACAGGCTATTTGATGGAGCACTTTACCTTTCCCTGGGAAAAAAAGACCGGCTTCCGCCGTATGCCTTTCATCATTGGTGGAGGAATATTATGGCTGCTCAGCTACCTGGCCATTTTTCTGGGGCCGACCGGCCTGGACCCGGTGGCGGACAAGTGGCCGATTTTCGCCTGGTATGTGGTATCCATCTGCATCTACGATTTTTTCTGCACACTGTTCGATGTTAATGCGGCAAGCCTGTTCCCCGAAAAATTTCGCGGACTGAACGACAGGCGCATGGTGCAATCCTTCGGCACCATATTTGGGATTATCGGCGTTGTTCTGTCCGCAGTCATACCGCCCATGTTTATTACCACCGGCGTCGCGGAAACCTACCGCAACGCGGCTCTGGTAACCGTGGTAATCGGACTGGCCTTTCTCTTGCTGCTGTTGCCGGGCACCTTCGAAACGAAGGCAGTCAGGAACCTCTACAGACGCAGGAGGGAGACGGCCGGGAGCAATAAGCTGCCGGGATTCTTCAAAACAGCCAAAGTAGTGCTCACTAATAAAAGGTTCGTGAGCAAGATAACTTTGTACCTGGGCTACCAGGTGGGCGTAGTGATGCTGCAGATGAGCGCCTTCTACATTGTGACCTATATACTGGATGCCCCCGCTTCCAATATCTCGTACCTTCTGGGCAGCATGCTGGTGGGGGGCTTGATCTCGGTACCCATCTGGATGATCGTGTCACAACGGTTGAACAACAACAGGGCGATCAGCATATTCAGCGGATTCTTCATGTTCTTCACATTCATACCAATGATTTTCGTTCAGGGCCTTACGGGATGGATCATCAGCCTTGTGGCATTCGGCATTGCCCTGGGCGGACAGTGGTTTATGGATCCCCCCACAATGGGCGATGTGCTGGACGATGTGGCGGTGAGAACGGGCCGCCGTGACCCTGGAGTGTATATCGGATATCAATCGTTCATATTTAAGCTCGGGCAAACCAGCATAGCGGCAGTGATAGCCATCGTCCACACGAATACGGGTTTCGTGTCCGGCGCCCCCAGCCTTGCGCAACTCATGGCTGTCAGCCCCACCCCCGAACTGGCGCTGTTCGGGATACGCATACATTCAGCCATAGTACCTGCCATTGCCGTACTTATAGCTACCATTATTTTCTGGCGTTTCTACGACCTGACACCGGATAAGGTGGCAGCCAACAAGGCCAAGCTTGAGGAGCACGGCATTTAGGAGGTTTAATTAGCATGAAGAGAAATCTGAATGGCTTCAGGCTGGGTATCGTGGGCGCGGGCATTTTCGCCGAGGCCAATCATTATCCATCTCTCTCGCTGCATTTTTTCGACAACGTTGAAAGGGCGGCAGTGTGCGATTTGAACAGAGAAAGGGCCTCCAGAATCGCCGGCAAATACGGCTGGAACAAGGTGTATGACGATCTTGATAAAATGCTCAACGGCGAGCGGTTGGATGGAGTGATCGTATGTGTCGGCGCCCGATCATGTGTCGAAGTTGCCACCCGGGTGCTTGAGCAAGGGCTGCCGGTTTTTCTGGAAAAACCTTCTTCAATCGATCTTGCAGGCACCTTAAAACTGGCCAAGATAGCCAGTAGAAAGAAATTGATAGTGCAGGTCGGGCACCAGAAAAGACACGGACTGGCTTACAGACGCGCCCTGGAAATCGTTAGAAACGATAAAAGATTCGGAAATATTATTCAGATAGAAAGCAAGATGCACGGTTTCCCTGCATTCCCGACATTTTATACCTGTATGCTGGAGTGGCAGTGTCACAACCTGGATATAGTACGGGCATTTGGCGGCGATATAAAGGAGATAGAGGCCAAATCATTCAAAACCGGCGGGGAGACCGGAGCGTTAACCGCCATGGTCAGGTTCAATAGCGGCGCATTGGGCATTCTGGGCTGGGGAACCTACGGCGGACCGGGTCAGTTCTCAGAGAGGATCGAGATACTGGGCGATAAGGGACGGGGAGTTATCATCACCAATTCGCGTGAAGTGACTTTCTATAATGAAGACGTGGGTGAAACCTGGACATCCGACTGGAACCCGATCAGCAAGAACCAGAGCCACGTATTCAACGGTTATGTGGGCGAACTTCTGCATTTCATCGAATGTGTACAGAAAGGCAAACAGCCTGAGCCGTCCATCCAGGATGAGGTCAAGACCATGACCTACCTGGGGGAAATTGCCGCCAAGGCCGGCATCCCGATTAAATGGGCCTTCATATCGAGTGCCCTTTAAAACAATGCATTTGAACTGATTGTACAAGGAAATACGACCGGTTAAGAGTTGAACATGATGAAAAACAAAGGTCATCACGCTGAACAATTAAGGCTTGAACTGGCGCAGATCGTGGGAGAAGAAGACGTTGTCACGGATCAGTCCGAGATAGACTGCCAGGGGGTGGATGTCTGGTGGATGACACGCTACCGAATGTTCCGCGGGGATAAATTCCCACAGCCACTGGCGATCGTTTTCCCCGAAGACAGGAAGCAGGTCGTTGCACTGGTAAAATTCTGCAATGCTCATAAAATTCCGATGGTGCCGAGGGGAGGGGGCGCCGGTGACTCGGGCGGTTCGCTTGCGGTAAACGGCGGAATAACCATAGATACCAAAAAAATGGACAAGGTGCTTCAGCTCAATGAAAAGTCATTGACCGCGCGGGTTCAGCCGGGAATATTGCAGAAGCATCTTGAGGAGTACCTGAACCGCCGCGGCTATACCATGAACCACTTCCCGGCTTCGTTCCATACCTCGACACTGGGGGGATTCGTCAGCACAAACGGAACCGGCATACTCTCCTCAAAGTACGGAAAACTGATAGACATGGTTCACCAGCTTGAGGTGGTGCTGCCGGACGGCAGAATATTCAGGAGCCTACCGGTAAACCGGCATTCCACAGGCCCAGATTTCTCAAAATTGTTTATCGGCGCTGAGGGCACACTTGGCATTATTACCGAGGTACTGTGCAAGATCTACCCCCTGCCGGAGAAAAGGGCGTTCCTATCCTTCCTGCTGCCGAACCTCAGTGACGGCATAGAGGCGGGCAGAAGGATAATGGTCTGCGGCCTGCGGCCCTGTATCATGAGGTTTTACGATGAAAGAGATACCTCTCATATCCTGAAAAACCAGTATGCCATGGAAGGTAAAGGTTGTTTCCTCATGATAGGATTCGACGGATTGAAGGAGCTTGTCGATGTTGAGACCAGGCTGGCACGTAAAATCATTTCCGGCGTTGAGAATACGGAGCTGGGCGACAAGCAGGCATGGGTCTGGTGGAATAACCGCCTGAAATCATATTATCCCCCGCTTGATTATGTGTGCGAGCCCTGGATGACCGCCGTTACCGATACGATCGCGCCTTACGAGGACATAGAAAATGTGTATAGGGCGATGAAATCCGCTGTAGAGGATGGATTCCGTGAATATGGGGCCATATTTCATGCGCATTTCTCGCACTGGTATGAATGGGGAACCAGTATCTACCCCTCGTTTATGATTAAAGATGTGCCTGATGATTCTTCCAGGGCAGTCGGGCTGTACCGGGATGTATTAAATGCGTGCATATGTGCCGCTATCAGGAACGGCGGTGTGGTAAACGAGCATCATGCCATCGGCCTGCGCCTGGGCCAACTGATCGAGGAAGGGTACGGCAAAGAAAGTTTTAAGCTGGTCAGGAAAATTAAGCAGGCACTGGATCCGCATAATTTGATGAACCCGGGCAAGCTGGGTTTAGGAAAGGCAGAGACCGATGGCTTTTGATCAAAAGATAAAAGAGATACTTAAGATGTGCAGGTGCTGCTTTATGTGCAGGCACGCCTGCCCCGTATTTTTAACCACCAAGCTGGACGCCGACAGCCCGCGGGGACACGCCCTGCTTGTCTCGAAAATAGACGACGGTTTATCCGATTGGACGGATGACACGGTCGACAAGATATACAGGTGCTCTCAGTGCGGCCTGTGCAGAGAGCTGTGCGAGTTCGACTGGGGTGAAGACCTGCTGGTGCAGGCGGCCAGGGAGAAAATTATAGGCCAGGACAGACAGCCCAGGGCTGTCTCAAAGCTTGCGCAAATGCTAACCGACCTGGGCGCCAGCCATACCGGCGCGGCCAGAGGACTAAAAGGGCTAACTGCCGCTTCAAAGGGTCATCAAACGGATGTCCTGTATTTCGCGGGAGAGACTGCGCTCTATCATCACCCCGAGATAGTGCAGGCTACGGGGTCAGTTCTGGACTTCCTGGGAGTGAACTGGTCACTATTCGACCGGGGCCAGACAACGGGAATAGAGCTGTTCGAGCTGGGATATCGCGATGAGGCAAAAACCGCCGCTGCACGTTTGGCCAATGCTATTATGCAGATACAGCCCCGCATGCTGGTTACCGGCTGCGCCCATGCTTACCGTGCGTTTAAAGAGACGTACCCTCAGTGGGGTATCAAAGCTCTCAAAGGCCTGCAAATATCCCATACGACTGAATTCCTACTCGAGAGATATACGAGCAGGGGGCTTGAATTTAAACCGGGACCAGGTTACCCGGATGTGGCCTACCATGACCCCTGCCAGCTGGGCAGGAAAATGGGAGTGTACGATGCCCCCAGAGAGCTGCTCACGGCCGTAACGGGCAAACCGCCTGTAGAATTATTTCACAATAAGGAACAGGCTGAATGCTGCGGCTCGGGCTCAGTGATGTACTTAACCCATCCCGAACTATCACTTAAAATAGCCAAAAGAAGAATGGATACTGTTAAGGAGGAGAAGGTAGGTCTGGTCGTGACGGCATGTCCCAACTGCAAGAACCTGCTCAGCAGGGCCGCCAGGGGCCGTCGCGATGGGATTAAAGTGTACGATCTCGTCGAGCTTATTGCTCGCAAGATCGGGCACGGCAGCTGAGCAATATCGACACTGCCTGTTCAACCAGTTGAACATCATCCGAGTTCAAATTATACTTGCGGAAATATATATGTGAGGCAGCGGAAATGGTTAATGAAAAGCGAATAGCAAAAGAAATTAACACTGATCTCCCGGTGGGGGCCGAGGCTGATATTGTGGTAGTGGGCAGTGGATCATCCGGTATAGCCGCAAGCATCGCTGCAAGCAGGAAAGGCCACAATGTGATCCTGGTCGAGCGTTATCCCTTTGTTGGCGGGATGTCCACACTGATACCAATTGCATGCTGGCCTTTAAATACCGCCGTAGAGACGGGTGAACTGGATATGCCCTACGACGGATTACTGGGTGAAATACGCGACCGGCTTCAGGCCATAAACGCAATAGATTTACGAACGTTGAAAGAGGGTGTGGATAAGCTGATCGGCATTGCCGATGAAAACGATAGGATCGCCACCACCAAGTGGTACCTGTATGACCCGGAGGCGCTGAAATATCTCTATTTTGAGATGCTGAAGGAAGCCGGCGTCAAACTAAGGGTCAACTCCCTGCTGGTTGACACGTTGGTCCGGAACGGCAGGATCGAAGGCATCGTTGTGGAGACCCTGACCCGCAGAGAGCTTATCAAAGGTAAAATCTTCATAGACTGCACCGGTAGCGCAGACGTCGCCACGCGCGCCGGCGCCGAGTCGGCTCTGGGCACAGGCGACAGTGACGGTGTCCCTGCCGGTTTGATGGTGCCGTCCTCCACAACCTTCCGCCTGGCCGGCGTGGATACAGATAATATCGATCTTGATGAGGTGGGGCGGATATACGAAGAGTGCAGGCTCAAGGGCGAGATCAACGTGCCCTTCGAGGGATTTTTCCCGCATATCGTCTGCAAGGGCGTGATACAGTTATTCGGGACGCGCGTCTTCGATATCAATCCGCTGGACCCTGAGAAGGCGGCACTGGGTGAGATGGAGCAGCGGCGGCAGATCAGAGACATCAAAGACTTCCTCAAAAGGAAATTCCCGGCCTTTCGCAATTGCCAGTTGATAAATACGGGCGTATCTATCGGTATGATCGGCACCAGGCGCATCAGGGGAGATTATTTTATCACCCAGCAGGATATTATCGAGGCCAGAAAATTCGAGGATGCCATCGCCGCCGGCACCTACAAGATTGAGGTATGGGAGACCGACGGCGCCAATGCCCATTTCCACCACATTGTCGGAACCTGGTATACAATACCGTTCCGTTCCCTACTGCCGAGAGGACTGGAGAACGTGGTAGTAGCGGGAAGCTGCATCTCGGGCCAGATAGTAGCTATGGCGACATGGGCGGTGATGCCCATGTGCATCAAGACGGGACAGGCGGCGGGTACGGCGGCTCATCTATGCGTCAAGGGCAATACCGTGCCGCGTGGCATCTCCATACAGGAGCTGCAGCAGATACTGCGACAGGACGGAGTGTTTTTGGGTTGATAAGGATTACGGCAATCAGCTCACCCTCCCGCATTAACTAAGTGAGGAGAAAACCATGAGCCAGACAGAAAAACTGTCCTGGAAAATTAAGCTCGGGTATGGCGCCGGTGAATTCGCCAGCAGCATTTTCTGGATCACCATGGCTTTCTGGCTGATGAACTACCTGACTGACGAAGTCGGCCTGTCGGCAGCCCTGGCCGGGTTGTCCATCATGGTCGGCAAGGCGCTTGACGCTTTTATCGATCCTGGAGTTGGGTTCCTTTCAGACCACACACGCAGCAGGTGGGGCAGGCGCAGGCCCTGGTTCCTGTTCGGAGCGATACCTTTCGGTCTCGCTTATTTCATTATGTTCACCAATCTCCACCTTACAGGACAGGCGGCTATTTTTACCTGGGAAAGCGTGGCCTTTATCCTTCTTTGCCTGGCGTACTCGTGCACCAACGTGCCGTTCAATTCCCTCCTGCCTGAGTTGACCAAGGACTATAACGAGAGGACTTCACTGACGGGCTACAAATCCATGTTTGCGGTAGTCGCAACCCTGCTTGGAGCGGGTGCCGCCATGCCCATCATGTCTGCCTTTGGCGGACGGACGTCCGGTTTTATGGCCATGGGTGCCATCTTCGGCTTTATGATTATCATATCGGTGCTTATACCGTTTTTTGCAGTGCGCGAGCCGGCCCGCGCAGTGAGTGAAAAACCACAGAATATTTTTAGGTCCAATCGTGAAGCCTTCAGAAACCGGCCGTTCGTATTGATACTGACGACCTGGACACTGAATACATGTGGTATAACGGTGGTTACCGCTACGCTGATCTATTACTTCAAATATCTATTTAACGATGAGCAACTGATAACGCCTGCTTCGCTCATCATGCTTCTCACATCCATGCTTTTTATCCCGGTGGCAGTGAAGGTCGCAGCCAGGATAGGCAAACGTAATACGTACTTTACCGGCATGTCGATAGTTACCCTGGCATGTCTACTGATATTCTTGATCGGACACACTGCAGGTATTTACGTGGTATATGCAATCATGTTTATCACAGGCATCGGCCTTTCCACGCACTATGTGCTTCCCTGGGCCATTATACCGGACACTATAGACTTCGATTACTCTCTGAGCGGCGTACGGCGGGAGGGCGTATACTACGGTCTATGGACATTCATGATAAAAATCGGGCAGGCGCTGGCAGGTCTGTTTGTAGGCCTCGTGCTGGGCATTTTCGGCTATCTGCCCGATGTAGCTCAGAGCGAGTCATCGCTTCTCGGTATACGGCTGCTGATTGGCCCCATTACGGCTGTCTTTTTTATAGTGGGGCTGGTATTCCTCTATCTTTACCCCATTGACAAAAAGCGCTACGGAGAGATACAGCAGGCAATCAGGGATATGGAAAGATGTGGGACAAAATAGACGTATGCCGTCTGCCGACATAATCTACCAGAGGTTCCAGTTGAAATCCAGCTTGCCCATACCCCTGATAGGAATGTGTTCTCCTTGTCCCCATCGCCAACAATCTATTCCACAATATCATAGAATAATACTCTCACTGTTGTCAGCTCTCTACTTATCGCGGCACCTTTGATGGGATACCCAGGCCGTGATAAAGTGGTAACATAGTTCAACAGGAGGAGGTTGAGATGTCCGGTTCACCTGTAACGTGGAAGAGGGGTCTTGTGACCGCGGTCTGCATTATCGTGGGCGTTCCTCTGGTGCTGTTTCTCGGTCTGATGGCCACCATCGCCTTCATGTACGGACCCACCTACGCATACCGTGTGCTGGTCTACAATGAGGCTACTATTCAGGACTACCAACGTGTATTCCCTTCAAGAACGGTATCCAACCAGCCTCCGGTCTTCAATTTCGCCCACGCGGCGCAGCCCCTTCAGATAGGAATAGTATCTTTCACCTATCCAGCGGGCAATACCCGGACGATCGACTTCGAGCCCTACCTGGCGCAGTCGGACTCTACGGCCTTCATAGTTATCAAGGATGATACAATCCTATACGAGAAATACCTGAACGGCTACAGCCGTGATTCGGTCCAGCGCTCGTTCTCCATGGCCAAGTCGATCACGTCCACACTGGTAGGGCTGGCGGTGCAGGACGGCTATATACACAGCCTGGATGATAAGGTGGTCGGCTATCTGCCCGAGCTTAAAGGACGCGGACTGGACGAGATGACGATCAGGGACCTGCTGCTGATGAATTCGGGCGTCGCCTTCAACCTGCTGCCGCGCGATGCCTTCATACTGTCGCAGCCTTTTTACGACGAAGCGTTGATGTATTATCTTCCCGATACGCGGTCGCATATCCTTAAGCTGCAAGCGGGCAAAGAGCCTTTGGGGGAGTATTTCCTCTATGACGACTATTACCCGCTGCTGGAGGCACTGATAATAGAGCGCACCAGCCATAAAACTATATCCGCCTATACCGAGGAGAAGCTGTGGACACAGCTGGGCATGGAGTATCCGGCCTCCTGGAGCCTTGACAGCGAGCAGGGCGGCTTCGAACAGGCGGCCAGCGGATTCAACGCGCGGGCCATCGACTTCGCCAAATTCGGTCGGCTTTTCATAAACAACGGCACTTGGGAAGGCAGGCAGATACTGCCCGCAGGCTGGGTTGAAGAGGCCACCTCGCCGGATCCGGCCGATAAAAGGCCTTGGATGAACGACCGGGACTGGAAGAACGTGGGCGGGTACTACAAGTTCCACTGGTGGGGCATCGTGAATGAGGACGGGTCCTATGATTACACGGCCACGGGCAGTCCGGGTGGCCAGATCATCTACATCAGCCCATCGCACGACACCATCGTAGTACACAACGGCGCCAGCGGGGACCCGATGGTATGGGCCATGATCGCGCGCTCCATCATACATGGACTTAAGTAACGGATACGTGCGACGGGACACATAGTCCGCAGTCAATTCTAATTTCAGGAGGTTGTCAATGAAACCGATACATCACGCCAAAAAAGTGCTCAACTCCGGCATGCTGACCGATTTCAAGGCATTCATTATGCGGGGCAATGTGGTCGACATGGCGGTCGGCATCATCATCGGCGCAGCCTTCGGCGCCATCGTAAACTCGATAGTCAAGGACGTCATCATGCCTCCCATCGGCCTGGTGCTGGGCAATATCGACTTCTCCAGCCTGGCCGTTGTGCTGAAAGAAGGCACGCCCCCCGGTCCCTACACATCGCTGACAGCTGCACAGACGGCCGGCGCCGTGACGATAAACTACGGCCTGTTTATCAACACCCTGATCAACTTCCTTATCATGGCCGCAGTGGTATTCTTCTTTATAGTGCGCCCCATAACCCATCTCCAGGCGCCCAAGAAAGACGCAGCCCCCAGCAACAAGGACTGCCCGTTCTGCGCCATGTCAATACCTTTCAAAGCCGTGCGCTGTCCCAACTGCACCTCGGAACTGAGCTCCTGATAGTCAGTATGTTGCGCAGCTAATATTGAACGGTGATGCGTCCCTCATTTTTAGGGCTGACAGGTGAATCGTTCTGGATATATTCCCTGACCACATCATAGTCCACGAAACCAGGGTACTCGACATTAGTGCCCTTCCCGAAAACGGAATATCCGTCGCCGCCCTCATGCAGGTATCTGCTGGTGGAGATGCGATAGGTGGCGGACCTGTCCAGCGGGCGGTAACTATCGCCAACTCTGATTTCCACGCTGCGAACGCGCTGGCCCGGCTCTTCTCCAATTTTCCAGGTGAACCTCATACCGGCGACCTGCGGAAACCTGCCCTCAACGTCTTCGACCTTGCTGACACCGTTCTCCAGCGCCGTCACCAGGTCCTCCCCTTTGAGGTCGAAGACCACCATATCGTTGTTGAAAGGTATGGCCGTCTGGAGCTGACCCATACTGACATCACCGGCGGGTATGGTGATGCGAATGGAGCCGCCGTTGACAACGGCGATCTGCGCCTTTGCCGGCGCAGCCTTGGACAGCATGGCGTCGGCCACCAGATTGCCGAAGTTGGTCTCCTCGGTCCTGATGTGGGTGCGCTCCGCATCCAGGTCCACCAGCGTCCTGCCCACTATGGTCTTCTGCAGCTGATCGATGGGCGACTGGTACTTCGCCAGCATGGTTACATATGCAGGGTCTTCGGGCGCGTCCTTAACCGTCATAAGCGAGCCGGACTGTTTGACTATCACCCCACGCCCGTCAAAGGCGAGGTCCAGACGGCCCAGGTACTTGCCATAAGCCTCGGCCTGGACCACCAGTGTCGGCTCTTTGTCCCCTATCACGGTAGGATAGATATCGGGCAGCGTATGGCTGTGACCGCCCAGTATAAGATCGATGCCATTGACCTGCCTGGCCAGCTCGGTGTCGTAGTCCCAGCCAATATGAGTGAGGGCGATGATCTTATTTATACCCTTGCTCTTTAATAGCGCCACGCTCTGGCGGGCCGCGGCGACATGAGAATCCAGCTCGATTTCCTTGCCGGGATCTGATATCTCCGACGTATCCTCCGTCAGCAGACCGATCAGGCCGAATTTCTGCCCGCTCCTCTCGATTATCAGGTAGGGCGCCGTTTTACCGCGCAGCGCCGGCACCTGTGAAAAATCCGCGTTGCTGCAAACTATAGGAAAGCCTGCTTTGGCCACGAAGTCGTTGAGGTACTGCGGAGCCTTTTCGTAGTTGTCGAACTCGTGGTTGCCGAAGCACATGGCATCGTAGCCCAGCGAGTTCATGAACTCCAGATCGGCCTGTCCCTTCATAAGGCTGAAATAGGGCGTGCCCATGAACACATCACCGCTGTCGAACATCAGCACTTTATTTGCGCCCACCTCGTCGCGAACTTTTTTCACCAGCGTCGCGCGGCTCGCAACGTCCTCCAGGTGCGCATGCGTATCATTTATATGCAGTACGGTTATCTCAACAGGCGCGGACTGCGCATCCGGACTCTGCGGGGCAGCCGCTCCAACACAGGATAGGAAGGCGGTGACGATAATCGCTATGATTGCAATGACTATGATTGGCTTTTTCAACATCGTAATCATAATGTCTCAGTATAACACATGATAGAATGATTCAAGGACAGTAAATCTGATATCATAGAGTGCTGCCACCAAAACACGAGGAGGCCGGGAAATGTGCGAGTTTTGCCACAAGCATGGAGAAGGGGAGGTCTGGTACAAGCAAGTCGCAAACTATTCCGAGGACCTGATGTCCGATATAAATCGCCGCAAATTTGTAAAGGAATTTTTCCTGCATCCCGATCACCTGCTGCGAGATGAGAAAATGGTTATGCAGCTCAATCGTCTCCCCTCTTTCATCCGAGCCGTGATCCTGCCGTTCGCCATCGGACGGCAGAAGAGGATACATTACGGACAGGTGGTCCCAATCGAAGATGTCGAACATGTTCTGGTGTTAGTCAACTCCATCACGCGCCTGCCCTGCAT
>JAEAME010001955.1_pt1 | contig 12943 bp, 12 predicted proteins | sample 8958731 | NCBI WGS metagenome assembly JAEAME01 (sample SAMN16933194, study PRJNA681113) | bioreactor sludge metagenome | isolation source: anerobic bioreactor sludge (Control) | place: India:Bengaluru | collected 2018-10-24 | reverse complement strand
GGGAGCGAGTGAAGTCGCAGGAACGAAATGAGCGTGTTTGTGAAGGAAATCCCGAAATATCGCTCATTCTAATGACAAATTCGGCTTAAAATATAATGCAGGGATATCCCGGCATTATATTCATTCCGATTAAAGGCCAGCTTTAATATTCCTTTTTTATTTCGCCCACTCCTGCCACGGCATGCCTGTTTTCTTTTCCCAATCAGATTCAAACCGATCAGTGAAGAAAGAGTGGAGCTTTTTAGAGAGTTTTTTCCATCCTGTTTCATAATCGTTTTGCAGAATATCTTCAAGGAATGGGACTATCTCGCCAAGTTTGTCCTTCGGGAGATACGCTCTCGCTTTCATTTCATAGGACCTTTTGAGAGCGTCGGGGCTGAGGGCGTGTGCTGTCAGCATTGCTACTTTGAGATTTTTCTTAACGGCAATATCAAGGAGGTCGAAACCGCGTACTCCCATAATATCAAGGATAACGATATCATACACGCTGGTTTCAAGAAGCTTCACTGCCGCCTCGTATGTCGTAGCTGTCTCAAAGGTACAGTCAGGACATTCTTCCATGATTTCCTCTTCAAGTACTTCAAGCACATCCGGTTCATCATCAACAGCCAGTATTTTTTTGCCGTTTAAAATTGAATTCCCCATTATGTCCTCCTTTTTCTAAATTAAAATATTTTACAGGGGAGGAATACGTGCCGTGAAACTCGAACCGTCCTCTTCCCCGCTTTTCAGCGAAATTTCTCCACCCATTGCTTCGATAATATTTTTCACACACGAAAGACCAAACCCGAGTCCTTCAGGGGCATTTTTACTATCCTTTATATCAACAAAACGTTTAAAAACACGGTCCTGTTTCTCTGCGGGGATTCCCTGTCCATCATCTTTTACGCTAATGACAATATCAAAATCTCCGGTAATTGAGAGTTTCATTGTTTTTCTGCGATATTTAAGGGCATTGGAAACGAGGTTGCGGATAATCTGCCCGACTTTTTTTTGATCGTGTGTAAATGGATTAGTGTTGTATCGACCTGTCACTTCAGTATAAATATCGTTATCTTTCAAGACCTTATCGAAATCGTCCCGGCTACACGTCCGGCAGAGGGCTTCCGCAATATCAGGTTTGACGACTTCCACGGCATCACGGATCGCGTCACGGAGAACCTCATTAATGGAAAACTGGTCTTTCTTGAAAAGCCCTTCTTCTGAACGATATACTTCAATGATTTCTTGGAGTAATGTTCTCGCTCTCTCAACGTTTCGCCGGGCCCTTTTCAGGGTTTCTTTGTGATTGGCGTGATAGGGGCCATATTTTTCTTCTTTGTCTAAAAGTGAATTGACGCTGGCTGAAACGATTGAAAGAGGCCCTGTAAGGTCGTGTATGAGAAGGTCCACCAAAGTATTCTTACGGTTCATAAAATAATTTCCATTATGAATAATATACTGCCTGACCCTATATCAATCGTACCACAACATCAGGGTTAATAAAAGTTAAAAAAATAACACAATAGAATTATCGATCCCAGGCTCCAATACGAAACCGGATATACAGTTTGTCAACGAACTGACATAGAAAAGTTCTAAGCCTTTTAAGGTAATAACCGCACAATGATGTTGAAGCGCTTCGCGCCTCTATTTCAAAGCTGAATTCAAATCTTTTATGAGTTGTTCCGAAAAAGCCGCCATATTTAAGCTCATGGCCTTCGCAAACCCCTCTGGAGATTTCCCATCGAGAGCTTTCGAATATCGGTACGTCTTGCTGAAACGGAACCTTTTTGTTATTTCTTTCTCCTGCATATCGAGAAGTGAGACATTAATGTTAAAAATGGCATTACCTACCGGGCCTTCATCTGATTCAAAAAATTCATCGATAGCACCCTCGAGAACGAACCGTACCCGTTCATCGCTCCTGTAAGAAAATACCTCTTTGAAAAGACCCGCTCTCCGAAGATCGCGGATCAAAAAATCACCGACCATATCACCGGGATTTACCGCCCACCGGTTACCCGCATATGAATCAAAACGGTACGCCTGTGGCTTGAAAACCATGGTCATATTGTCAAATGAATGCGCTACCGAGAACCGTTCTAGACGAATAAGTCCATTAACAGGAGCAATGCCGGATGGAGCAGGCGGCGGGTAGTCAAAAGTGAAGCGTTCATAAGTGTACGGGGCTTTTGTTCTCTCAAGACAGCCTGTGATAAGGACAATTGCGGCTAATATTATGCAAATTTTTATGTAAGTTTTTATAAAATCATTTTTCATCGTTTCACCTCTTTTTTGCGGGCGGTTCACTGAATATGATATCAGACGGATCAGATTTCAATCTGTCGAGGGTTTCTTCAAGGCTTTCCGATGCCCTTCTCAGGTTTTCACTGGTAGCCTGAAGGTCTTCCGCAATGAGCTTGGTTTTTCGATTGGCATTGTCAAGAAGCCTGTTTGCCTTATCCGAAGTCTCCGCGAGGTTAAGCGCATTTGCTTCCTCTTTTATTTTCTTTATGGCAATTTTTGCTTCCCTGATACTTTCCCGTGTATCATCCAGGATATCATCAATCTTTCCATCGGAAACAATTGTATCGATTTTATTAGCAGCGTTGTCCAGACTGGCTATCATGGTGTCAAGGTTTATTATGATTCTTTTCATCTCAGCACCGCTGACGAAGTTGTTTATGCTTTTCGCGGTTGCTTTTATCTCATCAGATATGCCTTTGAAATCGATCTTGTTGATCTGCCCCATAACGGTGTCGATACTTGAAAAAATCTGATTAATATCAGAAGGATTTGATGGTATGACAGGGTACTGGGGGGCAAACGTTAATTTTGGTGAGTTTTCGATGTCCCCAGGCTGGCGATGGTCCAGTTCCACATAGACAATACCGGTAATGCCTGCCATTTTCAGCTTTGCGATTGTGTCATCAAGGTTTCCCGCGTAATCTATTTTCATGATTATCTCAATGAGACGAAAGTCAGGTGCCACCCTTATTTTATCAACGATTCCGATATCAACTCCCCTGTATTTTACGTTTGAATCAATCTGCAACCCCTGTACGGATTCATCGAAGTAAGTGGCATAGATTTTACCTTTTTGCAGATATTGTGAAGCACTGAGCCATATAATGAGGGCAACTCCGATGATGATACCGATCAGAACGAAGAGTCCTACCGCGAAATAAACCTTTTTCTTTACCATAGCATTTTCCTCAATTATTCTTCTCCTCAACCTGCCTGTTGAAAAAATTTCTCACCTTGCGGTTTTCAGAATGTTCTTTCAGCTCTTTAGCATCACCCTCAGCAATGATTCCTTTCTTCTCCTTATCGAGCATGATAATTCTATGTGCTACATTAAATATCGTTTCAAGTTCATGGGTAACAATGACCATTGTCGTACCTATACCCGCATTGATCTTTTTTATCAGCATGTCGAGTTCCGCTGTAGTGACAGGATCAAGCCCGGCTGAAGGTTCATCGAGAAAAAGCATGGCAGGCTCCAGCGACATTGCCCTGGCTATACCCGCCCTCTTTTTCATACCACCCGACAACTCTGATGGAAAATGGTCTTCATACCCGGAAAGGTCTACCATACCAAGTTTCATTTTTACAATAAGATCCATAGCATGTTGAGAAAGGTCTGTAAATTCCGTAAGAGGGAGGGCCACATTTTCTCCGATCGTCATGGAGCCAAATAACGCGCTCCCCTGAAAAAGCATTCCGATATTCTTTCTCAATTTTTCCATCTCTTTATCGTCTATACTCGTTGTATCGACACCGTTTATAACAATTCTGCCGGATTGCGGTGTTTCAAGCCCGATAATGTGCTTAAGAAGCGTTGATTTCCCGCAGCCGCTGCCGCCGGCGATCACGAAAATTTCACCTTTGTATACCTCAAAACTGACATTATCAAGGACAGCGTTGTCCCCGTATCGCACAGTCAGTCCTTCCACAATAATCACAGGTTCTCGTCTATTCATTTATTGTATTGCCCCACGTCCGAATGACACCTCCACTCTTCTTCACCTGATATAATGGAGCACTATTGCAAATGTTGAATCAATGACAATAATAAGAAAAATGGCAGACACGACCGATGATGTCGTCGCGTTGCCGACCGCCTCAGCGCCGCCACGTACTTTGAAACCCCTCTGACAGCCAATGGCCGCAATGAAAGCGGCAAAAACAACAGATTTAACAAGCCCGGATACAACATCAAACAAGTCTATAGCTCTCATTGTCTGCTGGACATACGTGTAGAACGTCAGATCAAGATTGAGCACACCCACGACCAGCCCGCCCGCGACTGCAAAAATACTGGAAAAACCCGTAAGGATAGGGAAAACAAACATGGACGCGAAAACCTTGGGTATAGCAAGAAAACGTGTCGGATTAAAGCCCATAGTAATCAGAGCGTCCACTTCTTCGTTGACACGCATTGTGCCGATCTCCGCGGCAAAGGCCGAGCCGGAGCGACCAGCGACAATAATTGCTGTAATGATAGGCCCCAGTTCTCTTACCATGGCAACGGCAACCAGTGAAGCCACATAGATATTGGCGCCGAATTGCTTTAACTGCAACGCTGACATAAAGGCCATTATAAGACCGAGGAGAAAGCTTATAAGAGCAACTATGGGTAGACCGTCAACTCCAACCTTTTTCATATATGTTAGAACGTCGTTCCATCGTACCTGTCGTGGGTGTAATATTGAAAAGAGTATCTCGTATGCGAGCTCCCCCCAGAAAAATATTACCTCGTAGACATCTTTTAGTATATCCGTTGTCGCGTTTCCGATCTGTTCCACAAGATTAAGGGGTCGTTCTCTGGTGGCGAGTGAAGGAGTACGGAGGGCTTCACGATCAATAAGGCTCAGCATCTGTTTTTGCTGATCCGTGATGTTGGTAACCATAAACGGGATAGACCGGGCCTGAGTTTCGTCCTGCAATTGCGTGATAAAAAGAGCGCCGAAGCTGTCAAAATATTCAACGCGTGAGAAATCTACCGTCAGTCTATGAGGATTGTATTCTATGAAAAGCGTTTCAATTTTTGACAATAGTTGATTAAAATCGGTAATTCCGATTTTCTCCCCAAGGGAAAGAGTGATATCTTTATTCTTTTCCCCCTGGATGGAAAATGGCCTATTATTGTCAGGCATTAACTATCTATATCACACAATTGAGGAAATGAAAAGGCAGGTAAAGCAAATGTCAATGTCCAGGGAAATTATCAATATTTAAACTATAATCCCAGATTTGTCATTAGAACGAGTGCCATGTCGGGATTTCCTTCACAAACACGCTCCCTCAAGCTCCTGCGGCTTGCATGTGCTCCCACTCGACTTCGGAACTTTTGCTCTCGCAAAAGACCAGGCTTCCTTGTCTCGCAAGGATTTACTTCAGGAAACCCAACATACCACTTAATGACAGTCCGGATTAAAAAATCCTGGATTGGTATAGGTGAATAATTACGTTCCGCTTATGTATCGCTTTGTCCGTTCTTTGCGATCCTATATTTTTTAATCTTGTATCGCAGCATCCGCTCGCTCAGGCCGAGAATTGATGCCGCCTTTGTCTGGACCCATTCAGAACTGTTGAGCGCGTCAAGTATCATATTTCTTTCGATGGTCTCAACGGTACCTTTCATATTTTTCTCAAGGAGGTCCTTTGTCTCATCGGAAAAAGCAGGGAGGTCTTCTTTTGAGATGCAATCGCCCCGCGTGAGCACCACCGCCCTCTCAGTGATATTCTCCAGTTCCCGGACATTACCCGGATAATCATATTTCATGAGCATATCGCGGACTTCTCTCGTGAAGCCCTTTATGTTCTTTTTGTGTTTCGCGTTATATTTTTTCAGAAAAAAATCGATAAGGAGCGGTATATCTTCTTTTCTCTCCCGAAGGGGTGGAACACGAATGCTCACTACATTGAGCCGGTAATAGAGATCTTCCCTGAAGGTTCCTTTTTTCACTTCTTCATCGAGGTTTTTGTTCGTTGCCGCGATGATCCTTACATCAACTTTTACAGGATGGAGACCTCCAAGCCTCTCGATTTCCCGTTCCTGGAGCACTCTTAAGAGTTTTGACTGGAGGACGAGAGGTATGTCGCCGATTTCATCAAGGAATATTGTCCCCTTGTTCGCCACTTCAAATTTTCCTATTTTCCTCTGGTAGGCGCCCGTGAAGGCGCCCTTTTCATAACCAAAAAGCTCACTTTCAAGGAGCGTCTCAGGAATTGCCGCGCAATTGACTTTAATGAGGGAATTATTATTCCGTTCGCTCAATGAATGAAGGAGATCTACAACCACTTCCTTTCCCACACCGCTTTCCCCGTTAATAATACATGTTGAATCTGTTTTGGCGATACGCACGATAAGGCTCGCGACCGCATTCATCTTTTCGCTCTGATAGATAAAATCCTCTGACTTGAACCTGTCCTTCAGCGTCTCTTTCAATACGCGGTTTTCCCGTACAAGGTAGGTTTTTTCTTCTATCTTTTTAATCTTGAAGAGAAGATCGTCAAGATCAATCGGCTTTGTCAAGTATTCTGATGCGCCGGCTTTCAATGCGCCCACCGCATTCTCAATACTCCCGAATGCCGTTATCATGATTACTTCGATTTCCGGATTGATCTCCTTCATTTTTTTCAAGAGCGCCAACCCATCGGTATCGGGAAGTTTATAGTCGAGAAGCACAAGTTCAAAGACGTCCCTTTTGAAAAGCTCAAGCGCGTCCCCCCCTGTCCCTGCCTCACCGACAGCGTATCCTTCTTTTTTCATCAGACCAGAGAGCAGTGTTCTTTGGGACTCTTCGTCTTCTACAATGAGAATACTTGCTTTATCCATAATGAGTAACCTCCATTATAAATAACCAATTACTAAATTACAATGACCAAAAAACTTTATTCATAAATTAACTATCATTGATTCTTTTCTGTTTTATCGGAATCGTTATTATAAAAGTCGTCCCCTGTCCTTTGCCGCTTTCCACGTGTATATCTCCCCCATGGTCTTTGACAATCACATACGAAATAGGAAGTCCCAACCCTATGCCTTTATCTTTTGTCGTGTAATGATATTCGAATATCCTGTGAAGCTCATCTTCTTTTATCCCAATGCCGGTATCTTTTATGTATATGTCAACCGTGTTGTCTTTCTCTTTTGTCCATATCTCCACAGACCCTTTTTGTCCGATCGCCTCTATGCCGTTAAGAATAATATTATAAAAAGCCTGTTTTAACCTGTCTTTTTGTGATTCTATGACAATCTGCCTGTCGACCTTATTAATAATGGAAACATTCTTCGAAGCGGCTTTTTCATCGATAATCGTAAGAACCTCGTCAAATATACTAAAGAGGTTTTCGTTCATAAAGGGCGCGTGCGCTCTGGTGGAGGATAAAAACTCCTCTACAATTCTATCGACCCTGACAAGCTCGCCTCTCATTATATCGAGGAATGTGAGGTATTCCTCTTTCTTGTCTTCCTCTGGTGAAAATTCTCTTTTCAACCGCTGCACCGAGAGACTGATAGCGTTGAGGGGGTTACGAATCTCGTGGGCCATACCGGAGGCAAGCTTTCCCAGAGAAACAAGCCGCTCCCTCAGTTCTAGCTCCCTTTCCATTTCACTTACTTTTTTCTCGTGTTTTCTTTCAAGATTAAATATGGCGAAGGTACTCAACGCGCCTGATATAACCAGTAAAACAAGGATAAAAATAAAATTCATTGTTGTTCTTCTGAGAGTGTCTCCGGCGAGTACTGTTGATATGAGTATTTCTATTTTATAGCCGGGGAGAAATTGAGAATTAAGGGGTCGGGAGAGCACATAGGCGTCCGTTGATTCACTTTGCCGTGTAACAAAGGGTATCCCCTTCTGATCATATATATTAATACCGACAACATTAAACTGTTTCCCTTCTCTGTCCACAATGTCCTGCAAAACAGATTTTTTTCTGAGAATATCCATTTCCTGTTCATCGATTTCGAAAAAGAAAACGCGCTCTTGAATACGCATGCCCATAAAAAGCGACCTGTCTTTATTTGTAGGCATCTTTAACAACATTTTCCGTTTTTTCATGATAAGTGAACGCAATTCCGCATCGGGCGCCTGAACTTTGCCTTTTTTGAAAATTACCGAGCCTTTTGTATCGTAAACCGTGTAGTTGGTAAGAGGGAGGTTTTCTATCTGAGAATTATCCGAAGAACTCACAAGGTTATACAGGTCTTCCACGATAGCTTCATCGGAAACCATAATATCCAGGAAGTTAGGGGTAATAATAGCAGGTGATTTTTCAAGGAGGCTCACATACTCAAGGTTGATATCGATTTCCCGCTTGATATGATTGTAAACAATCTCACCTTCCCCCATGAGGAGGTCTTCGACATTTTTTTTGATTATTCTGATCTGAAAGAAACCTGTTGCTATGACAAGAAAGAAAAATATAGCGAACAACAACGAGGGGAATATATAGTTTTTTTTATCGGTCATGCCTTTCCGGCTGCAAAGGATGTGTCATTTTTTGTGCCTGGTATCCAAGAAATTGTTGTATCTTTCCCTTTGCTTTTCATTAAGGACCCTTGAAACCTCCCCTCTGTACTGATTATAGATGTTCCCTTTTGTTGTTTCCAGCTCTCTCAATTCGTTTTCAAGCTTTCCTGCTTTTTCAGGGTTAGCTGTCGGATTTCTGTTGAGTTCTTTCAGCTCAATTTTTTTTGTCGTGGATTCCTTCCTCACAGACTTCCATTCATCAATGTATTTATTACGTATATTCTCCATTCGCGCTTTCTGGGGCTCCGTCAATTCAAGACTTCTCTCGAACTCCTTATAAGAAGGCTGCGCGAAAGAGGGAGGTATATAAAGAAAGAATGCCAATAAGAAAAATATCGTTTTTTTCATGCTCTACGGATACCTAATTTTTTGTATGCCGGTATCCGCCTCCCTACTACCTGTTAAGTTCACAGGTACAGAGTCACTGTGTATGGCCCTGTACCTGTGAATGTTTTTTACATCCTTCCCCACGCTCCGGGCCTGATACCTCTCTTGCTGAAATCTTTCATGCGGTCTCTTCTATTTTTTAAATTCTGTGCCGCTTTACCAAGTTTTGTCAATTGTTCAGTGGTAAAAATCTTTCTTTCCTCAAGTTTTAATTGTGTCATCTTGTCCTGCAATTTTTGTTTCAGCGTATCAACTTCTTTCTGCTTTGTTAGTATCGCGGCATCTGTAGCGCTTGGATCAGCATATACCATCTTTAACTCCATCCGCTTCTGAAGCAAATCACTCCGCAAACCTTGCGTGTCAGTACGATTTTTCTGTCTGAGCTGCGAAAGTTCGTCTATCTGGTCCTTACTCAGATCCAGGTAGGCCGCAAGCGCTTTTCCTCCTTCACGATGGAAGCCATATTCTCCTTTGCCCATAAAACCAGCTCCCGGTCCAAAGGCAAAGACAGTTGTACTCAGAGCCAGGAAGAACACAACTGTCGAAACTATATACACCTTTTTCATTGTAACCTCCTCGATGTTTTTTTTCAAATGCTATTCTATCTTTAGCAATAAAAATGCCAAAACGTCCTTTTTTTTAACTATAGGTAATCATTGATTATTATATAACAGAACAGGTATTAAAATCGTGAGAAAAAGGAAAATAGTGTCGAACTCCTGTTCAAATATCGACAATTGCGTCGAAACTCCATGTTCTTTAACCTTTTTTTCATACACGCTGACCCCCAAAGTATGATATATTTTGCTTCCGCTCCAAGGAAAATCTTGAAGTGATGCAAATAGCGGCAGCTATAAGATCTTTATGAAAAACATTCTTACCATAGCCGGATATGATCCTTCCTCCGGCGCGGGCATCGTGAGAGATGTGGATACCTTTTTTTCTCTCGGGATTCATGGCCTTTCCATACCCACCTGTACTGTAATCCAGGGGCCGAAAGGTGTGGCAGACACCTATCGCACCCCTTTGAAATTGTTCGGAGAAATGCTCAACCTGTTAGAAAAGGGATTGCCTCTTAACGGCATCAAAGCAGGGGTATGCTGTGATGTTTCCTATATCCGGCAAATAGCACGGCTGATGAAAGGGAAAAATATTCCCCTTGTCATTGACCCGGTCATGACCGCAAAAAATGGAACAAAACTTCTTACTGAAACAGGAATACAGGCTCTTATAAAGATTCTTTTACCCCTGGCCACAATTGTTACACCAAATATCCCTGAGGCATCACGTCTCAGCGGGATACAGGTCCAAACCGTTCCGGACATGAAAGAGGCGGCGCGATTAATCTTGAAAAAGGGGCCGAAAGCGGTCATTATAAAGGGTGGCCACATCAAGGGCAATCCCGTGGATGTTTTTTATAACGGCACAGAATTCATGCAAAAGAAAAAAAGAAGAATCAACCGGGAAGTACACGGTACGGGTTGTTCCTTTTCGGCACTGATTGTTTCTTACCTTGTACTCGGCTATTCCCTGAAAGATGCCTTTTGGGCCTCGGAAAAAATGATGGAAGAAGCGTTGAAAGCAAGCTATAGAATTGATAAAAAAGGGTATTTCTACATGTCGACAGGCATTATGAACCGCCTGAAAGTAACAGATAAACTGGAGATAATAAATCATGAAAAATCAATTGACGGTAGCACGGGCAGGAAAGACCACCCTGGAAATAAAGCGCATCGCGAAAGATGAGGGCGTTAATACTGATCTGCTCCGTAATAATGTGGCAGCCGGCAAGATAGCCATCCTCGCCAATAACAGACACAAAGGCTTTACTCCAAAGGGTATTGGTAAAGGGCTTTCCGTGAAAGTAAATGCCAATATCGGCACATCACCTGAGCGTGTCGACATCAAGGACGAGCTGAAGAAATTGAAGATGGCCCGGGAAGCCGGAGCGGACGCTGTGATGGACTTGTCTACTGGTGGCAATCTCGACGAGATACGTAAGATCATCATGGCGGAAGCACAGATTCCGATAGGTACGGTCCCTATCTACCAGACCGCCGTGGAAACAGTGAAAAAGAAAAAACCTGTTACGAAAATGGAACCTGATGGCATATTTGATGTCATTGAGAAACACGGTGTTGACGGTGTGGACTTCATCACAGTCCATTGCGGCGTCACGCAGGCGTCCCTTGAGCGGTTAAAAAGACAGGGGAGGATAACTGACATCGTTAGCCGTGGAGGGGCTTTCCTTGCTGAATGGATGATTATCAACAAAAAAGAAAACCCTCTTTATGAACAGTTCGACAGACTCGTAAAAATCGCCAAGAAATACGACATGACCTTAAGCCTCGGTGACGGACTGCGTCCCGGATGTATCGCCGACGCGACAGACCGGGGCCAGATAGAGGAGCTTGTCATTCTCGGAGAGCTCTGCGCGAAAGCAATAGAGAATGATGTCCAGGTGATGATCGAGGGTCCCGGCCATGTACCCATCAATCAAATCGAGACAAATATGGTCCTCCAGAAAAGGCTCTGTAATGAGGCGCCATTTTATGTGCTTGGCCCCATTGTTACTGATATCGCGCCCGGCTATGACCATATTACCTCGGCAATCGGCGGCGCCATTGCGGGGTATTACGGAGCAGATTTTCTCTGCTACGTAACCCCGTCAGAACACCTTGGCCTGCCTGCGCCTCAGGATGTATGGGATGGGGTCATCGTCACAAAGATTGCGGCGCATGCCGCTGATCTGGCCCGTGGGAATAAAAATGCCTTCGAGCGTGACAGGGCCATGTCGATATACCGCAAAGCCCTTGACTGGAAAGGACAAATTAAATGCGCAATCGATCCCGACAAGATCAAACAATTCCGGAAAGAGCGGAACCTCAAGGATGATGTATGCAGTATGTGCGGGGAATTCTGTTCCATGAAACGCATGAAGGATTATCTGAAAAAATAATGGCGCTCTTTCCTACACCCGACATAACAATCTATACCGTCACGGAAATTACCGCAATACTGAAACAACTGGTAAGCGGCCGTTTCAGAAATATCCGCGTGGAAGGAGAAGTTTCAAACGCGAAACTCTATCCCTCGGGACACCTCTATTTTACTCTCAAGGACAATACCTCAATGATGAAGGCCGTGGCATTCAATTATCGCGGGAAGTTTTCAGAGGAGGTCCTTAAGGAGGGTGACACTGTCGTCTGCGACGGCAGAATCGATGTATACGAAAAACGGGGAGAGTACCAGCTCATTGTGAGTGACATAACGGTAAAGACAGACCAGGGCAATCTTTATCTGCAATTCCTCGCTTTGAAAGAGAAACTCCTCAAAGAAGGTCTCTTCGACGAAGCACGAAAAAAACCCCTTCCTTCTTTTCCGGGGTGTATTGGCATTGTTACGTCTCCTGTGGGAGCCGCGATACAGGACATGCTGAGAATCATTTACGGGAAATTTCCAAACATGTCTGTGGTGATATATCCCGTAAAGGTCCAGGGAGAAGAAGCGCCCGCAGAGATTATTGAAGGCATAGAATATCTTGATAACAAAGAAAAACCGGATGTCATTATCGTTGGAAGGGGCGGCGGCTCTCTGGAAGATCTTTCCTGTTTCAATGATGAGGGTATTGCGCGCGCTATTTCAGCATGCCGGACACCCGTTGTTTCAGCAATAGGCCATGAAATCGATTTCACCATTACCGACTTTGTCGCTGATGTTAGGGCACCGACACCGACAGCGGCGGCTGATCTTGTCGTGCCGAATAAAATTGAAATACAGAGCACTATTGAAGTATTGAAAAACAGTCTCATTCAGAACATGCGGAATAAGCTTGAGCGCTCAAAATTTCTTTTTTACCAAAACGCTACGGAACTGAAAGAGCGAAAGGACTTTTTTACAAGTTACAGCATGTATCTCGATGAGCTTCTCGGCAATCTCATGCACAGCCTATCGAATTACATGAGAGACACATGGAAAAAAGTGGATGTCCTTTCGCAAAGGATAGAAGATTTAAATCCCGATAATATTTT
>JAEAME010001954.1_pt1 | contig 12944 bp, 13 predicted proteins | sample 8958731 | NCBI WGS metagenome assembly JAEAME01 (sample SAMN16933194, study PRJNA681113) | bioreactor sludge metagenome | isolation source: anerobic bioreactor sludge (Control) | place: India:Bengaluru | collected 2018-10-24 | reverse complement strand
AGGTCTTCGTTATGGTCTGAGTACTAGTTCATTATACGTGTCGAAGGAGAGCGGGATATTAATCTTCTTGTCGAAGTACGAAGTTTCCTTCCTTTACTGGAAACCTTTGTTCCTTTAGTGTTAATATTTGCCTATAATGGTGCCAAATGGCAATTTGCAGGCAGATGATCCCAACGAAGGCCACCGCCAACGGTTGAGGGAACGGTTTCAACAGTCCGGGCTGACTGGTTTTCATGATTATGAGATCGTCGAACTGATGCTGAGCCTCGTCACCCCCCGCCGTAATATGAAAGGACAGGGTAAAGAAGCCATTGCCCGCTTCGGTTCGCTGCGTGGGGTACTGGAAGCCCCGGTAGAAGAAATGCGCAGGATAAAAGGCATCGGGCCGGTTAATTCATTAGGCATTAAGATCGTCCAGGAAGTCGCCCGGGTCTTCCTGAAAGAAAAGATGATGGAAACACCGGTCATGGATTCAGCACAAGCTATCTTCGATTATCTTTATCATGCCATGCGCGACCTGAAACACGAAGTATTTAAGGTCTTATACCTGAACAACCGCAACCAGGTACTGGCGAGTGAAGACTTATTCGAGGGTACGGTGGATAGCAGCGTGGTCTGGACACGTGAGGTGGTGGCCAACACTATCAAACACGCCGCCGCGAATGTGATTTTCGTACATAACCATCCCTCCGGTGCTGCCGAACCCAGCGATAGTGATAAAGATATTACGCGGGATTTGGTTTATGCGGGTCGCATCATGCAGATAAAAGTCCTCGATCATCTGATCATCGGCGATAATCGTTATTACAGTTTTGCCGGGGCTGGCTTGATCGAGCAGTATGAACTGGACTTCTTGACCCTGAAGATGAAAGGGGTCACAGAAACCCGGTTCCCCAACCGGCAAATAGATCCGGCCAAGCCGGCGCTGCCTTGGACCAGGCACTAAACGAGGAGTTGACGCCGCTTGCTTAACAACGCCAGCGGCACATTAGTGTCCAGATTTCCTGATTAACGCCGGGCCAAGTTATAATGGAATACATCAGGCAAAACATACATCATTATTACATTGGGACACGGGTGCCGAACTGATGAAAATATCTCGACGGGACTTTATTGCTGGTATTCTAAAAATTGGGCCGGGAGTGGCCCTTGCCGGAGCCCTGGGCTCTTTAGCCGCATGTAATACCGGTGATGAACCGGAATTAACCAATCCGCCGATAAGCACCACCAAAACTCCTTCTCTGCCCAACCCGACAACAACCCCACTCCCAACCCCCACTGATGCTGCTTACCTGGCTGTAGCTCATGGTACTGATATCAATAAAATCGTTCAAGCTGTAATCAAGTCTTTGGGCGGCATCGAACGTTTTGTTAAAAAAGGCAATGACGTGATCATCAAGCCTAATATCTGTGTCGCTTATCACACATACGAATATGCTGCCACCACTAATCCGGAAGTCATCGGCGAACTTGTCCGCTTATGCCTGGAAGCAGGTGCCCGGCGCGTCCGGGTGATGGACCAGCCCTTCGGCGGTACCGCCGAGCAAGCTTATGAACGCAGCGGCATCGCTAAAGCGGTCAAAGACGCCGGCGGAATAATGGAGATCATGAGTAATATCAAGTTCCGGGAAACCGCCATCCCGGAAGGACGTGACATAAAAAAATGGCCGGTCTATACAGATGCCCTGGCTGCTGATGTCCTGATAAACGTTCCTATCGCCAAGCACCACAGCCTGGGCCGGTTGACGTTGGGCATGAAGAACCTGATGGGCCTGATCCAGAACCGTAATGATTTTCATTTTAACCTGGGGCAGCGTATCGCCGACCTGGCCAGTTTACTGCGGCCCGATTTAACCGTGGTGGATGCCGTACGGATAATGACTAATCACGGCCCCAGCGGCGGTAACCTGGATGATGTGAAACTCATGAACACGGTCATCGCCAGCCACGATATAATAGCTGCAGACGCTTATGCCGCGACACTTTTCGGCTTGACCGGCCTGGACATTCCGGCGGTACGGGCGGGGGCGGAACTGGGGCTGGGAATTACCAACCTGGATGAGGTCCGGGTGGAAAAAATCGAACTCTAGCCGGGAGTAGCGTTGGCCGCAAATACGACTAAAAAACGGATAACCGCCGCCCGGAAATGGTTGTGGGCGCGGCGTTCGACCCAGGCTGTCTTTTTCATCCTTTTCATCTTGTTGGCTGGCATCACCATTCAGGGGATCTCCGGACGTATGCCGTACACCCTGTTTTTCCATCTCGACCCACTCACCGGCATCGCCTCCATTATCGCCAGCCGGAGCTGGATCATGCCGATGGCCCTGGGTCTATTTACCATCGCTCTAACATTGGTCCTGGGAAGGGTGTGGTGCGGCTGGATATGTCCGGTGGGGACAGCCCTGGATTGGATGCCTTCGCGCCGCCCGGCGAAAAACCCGGCCGTCTCACCATTCTGGCGTCAGGGTAAATACCTGGTATTGTTCATCATCCTCGCCGGGGCAGCTTTGAGCAGCTTGATATTCATGTTTCTTGATCCGGTCACCCTGTTTTTCCGGGCACTCGCCGGGGTAATCCTGCCTGGCTTGAGTCAGGTTACCGAAGCTATCCTCCACTGGCTGTATGGCTTCACATTCCTGCAGCCGGCGGTTGATCGGGTTGACTACTTATTGCGCGGCTGGTTTTTAAATCAACCGTCTTTTTACCTGCCGAACCTGGTCATCCTGGCAGTTTTCGCCATCATTCTGGGGCTTAACAGGATACGGGCGCGTTTCTGGTGCCGGTACTTATGCCCTTTGGGCGGACTTTTAGCACTGATTGCTAAAATATCGATCATCCGCCACCGAACCGATACGGCGAAGTGCATCTCCTGCGGCAAATGTGCCCGCCTCTGCCCCACAGGAGCAATCGACTCGGAAAATAGTTATACCGCAGCCCACGATGAATGCACGGTATGTTTAAAGTGCCAGGCTGGCTGCCCAACCCGGGCCATATCTTTCCGTACCAGGCCAGGTCCGGCAACAACGAATGGACAGGAACGGCGCCGGTTCCTCTCCGCATTAGGAACAGCCGTCGCCGCAGCCGTTTTCTTCCGCCTGTTGCCGGCAACGGCCCGGACTACCCCGCAGCGTATCAGGCCGCCGGGCAGTACCGCAGACCGCCTGTATTCCCAGTGCATCCGGTGCGGTGAGTGCGTCCGGGTTTGCCCTACCGGCGTGATACAACCGGATGCTGCCTTCAGCCCGTCGGGATTATGGGTACCGGCATTGAACACCAGGCATGGTTACTGCGACTTCAGCTGTAATTCCTGCGGCGTGATTTGTCCCACCGGGGCGATCAAGAAACTGCCCCTGGAAGAGAAACGGCAAGCCGTCATCGGCATTGCCCGTATCGACAAAGGCCGGTGTATCACCTGGGCAGAGAAGCGTGACTGTATCGTCTGTGAGGAAATGTGCCCGGTACCGGAAAAAGCCATTCGGCTGGGAGAGGAAGGGGAAGGGCAGGGCAAGGGAAAAGGCAGCGGGCGCCACCCCCGGGTGATCGAAGACTTGTGTACCGGCTGCGGTATATGCGAGTACCAGTGTCCCGTTGCCGGGGAATCGGCTATCCGTGTTTTCCCAACGGAGAACAGCTAGACTAATGTACATAACGCCCCACCGGATATATTTTTATTGCCGCAACTGGTTGGCGTGATATAAGTTCCTGTATGATAAGGCATTCTGACTGTGCCGGGAGAAATATATGCCGTATGCCGAATACCAGGGAATGAAAATTTACTACGAAGTAGCAGGGCAAGGGCCGCCCCTGGTACTGGGGCACGGCGGCGGCGACAGCCTGGAGATGTGGCGGAAATTCGGGTATACCGATAATCTTAAAGATAACTACCAGTTGGTCCTCTTCGACCTCCCGGGACATGGGCAGAGTAGCCGTCTTCCGGAAGAAGCTAAAACAGAGATTGGAATCTCGGGTGGGATATTAAGCGTCCTCGATGCCCTGGGTATCGATAAAGCCCATTATTTCGGCTATTCGGCAGGGGCGGCGGCAGGTTTCCGTCTGGCCATAGATCACCCCGGCCGGTTTTACAGTTTTGTCCTCGGCGGCATGACGCCGTATGCCTGGCCGGAAGCAATGGTCCAGGCCGTGCAGATATCCATCGACCTTTACCGACTGCTCATCGAGTCTCCCGAACTCTACCTGCTGCGGATGAGCCAGATGCTGCGGCGGCCGTTGACGCCGCAAGACCGGGAGCACTTCCTGAACCAGGATGCAGAAGCCCGCATCGCCGGGCTATCGGCGATGATCAGCGATCCGGTACTCACCGATCAGGACCTGTCACAGATAAAGACTCCCTGCCTGATCTACTGCGGCGACCAGGACCCGTTTTACCCCGGGGCGAAAGAAGCGGCCGGGCATATTTTAGGGGCAACCTTCCTCGGGCTGCCGGGGCTGAACCATATCACCGCTGTTACCCAGCGCAACCTGGTCCTCTCACAAATCATGGAATTCCTGATTTACGCCAACGAATAACGCCGGCTGAAATAACCCGTCTGCGTAGTTACTGGCAGCACCAGCAGTGTTGATTTTTAGTACCTTATTTCGCCTGTACCACCAGGATGGCTGTATCGCCGCCGTGTAATACTTTATCCGTGACACTGCCAAAAACCCAGCGGCCGATACCTGACCGGCCGTGGGTGGAGATAGCAATCAGGTCAACGGTATTCTCCCGGGCAAAATCCAGGATTTCATCAGCCGGAGCACCGAAAGCAATCCGTTCCGCTATCTTCACACCCCGGTCTGCCAGGGGTTTCCCCACATCCCGGAGATATTCCATGGCCAGGGTCTTTCTGCGGGACCGGGTTTCTTCCATTAAATCCGAGGAAATCGCTGTGAATCCGGCCAGGCCGGTGATAGGTTCGAGGACCTGGAATAAGATTATCTCCGCATCCAAAACCAGGGCGAGTGTCTCAGCATGCTGGATAGCAGATTTACCAGTTTCCGAACCATCCAAGGGGAGCAGGATCCGCTTAATTATCTTTTTTTGCCGGACGGCTTCAACATCGGCGGGATTCCGCACCAGCAGCACCGGGACTGCCGAAGCCCGGAGGACTTTGGCTGCGATATTCCCCAATACCCAGGGCCCTTTAGATGAAGAACCATGGCTGGCCATGACGACCAGGTCTATCCGGCTTTGTCCGGAATACCGTAAAATTTCATCAGCGGGTCTGCCCAACAAAATCTCTCGGTGTACCTTGGGATAGCCGGCCAGGTAATCAGTTAGCCCGTGTTGAAACACCTCCTGGGCATGGTCCAGATAAGCCCGGTATAAATGAGTAGCCTCTGAAGACCGGGATTCGGCGACACAGGTCAGTATCACCTCGGCCCCAATCCGGGCGGCAATCTCTTCAACATACGGGAACACGATCTCGCCTGCTTCCGACCCATCTAGTGTTACCAGTATCCGTTTATACATCTCATAACCTCTCCCCGCAGTAATAATATGGACCTGTCCTATATAAATTATAGCTAAATACCTGGCATCTTGTTTACCCTGATATCATCATAAGCGTATAACCCGGCCGGATATCGTCGTTTGTCTTATGTTATGAGGGTATGCATGACGCCAGATGAATCCGGAGGGGACCATGTCCCGTCTTCCGGAAATCATCACCGGTGAAATAGTCCGAGTATCACTCTTTTCGGCGGAAAAAGAAAAAATTGAGATTAAGTTGCAGGAATGGGGGTGGTACTGTGTAATACGCAGAATAAAAACGTTTGGTTTAGCTTTCAACTTAAGATGAGACGTTATTATGAAAGTGTCTTATGTATGAGAAGCTCTGGTTTCTTGGTGAGTGATCATCATGGAATGGATACTGCGAGCGTCAAGAAAACCGCATTTTCTGTAGAAATCAACGGCATCTTTTTCGGTCAGTAATACGATGCGTTCATAACTCTTATACTCAGATACGATCATCCTGACCAGTTTTCTCCCTATCCCCTGTTTTTGATAATCAGGGTTGACCAGCAGAAAAGGAATGAAGGCTGTTAGTGATCCGTCAGCAATTGTATTGATTAAGCCAATGAGTTTTTCACCGTCCCAGGCTGTAATAACTATGTCTGAATGGTTGAAAGCGCTTTGGAGTGTATCCGGATTGTTTCCCAGAGGCCAGTTTACGGAAAGGAAAAGATCCCGGATGTTAATAGCTGCTACTTGTTTACTGTACAGGTACGTTATATCCATTTGTTCCTGGTCTATGTTCTGTGTATTCCTGACGCTTAATGTCTGTCACAGGATAATACTGGATATATCGGGAAAACAACACAAGCATCCACTGAATAAGTCACAAATCAGGCCTATTGTCGGCTGACTCCATTACCCCGTGTGCTTCATTCAATCATGGCCTGGTTAATTTACAACCGGAGAGTAGCACGAGGTTTTGCCAGGTATTCCGCCATCTTGGTATCTTTCATGAACCTGACAAATAATGAGTGCAGCTCTCTTGCGACGTCAGGGCGTTCGTTTATCACGTTCTTCTCTTGTTTCGGATCGGATTTCAAATTGTATAATTCCGAGAAACCCGGTTCCACATCATAGAGTAATTCCCATTCGTCAGTGGTGATCGTTGCACCGGAAGCCCATTCCGACCTGCGTTCCACATCATCGACCGTTCTCATCGTCTCGCCGGCATTAACGAACGGGAGTGCCCCGATTACATATTTCCGTCCGGGGTGGGATTGGTTCCGTACCATCGGTAATAGCGACTTACCGTCCACTACGGAAGGTATACCAACTCCCATGATATCCAGGACCGTAGGCATCAGATCGATTGCCGATGTCAGGCCATTGTAAGTTGCCGGCGGCGTACCGGGTAAGTAGATCAGGAGTGGATTCGCCAGCAGTTCCTGGTACAGCGGTGAGCGTGCCCATACTCCCGTAGAAGAAGTCCGGTTGGTTGCCTCTTCGTTTTTAAAATTCGGATCGGTGGCCACTACGGATTTGCCGATCATCCCGCCGTGCTCGCCAAAGTAAAAACCGTGGTCGGTCGTAAAAATGATGGCGGTATTTTCCATCAGCCCCATATTCTCCACCTGCCTCAGGAAATACCCGATCCAGGTGTCAACCATCGTTAATTCGCCGCAGTAGGTCGCGGTCAGTTTCTTGACTTTTTCTTCTGAATATCCCGGATCGTCGTGCCAGAAACCATAAATGGGGTATATCACTTCACCGTCGTATCCGGGATAGTAACGCTCCGTGTAATAGGCCGGGGCGTCCCACGGTTCATGAGGGTCCCATGTATCTATATAAAGGAAAAAGTCTTCTTTATAATGGTAGTTCAGCCACCGCATGGACTCGATGATTGTTCGGGGCGCAAAACAGTCACTCTCAAAATGCCACGGCATCGCCGGCTCGCGGGCGTTCATTGTTTCTTTCGTTACTCCGGCGTCAAGCGGCGTTCCGGGGATCACCGGATGATGGAGTTGCCCGGGGATTTCGGTAAAAGTACGAAAACCGCGGTCGTAACCCATGGCATTACGCAGGTAGAAAGGAGTATCGACGATCGCCGAAGTATGGATACCTTTGTTTGCCAGGAGTTCACCGAGAGCGGCCTCTCCTTTGGGCAGCGGCGACCACTTCATGAACGACATTGTCCAGCGGCCGGTCAGGAAGTCGGCCCGCGCCGGCATGGTGGGAAACGATGCCGCGTAGTGATTATCAAAACGCACTGACTTGGCTGCCAGTGCATCCAGGGAAGGCGTGTGTATCGTTTTATTACCGTAAGCCCCCATGTAATCACGCCGGAAAGTATCGGATATTATCCAGATGACGTTCATGTTCTCCTCCCTTCTGTCCTGTGTAAAAACGCAGCGTAATTATAACACACCGGATACACTCATAGGTTATACAATAAAGTTGCAGGAATCGGTGTTAACAGGTGTTAGTCATTGCCCATTCGTCGGAATTGTCGGGCTCCACGCTTCCAACTAACGCTCAATATAATTAATATTTGTATAATTAGTTACAAAATAGTATGTTTTCCATAAACCTTTGCTCTTAATGATTCATGTGGTGAGGTTGACACATGCTCAATTGGGTGAACATTCCGCCGGCATCACCGGGGCGAATCTTTACTTTACGGGATAGTTCCTTCGCGGCCGACCTGTTTTTCGCCGCCGTCAGCCATTTTGATTTTTTTAACCGGCTTGGAGAGTCCCCTGCCGACTTTGACAGCATCTGCCGTACTCTAAAAATAAAGCCCAAGCCGGCTGACGTCATGCTTACTTTATTTAAAGCCTACGGCTTCATCAGCGAAAAACAGGGAAAGTACTATATTACGGATATTTCGCGTGACTACCTCACGGATACATCATTTTTTGACCTTACGTCTTATATCAATTCCCTGAAAGACCGGCCGATATGTAAAGAGATAATAAAAGTCCTGAAAACCGGCAAACCGGCAAACTGGGCCGCTGCCAAAAACAGTAAACAATGGTCTGCTTTGATGGCGGATAATCAATATGCCAGTTCATTCACCGCTGGCATGAATAGCCGTGGCGCTTATCTGGCTTCCGGATTGGTCAAGGTACTGGACTTAAGTGGCTATGAACGTATGCTTGATATCGGAGGAGCTTCTGGGATTTATTCTGCAGCAATAGTAAAAACGTATTCAAACCTTCGTGCGGCAGTATTTGAAAAACCGCCGGTAGATGATATCGCCAGATATTCACTTGCCGCGTTTGGTCTGCAAGATCAAGTGAGTGTTATCGGCGGTGATATGTTTAAAGACCACTTCCCTCAAAATTATGATATTCATCTTATTTCACATGTACTCCACGACTGGGATATAAACGAAGTAAAGACCGTTCTGCAAAACTCCTTCGCAAACCTGGCCTTCGGGGGGAAATTGATCATCCATGATGCTCATATCAACAAGACAAAGACCGGTCCTATCTCGGTAGCCGAATATTCGGTCTTGTTGATGGTTTTGTCGGAGGGAAAATGCTACTCCATCGCTGAAATGAAGGATCTCCTTGAAGCGATCGGCTTTAAAAATGTCCGATATCAACCGACCGTCCTGAATAGAAGCATCATCACTGCTGATAAATAGACCAGGATTTATTATCACAGGACCACAAATGTGCCAATTGTGTAGCCTTAATGACTACTAAGCTTTTGGGGATACGCAAGTATAATAAATATACTCCATCCACAATACTGTAAGGTTTATTGTAGATTATCAAATTTATGTTCCTTTATTAAAGTGCCTGCCCCGTTTCCTCTTCCCTTCCCAAGAGTTTGTCCCGTATGTCGACCGACTGCGGTCGACAACAGTCGGTCGACAACAGTCGAAGGAATCGGGAGACGATTGAGATGGATTTGTATTCCGTCCTCCTTTCCGACCTGTCCTACTTGTCAGACTCGTCCGACCATCCCTCCCATCTGGATTCCTGATCGAGTCGGGAACGACAATTATTTTGCTGGAGGCTATGACAGGCACCTGTTTTTGACAGTGGAGCTCATTTTGTCATAAAATTATAAAAATCACGGTAAGAGGCCAACCAAGGAATTCCGTCCCGCGGTAATGCCTCTTTTTTATTTTCCCCTGTACTCCGGTTTCTCTCTCAATTCGTTCATAAAAACGATATTCGGCCGGAGCTTCAGAAACATTATTCTCTTTGATTTTTCTGAATATTCTCTGAACGTTTTGGAGGTATGATTCATCTGAGTCGTGGTGGATTCGTCCCCGGCTACTTGCCCCTTAATAAGGGGAAAGACAGAAAGGGGGTTACAATACCCGGGCTTCCATTTATACCCCGACTTAGCTCAGTATGAGCGTACTAGTAGCATCGGGACTCTACCCCGGTAACCTCTTCCCTTTCCAAGGGAAGATTGAGATGGATTCGTATAGACAGTAAGGGATTGTAATATTCGGGATCCTTATCACTCCCGCTCGTACTTTCTACAAACTCAACTTGTATGGATTAAAGTATCGTGGCATGGATCTCTAGTCGAATCCGGGAATTACCATTTGAATTAGTGTTATAATCACGTCACTCCATATCAATTCACAACAACACTCCCCATGAAAGCCACCCGTTAATCCCTGTCAGGAGTAATTTAAATGCATCAACCATCCGTTTGGAAGAAATTGCTCAAAGCTGACCCAACAGATTGGTTACTGGAATCTAACGATCCCGGGGTACGCTATTTGACGTTACGGGATATTACCGGTGCCGGGGAAAAAGAAATCAGCGAAGCCCGGCAAATCGCCTGCCGCGAGGGGCCGGTCGCCCGCATCATGGCGGAAATGGACCCGGTAGGCTACTGGATAACGCCTGGTTTGGGTTATAACCCCAAATTCAAAAGCACGGTATGGTCGCTCCTCTCCCTGGCCCAACTCGGTGCTTCCAGCAAGGAAGATCAGCGTATTCATACCGCTTGCCGTTATCTCCTGGACCATGCCCTGGCCAGGGGCGGTCAATTTACAGCCCGGCGGCCTACCGACATGGGCCTTTGCCTGCAAGGTAATTTGCTGACGGCGTTGATGGACCTGGAATTCCATGATGAACGTTTGACGACGGCATACGAATGGATGGCCCGCCGGGTAACCGGTGAAGGTTTACCCCCGAAAATCAACGATGAAGGGTTGGCGCCAGGGCTTGATGCTTCCGGCCCGTTCCGTTACGTCAAATTCATCGTCGATCCCCCCTTCGGCTGCCGGACCAATAAAGGCCTGTCCTGCGGCTGGGCTGGCGTCAGTGTGATGATGGCTTTTTCCCGTCTCCCGGTTTCCGCACGTACCGGTATAATCAACCGGGCCGTCAAAGCCGGGGTTGATTTTTTCTTTCGTACCGACCCGGCTGCTGCTGATTTTCACGATAGTAAATCCGGTGTACCCGATAAGAAGTGGTGGCAACTGAAGTTCCCGGATTTCTACCCCGCTGATATCCTGAAGCTGGCTGAGGCCTTGACCGCATTGGGATACGGTGCCGACCCCAGGTTGAAGAATACTTTGGCCTGGGTCCGGAACAAGCAGGATGAAAAGGGCAGATGGCCCATCGAGTATATCGACCGGGTACGAAAAATGTGGGTGGAATACGGGACCATCGGACAGCCCAACAAATGGGTTACCCTGAGAGCGGTGCGGGTGCTCAAACGAGCTGAGATTCCGCTGGATTCCGCCGAATAGCTGATCGATCGTAATATCAGTTACTTCTGAAATCCTAACGGGCGTCTATTAGTCGCCGGAGGCGCCATCAACCTGCGGATAGCTTCAAAGACCACTTTAAACCGGGCATCGTATTTCTTTTCCAGCAGGTCCAACCGCCTGGCCAGTTCTCCGTTGGACGATAACAATTGGCGCAGGCGGATGAAAGTACGCATGATCTCGATGTTTACCTGGACGGCGCGGGGACTGCGCAGCACACTGGAAAGCATGGCGACGCCCTGTTCGGTGAAAGCGTAAGCCAGATATTTCCGGTGCTGTCCACGGCCTGTCTTTAAGGTCACAAATTGTGACCTTAGAGATTCAGATTCATCCTTATTCAACTGGAACATGAAATCCTCAGGGAATCGGTCTATATTTCGTTTCACTGCCTGTATCAAGGCCTTGGTTTCAACTTCGTATAAACTGGCCAAATCCATATCCAGGATTACTCTTTGACCACGGATAGTCAGGATAATACTCTCGATTCTTGTCAGTGGAACAAGCGGTTGATCATTTTTCATTAAGCATATCTCCGATAAGAATAGCCCCAGACTATTTTCGCCGAATTTCCCTGAACAATATCTGAATATTTCCCGTGATTGTCTGAATATTAGGTGAATATTTGAGCGTGTAAACCCATTCTTATTTCCAACAACCCCCCTTGACACCCCCGAACTTCTGTGCTATCATACCAGAACATCTTTTCGTTTACGTTGATTTGTTTAGTGTGAGTTTGCGTTGCGAGGTGTTGGTATGATTGATACGCCTGAATTTGCCCTGGCTGAGACTTTCTATGCCTCCGGCCTCCCCTCCCCTCAACAGGCTGAGTTCGCTCAAGCCTTACGTATCGCTGGCCTGGATGGCGAAATCGCCCTCATGCGTTTCCACATCCGCGACCTGATTCATCCTGAAAAAGACGAATATAAATATTTCCAGCAAGCCATGAAATTACTGAACTCCCTGGTTAAAACCAACTTTCGCTTCTTCCCTTCAAACGACAGTGCTGTTTCTCTTTCCCGGATTACCCCCCCTATCTCCACCATGACCGGCAGCCGCCCCCGTCCCCACCATGATTCACCTCCACCGGCTCCTGTCCCGGCTGTCAACCACCAGCCTCCCACTGCTCCTGGTGACAACCCTCCGGTAAACCCCCGGTCACCGGCTGCTGCTGACAACCCACCATCTCCTACCCCCCCCCCTCTCCACCCTTATGCCCGCAAGGCCTCTACTGCGGTTCCCCTTTTCCGGAAAAAGAAACACAAAAAACATTGATCTTTTCAGGAGGTTTGCTTATGCCCCGTACCAAACGTAACAAAGGCGGTCAGCCGGGCAACCGTAATGCCCGTACCCACGGCTACTACTCCAAAACCACGCTGCCGGAGGACTCGCCTCATATCTTCCTCGCCTCCCGCCTCCCCGGCCTCGACGCCGAGATTGCCCTCCTCCGCTGCCGCCTCCGTTTTTTGTATCACAATGATTCTCTCAAATCCGAGCCTTTTCTCCGTACAACCGCTCAACTCCGCCTTGCCCTCCTCGCTCGGAAAAAATTGTCCTCCCGCCGCCCGCCTGCATCGCATGGTTCGGTAACTCCTCTCCCCCCATCCCCTGCTCCGGTTTTTCCCACTGAAAATCCCCCTTGCCGGGAGAACTCTAAAGGACCGTCAGGAAATCTCGATGCCTGAATATTATTGTCGCGAAACGAATCAGCCTGTTTCCCTTTTACCAGCTTCATTCGTTCCT
>JAEAME010001952.1_pt1 | contig 12974 bp, 10 predicted proteins | sample 8958731 | NCBI WGS metagenome assembly JAEAME01 (sample SAMN16933194, study PRJNA681113) | bioreactor sludge metagenome | isolation source: anerobic bioreactor sludge (Control) | place: India:Bengaluru | collected 2018-10-24 | reverse complement strand
GATATGCACGACTATTGTCGAAAGCGGTCTGGACATACCAATGGCAAATACTCTCATCGTTGACGATGCTCACGAGCTCGGGCTTGCCCAGATGTACCAGCTGAGGGGCCGTGTCGGAAGAAGGGAAGAACAGGCATACGCGTTCCTCTTCTACCCTCACGATGCGCATCTGTCAGTTGAGGCAAGCGAAAGACTTGAGGCCATAGCGGAGCTGGATGAACTTGGAGCAGGTTACAGTCTTGCGCAGAGGGACCTTCAGATAAGAGGAGGAGGAGACCTCATCGGTATAGCCCAGCACGGCAATTCTACTAGGGTCGGATACCAGAAATACTGTGACCTGCTTGCCGACGAGATCGCCAGGATAAAGGGAGAAAAGAAAAAAGCAGCAGAGGTGGAGATAGGGTTTCCGGCCGCCATACCAGGAAACTATCTCCCGCAGGAAAACCTGCGTGTAACTCTTTACAGGAGGATGCTCAAAACAGACTCTCCCGAAGAGGCTCTGGCACTTAAAGATGAGACGACAGACCGTTACGGGAAGATGCCGCCTGTGCTTGATTTTCTGATGGACCTGACTTTTGTCAGATCGGCGGCTCCCGGCCTTCAGATCACAAAAATTTTATGCAGCAGTCATGAAACTGTCATACAGGGAGATCCCGATGGCAGGTGGACCACTCTTGATCTCAGGCTGCCATGGATGCGGAGGCTCGATGGTTTTGTCGGCCCCGGCGGATATGTTGGAATGTGCATTTTGGCGGAGCTGATAAAAGGAAAAATCGGGTAAATCTGCTAGAATAGATTGGTTGGGAGGCGCTGTAATGACTCAGAAGCAGGCAATAGGAGAAAAGTTTATAAAACTTGTGGATGTGATGAAACGCCTTAGGGCTCCTGACGGCTGCCCCTGGGACAGGGAGCAGGACTATCTTTCACTCAGGCGCTATATAATTGAAGAGGCATATGAACTTATAGAGGCAATAGAAAATAAAAACAGGGACAACATCTGTGAAGAATGCGGAGATCTGTTGCTTCAGGTCGTTTTTGTTTCGGCACTGGCTGAAGAGATTGGCGAGTTTAACATATGCAATGTAATGGACCATCTGACAGAAAAACTGATAAGGCGCCACCCTCATGTATTTGGCGACACAATAGTTAACAGTTCCGATGATGTACTGAAAAACTGGGAACAGATAAAAGTCGGGGAGAGACAGGCTAAAAAAGTCGACTCATCTCTTCTGGCAGGGATCCCAAGAGGCCTCCCGGGTCTTCTCAGGGCTTACAGGATACAGGAGAGGGCCGCTAAGGTGGGTTTTGACTGGCCAAAAGGAGACCCCTCGCCTGTCATTGCGAAGGTAGAAGAGGAACTGAACGAACTCAAAGACAACATCACAAACGGGGCCGTCAGGGAAGCGACAGAAGAAGAGCTGGGCGACCTTCTCTTTGCAGTTGCAAACCTGTCTAGGCATCTGAAGGCAGACCCCGAGACAACGCTTCACAAGGCATGCGTAAAATTCAGTGACAGGTTTCGGATAGTGGAGGCAGAAGTAGCAGTTTCCGGAAGAGAGTGGAGCGACTTCACCCTGGATGAGCTGGAAGGATTCTGGCAAAAGGCGAAGAGGCAGGAAGAAGAATAAAAGACGGCTGAGCAGTTGTAAAGGCGGTCAACAACAGGCAAGCGATTGGCAAGCAATGGCAAGCAGTTGTAAGGACGTGCGGCTTTGCCGCGTGAAGTGCGACAGAAATATGTCGCGTGAAGCGATAGTGAAGCAGTGGTGAAGCGGTTGTAAGGGCAAAGGCCGCGAATTCTTGGCGGATGCTTTTTCCACATGTCTTTAATGACTGCTCAGCCATTGCTCAGCGAATGGTTTTAAGAAGCTTTTAAGCGTCTATCGCGCTTGAAATAGACAGACCTACACAGGAGGAATAATCAATGACAGTACAGGAAAAGATAATGGATGCGATCAGTACGAAGGTATCCCCGGCTCTTCAGAGCCACGGCGGGGACGTCTCTTTCATCAGTTTTGACGAAGACAGCGGCACCCTTTATGTAGATCTCGTAGGCTCATGCGGGACGTGCCCCTATGCGCAGGAGACCCTTCGCATGACAGTAGAAGCTGCAATAAAGCAGGTCGTGCCCGAAGTAAAATCTGTTGTAAGAGCATAGCGCGGACAGGAATGACAGATAAAACAGAGACCGAGATCAAAATGACGGAAAACGGCCTGACTCCGCTTACCTCCCGCGACGAGTCCATTGTGAAGTTGCTGGCGGGGCACGAAGAGATACTTCGTATGGTGGAACAGGCTTTTCCTGTCAAGATCTTTGCAAGGGGAGCAAGCCTTTTGATAAAGGGAGAGGACGAAGACCTCATCAGAAGGCTTGAAAGCCTGCTTACCCAGTTTGCTGAACTGGCATTGAACGGCCAAAAGCTTTCCTCAGCTGAGATAAGGTATGGGTTGAATCAGATATCCGCTGGGGAAAGCGTAAATTTAAAATCCCTTTACGATGAAGTTGTCTGCGTCAGCAACAGGGGGAAACCTATACGTCCCTATACGAACGGACAGAAGGAATACACCCGCGCGATAAGGGAGAACGATGTGACCTTTGCCATCGGACCTGCGGGGACAGGCAAGACATACCTGGCAGTAGCACAGGCCGTCGCCTTCCTTAAGTCAGCAAGAGTAAGCCGGATCGTACTCGTAAGGCCCGTTGTCGAGGCAGGCGAGCGCCTCGGTTACCTTCCTGGAGACTTGATGGACAAGGTTGAGCCGTACCTCAGGCCGCTTTACGACGCATTTTACGATCTTCTTCCTACTGAGAAGTTCAACAGATATTTTGAGAAGGGCATCATTGAACTTGCACCGCTTGCTTATATGAGAGGAAGGACCCTGAACGACTGCTTTATCATCCTGGACGAGGCGCAGAACACTACCCCTGAGCAAATGAAAATGTTCCTCACCAGGCTTGGTTTCGGATCCAAAGCTGTCGTCACCGGAGACATAACCCAGGTCGACCTTCCGTCAAACAAGGAATCCGGATTGAAGACGGTGCAATATATCCTCAACGACATCCCCGGCATCGCTTTCGTCAGATTGAGCAACCGTGACGTTGTGCGGCATGAGATAGTTCAGCGGATAGTGAGGGCTTACGAAGACCATGAACAACGGAGAAAGACGCCAGACAACAATTAAAAAATTAACATCTCAGCTTAAGACCGATCTTGAACTCAGAGCATCAGACAGGCAGCATGTGGTTTTCAGAGTAATACTGCTTGCTGTTGCTTTTTTTCTTATTACAGGCAACTGGCTTGCCATTGACAGGCATGAAAATTACCGCATAGGATATCCTTCCGCAAAAACCTACTTTGCACTGACATCATCAAGATACGAAGACAGGGCGGCCACACTCGAGCTTCGTCAAAGAGCTGCGTCAAGGATCATTGACGTAATGGTCCGTGATGAAAAAATAGCGGCCGAGGTCTCCGCTAAGATCGGATACCTTAAGTCGGGGGATCTTTCACGTGTCCTCGAAAACCCCCTGCTGGAACTTTTTTCCGGTCTGCCCAAACTGACACAGACAAATATCGTGAATACAGCAGTAGCGATCGCGGAAAAGATCATGAACAAGGCCGAGAACAGGGATGAACAGACGGCGCTTCTCTGGAAAGAACTGTCCGGGTACAGGCTTTCCCAGTCCGATAAAAACGTAGCCTTCCAGATACTTGACAAGATACTCAACCCTTCGCTGAACAGCGACTCGGAGATGGCATCAAGACTTAGGGAGGATGTGGCGGTACAGATCCCTCCGGTCGTCAGGGAAATACGTCCCGGAGAGGTACTTGTGCAGAAGGGACAAGTCGTCACTCCCTCGCTTGCCAAACTTCTTGAGTCCCAGGGATATCCGGATTCAAGGTTTCCTTACAAACATTTGGTCTTCATACTTGCCGCCATCATAATATGGAGTTTCTGGCCCGTGTGGATAGAGCGCGGTCTCAAAGAAAAATTTTCACTCCGTCAGTGGGTGTATATTGCAGTAATTCTATCCCTGGGATGGGCGCTGGAACTCATGTTCGCCAGGATCGGCGGGTACTCGATGGCGGTCCTTGGCATGACAGGCTGGCTCTGCCTTACTCTTCCGGTATCGCTCTCCTATCACGTTGTGCTCGGCGGAGGTATAATCAGCGTGATGATCGCGTTTGGGACAAACCCAGGGATATTTGCGCTCGGCTGCATTCTGGCCGCTTTTTCAGCTGCAATAGGAAGGGTCCTCTTCATTGACCCTCCGAACCACAGGGTAACTATTTGGAGAAACCTCTTTTTCTTAGGACTTTGTCTTGGGGCAGTTTCAGTTGCTGTGCACTGGGGGCTGGGATTATTTTATAATTATCAGCTGCCGATATTTTCGATCGCTTTCAGCCTTTTCTGGAGCACTCTGGTCATTGCGCTCCTTCCGATTTGGGAAAACCTTTTCGATGTTATTTCGCCGCTGCGCCTGCTTGAGCTCAGCCATCCCTCCCAGCCGCTCCTTAAGAGGCTCCAGATCGAGGCTCCGGGCACCTATCACCATACTCTGATGGTAGGCACACTGGCGGAAGCCGCTGCGGACAAGCTTATGATGAACGGCCTTCTGGTCAAGGCCGGAGCATACTATCACGACATAGGCAAACTTAAAAACCCAAAATATTTCGTTGAAAACCAGGTAAGCGGGGAAAATATACATGATGATCTCTCTCCTACGCTCTCCGGACTTGTTCTTATATCCCATGTACGGGACGGTCTGGAGATAGCGGACGAGACTAAACTGCCGAAGACCCTCAGAAGGTTCATAGCTGAGCATCACGGCACGACGGTGCAGAAATATTTTTATGAAAAGGCCCGTGCGATCGATGAAAACACCACGGAGGAACAGTTCAGGTACCCTGGTCCCAGCCCGCAGTCCAGGGAGACTGCCCTTGTCATGCTTGCGGACTCTGTCGAGGCCGCAGTCAAAGCGAAGAACAAGTCGTTTGATAACATCCGTGACCTCAGGCTCCTCGTGCAGAACGTCATAAGACAGAAGGCGGAAGCAGGGCAGCTTAAGGACGTTGACTTTACAATGCGTGAGATGGCAGTGATCGAGTCGTCCTTTATTGAGATACTGAGATCCACATACCACTCCCGCGAAGTAAAGGAGATATCCGAGTCTATCCGTGCTGCCGCCGAAAAGAAGGGACAGTCGAAGCAGAATGATCGTTGATATAATAGCAGAGGGAAAAGAGCTTCTCTGCGGAACTACCCCTAGAGAGGCGGATGTTTTCCTGAGAAGGACAGAGAGTCTTTATGCGTGGCTGCTGGAAAAGGAGGAAGCTTTGCCGGCCGGCTGTGGGCGCGCAGAGGTATCTTTATCCATAGTCGCGCCCGAGAGGATCAGTGACCTTAATCTGAGATACAGGGAATCAGACAAACCGACCGATGTGCTCTCCTTCCCGCTCTGGGAAGAGGATTTCATATTTGTTCCGCCCGAGGGCTGGGAAAGCATACCGCTTGGAGACATAGTTATATGTCCGGACAAAATAATGGAAAACGCATCCGAAAACAGCAGGAGCTTCATGAAAGAACTGGTACTCGTACTCTCTCATGGTCTCCTGCACCTGATAGGATATGACCATTGCGACGAAGATTCCGAGAGAACTATGTGGGCGTTACAGGATAGAATGGTCGATAAGTTTTTCGCCGGAGAGGATGACGGAAATGGCAGATAATGAAAGTATCAATTTTGATGCTGAAGCCCTTCTGCGCAAGGCAAAGAAGGCTGTGGAAAGCGCCTATGCGCCATACTCCGATTTTCCCGTTGGTGCGGCCATCCTTTTCGAAGATGGAAGAGTTGTCTCAGGCTGCAACGTTGAAAACGGAAGCTACGGCCTTTCCATATGCGCAGAAAGAAATGCGATGACCACGGCAGTAAGCGAAGGCCGCCTCAAGCCGACAGCTATAGCCGTTGTCGGAACAGAAGGCACATTATGTCCTCCGTGCGGAGCCTGCAGACAGTTTCTGTCGGAATTCAACGGAGAAATGCACGTTGTTCTCGAAGATAGAGGAAAGACTGTTATTTACAAACTTAGCGACTTGCTTCCGCTGCAGTTCAGACTGACCGGGAAAGGAGAGACTGAAGATGGCAGATAAAAAAAGCGAAGATCTGGAATACAGGTGCGGGTTCGTTGCTCTTCTGGGCAGGCCGAATGTAGGCAAGTCCTCATTGATCAACACCCTCCTCAAGGAAAAGGTGGCTGCTGTCTCATCCAAGCCTCAGACGACCCGGAACGCCATACGCTGCATACTGACCACAGAAAAGGAACAGATAATATTTGTGGACACGCCCGGTATACACAAACCGAAGAACGTGCTCGGCGACTATATGGTGAACGAAGCCGGAAAAGCGCTTGCCCAGGTGGACCTGATATGTTTTGTGGTCGAGGCTGGGGACAGCCGTATAGGGGAAGAGGAAGAACTGATAATAGAGATACTTTCAAAGTGCGGTCTTCCTATAGTGCTTGCGGTCAATAAGGTCGACAAGCTGTCTGATCCCGGGTTTTTCTGGAAAACGGTCGAAATGTATGAGACGCGGATAATGCCGGCTGCTGTTGTCCCGATCTCAGCCAAAAAAGGGACGAACATGGATGTTTTTATCGATACACTGAGCGGGATGCTTCCAGTACAGCCCCCTATATATCCTGCAGACATGCTCATGGATACGACAGAACGCTTCCTTGCCGCCGAGGTGATAAGAGAAAAGATCCTTACATTCACGGATCAGGAGGTGCCGCACGGAACGGCGGTAGTCGTTGAAGAGTTTAAGAGTCCCGAGGAGTACCCCGAACTAAAGACATGCGAGATAAGGGCTACTATAGTAGTTGACCGCGAGGGCCAGAAGGCGATAATTATCGGCAGAGGCGGCGCAAAGCTCAAAACGATAGGCATGGCAGCAAGGAAGGACCTCGAAGAGAAGTTTGGTTACCCCATTTATCTCCAGCTTTGGGTCAAGGTAAAACCGGGGTGGAGAAAATCACAGGAAGAACTCAGGCGACTGGGGTATAGTTTTTGATATCATCATTTGAAAAGGATAAGCTTCCACAGGGGTACTATTCACAAACAGGGACCGTCTTGCAGAGAAGGGATTCCTCAGGAGAGGGGCAATCCCTTCTGCTGTTTTTAAGGGACATGGGGCCGGTCTGGGTAAGCGCCCCTGCCTCAAAGACTAAGTGCAGGTTCGGAGGCGCCACGGAACCGCTTGTGTGGGCAGAGTTCAGCCTATATCAGAGTCCGTCCAGGCTATACCTTCAGGGGGCTGAGATCAGGGAGGACTTCATATCACTCAGGTCTTCGGCGGAGAAACTCAAGACGGCGCTGAGGCTGTACAAGAGACTGACAAGTGTGCTGCTTACAAGTCATGAAAGCAACAATATCCTTACTCTTTTATGGTCTGCAATGATATTACTAAAAGAAAACTGCCCGGCAGACATTGTTGAGTACAGATTTACTTGGAGGCTTCTGAAAGAGACCGGCCTTGCACCGTCGCTCCAATACTGCGTCAAGTGCGGTGCCAAACTTGAAAGCGGAGCAATATGGACAAGGGACGGCCTTATATGTTCCTCATGTTCTGCTTCCGGCAGAGAGGATATCGGCAGGGAAGAACTATCCTGTCTGAGGTTTGCTGCAATGCTGAGCCATGACAAATTCATCGGTTGGTCAAAAGGCAGAGAAAAATCGTCATTATTTATCGGTCAATTAAAAAAACTGGTTACTTTTTTCACTGATATGGATTAAAATTCATCGAATATAGTTTTTGTAATATCTGAAGGAGGCAGCAGATAGTGAATTTTCAGGAAATTGTAATGCGCCTTGAAAGTTTTTGGGCATCACAGGGATGTGTCGTCCAACAGCCTTACGACATAGAAGTCGGGGCCGGAACGATGAACCCAGCCACAACTCTGAGGGTCCTTGGCCCCGAACCGTGGCGCGTGGCCTATGTGGAACCATCCAGGAGACCGACTGACGGCAGGTACGGTGAGAACCCGAACAGACTTCAGCACTATTACCAGTATCAGGTAATAATCCAGCCCGCTCCCGACAATATTCAGGAGATGTATCTCGAAAGCCTCAAGGTGCTTGGGATAGACCCTGCTGAGCATGACATACGATTCGTCGAGGACGACTGGGAAAATCCGACCACCGGAGCCTGGGGCCTCGGGTGGGAGGTGTGGCTTGATGGGATGGAAGTGACTCAGTTCACTTACTTCCAGCAGATGGGCTCACTTGACATGGATGTCGTGCCTGCGGAGCTGACGTACGGAATTGAACGGATCGCAATGTTCGTCCAGAAGGTGGACAACGTCTATGACCTCGAATGGGTCGGCAATGTCAGATACGGAGACGTTCACCACAAGGGTGAAGTTGAGCATTCAACATACAACTTCGAAGTCGCGAGCACGGATATGCTGTTCCAGCTCTTCAACATGTACGAAGCTGAGTCCAGGAAGATCCTTGAAAGAGGACTTGTCCTTCCTGCTTATGATTATGTGCTCAAATGCTCTCATTCCTTTAACCTGCTTGACGCGAGGAACGCCATAAGCGTAACGGAGCGCACCGGCTATATTGGAAGGGTCAGGGCGCTTGCCAGTGCATGCTGCCAGGCGTATCTCGAACAGAGGGAAAAGATGGGACACCCTCTGATGGGAAAGTTTGACAAATTTGAAAAAGCTGAAGGAGGCGCAAGATAATGTCTGCAAAAGACCTTCTTTTTGAAATAGGCACGGAGGAGATCCCTGCCAGATTTATGCCCAAAGCACTGGCTGATATCCGCCAATATGCGGAAGAGGAGCTTGCCTCAGCACATATAGAACATTCCGGTATAAAGACCGAATGCACCCCGCGCAGGATCGTACTCACAGTTGAAAAACTTTCCGCTGCCCAGAGCGACAGTGTCGAGGTCTCAAAAGGCCCTCTCAAAACTCAGGCATTTGACAGCGACGGAAAGCCTACCAGGGCGGCTGAGGGATTTGCCCGCAGCAGGGGTGTGGAGACAGCGGACCTTAAAGTGAAAGAGATAAACGGCGCGGAGTATGTCGGTGCGGAAAAGAGGGAAAAAGGTCAGGCAACGGAGCTTGTCCTTCCTCAGATACTGGACAGGATCATCAGGCGCCTCTCGTTCCAGAAGAGTATGTACTGGGCCGATCCTTCAGTCCGTTTCGCCCGTCCGGTCAGATGGCTGGTGGCCCTTTACGGCGAATCAGCCATTAAAGTTGAATTCGGAAAAGTTGAAAGCGGGAACCGGTCGAGAGGGCACAGGTTCATGGGATCCGATTCGGTGACGATCAAAGATCCGTCAGAATACAAAAGATATATGAAGGAAAATTTTGTCATTACCGACCCCGAAGAGAGAAAAGAAATGATCCTCGCGGGCATAGCCTATGTTGAAAAAGAACTTGGCGCGAGGGTAGAGATAGACCCCGAGCTTCTTGAAGAGAACGTTCACCTCAACGAATATCCTGTAGTGTTCTACGGAAGCTTTGACAAGGCATTCCTTGAAATACCGGAAGAGGTACTCGTACTTTCGATGGCAAAAAATCAGAGGTACTTCCCCGTAAGGGATAAAGAGGGCAGGCTGATGGCCAACTTTGCAGGGGTAAGCAACAACATCGCAAAAGATATGAGCGTCGTAAGGGAGGGAAACGAGAGAGTCCTCAGGGCAAGGCTCTATGATGCCGCCTTCTTCTGGAAAGAGGATCTTCAGAAGTCCCTCGACGACCTTGCAGCAGAGCTGAAGTCAGTAACTTATCAGGAACAGCTGGGTTCTGTCTACGACAAGGTCCAGAGGACAAAAAAACTTGCGCTTTGGCTCACGGAGGAACTTTTCTTCAGGGAGAGCATACCTGTTGTTGAAAGGGCTGCCGAGATCGCAAAGGCGGACCTTGTTACAAGCATGGTCTATGAATTTGCGGATGTCCAGGGAGTAATGGGACGCGAGTATGCGAGAAAAGCAGGAGAACCGGAGGCCGTCGCTTTGGCGCTTTATGAGCAGTATCTGCCGAGATTCGCAGGGGACAGCATACCCTCGGCTCCGGCAGGAGCACTCATAGGTATCGCAGACCGTGCGGACACCCTCGCTGCTATCTATAAAATCGGACTCGAACCGACATCATCTCAGGACCCTTACGGACTGAGAAGAGCCGCGAGGTGCATCAACGAAATAATATGGGGATTCCCGCTTGATATAGACATATACCTCCTGCTGGAAAAGGCAGCTTCACCATTTGGTATGGAGAGGGAGACTCTTGACAGGATCAAAACCTTTGTGCGCCAGCGCCTCCAGGTCCAGCTCAGGGAAAAGGGATTCAGGCATGAGGTCGTCGAACTTGTCCTACAGACAGTTTCAAACCGTCCCCTTCAGGCTTACAGAATGGCTGAGACGCTGCAGAAAAGGAGCGATGAGGTCTGGTTCGCTGACCTTATCACAGCTGCTGTCAGGGTCAAAAATATTCTGAACAAAGCCGGAAGCATATCCGAAGAGGTGGACCCCTTAATGCTGGCTGAAAGAGCCGAAAAGGAACTTTTTGAAAAACTTCTCATGCTTGAGGGAGATGCAAAAAGTGCAGTTGATCGCTGTGACTGGGAAAAACTGGCATCAGTGCTTGCGGAGCTTGCGCCCGTTATTGCCGGTTTTTTCAATGACGTCCTTGTTATGGACGAAGACCTTTCTGTGAGGAACAACAGGCTTGCCCTTCTTGGCAAGTGCAGTGATTTCTTCTTGCTGGTCGGCGATTTCAGTCTTTTAAAATAATTTAAACGATATTAATATAGGGGACATGCCCGTCATACTTAAACTTGGGAGGTCACATGATGCTCGAAGCTAAAAAGTATATCTATGATTTCAGTGAAGGTGACGCAGGGATGAAGATCCTGCTTGGCGGCAAGGGTGCGAACCTTGCCCAGATGTGGAAGATCGGGCTTCCGGTGCCTCCGGGTTTCATAATTACGACTGAAGCATGCCATGAGTATTGGAAGGAACAGGACTTCATCCTGAACATATGGGATGATGTGAAGGCTGCCGTTGCCAGGGTCGAAGCTCTTGCCGGAAAGACATTTGGCGGAGAAAACGATCCCCTGCTTGTCTCAGTTCGTTCGGGAGCACCGGTATCTATGCCCGGCATGATGGACACTATCCTCAATCTAGGCCTCAACGACAGAACAGTCACAGCTCTTGCTGAAGCAGCCGGGGATGAGCGTTTCGCTTATGACAGCTATCGCCGTTTTATCCAGATGTTCTCTGACGTTGTAATGGAGGTCGATCACGCAAGTTTTGAGAAAAAACTTCACGAAAAAAAGGCCCAAAACGGCGTCAAAGATGACAACCAGCTCTCGGCGGACGCGCTGAAGGAGCTTGTCGGGGAATACAAGACGATAGTGAAGGAAGCGGGGAAAGACTTCCCTGCCGATCCCTGGCAGCAGCTAAGGCTTGCGATCGACGCCGTATTCAGGAGCTGGAACACACCCAGGGCGGTGACATACAGAAAGATCAACAACATACCGGAGTCATACGGTACAGCTGTGAGCGTTGTGACAATGGTCTTCGGGAACCTCGGGAACGACTGCGGTACAGGAGTCTGCTTCACGAGGAGCCCTTCGACCGGCGAAAACAGGCTTTTTGGCGAATACCTGATCAACGCACAGGGGGAAGACGTCGTTGCAGGGATCAGGACGCCTGTTGAGATCTCGCAGCTTGCAACGGCAATGCCCGATGTCTACATAGAATTCTGCAGGATCGCCAAACTTCTTGAGGAACATTACAAAGACGCACAGGACATAGAGTTTACCGTAGAGCGAGGCAAACTCTACATACTGCAGACAAGAAACGGGAAAAGAACAGCTGCGGCAGCGGTCAAAGTAGCGATGGACATGTACAGGGAAGGCCTGATAGATGAAAGGACCGCTGTAGAAAGGGTCGCTCCCGATCAGGTCGAACAGCTTCTCCATCCGCAGATAGACCCGAAGGCAAAGGTGGTCCCGCTCGTTAAGGGTCTTCCTGCCTCGCCCGGAGCGGCGGCCGGTTTTGTTGTCTTTGACGCAGACGAGGCCGCGGAACGCGGGGAGAAGGGCGAGAAGGTCATCCTTGTCCGCCCGGAAACCACACCGGACGACATCCATGGTCTCTTTGCCTCCCAGGGCGTAGTCACGGCGCATGGCGGTATGACAAGTCACGCGGCAGTTGTGGCAAGGGGGCTTGGAAAACCATGTGTATCGGGCGCCGAGAGTATTAAAATCAACTTCACCGCAGAGACCTTTACTGTCGGTAAGACAACGGTCAAGAAGAATGATTTTATAACGATAGACGGCACCAAAGGAGAAGTCATACTTGGAAAAGTTGAACTCATGGAACCTCAGTTCGACGATGATTTCCGCGAATTGCTGAAGATGGCGGACAGGATCTCAACGCTTGATGTCTGGGCAAACGCAGATACTCCGGAGGATGCAAGAAGAGCGAGAAGTTTCGGGGCAAAAGGCATAGGACTCTGCCGCACCGAGCATATGTTCATGGCGCAGGACAGGCTCCCCGTCATGCAGGACATGGTAGTTGCATCGACCCTTGAAGACAGACTCGAATACCTTAAAAAACTTGAAAAGATGCAGGAAGAGGACTTCTACGGCATTTTCGATGCAATGGACGGTCTGCCTGTAACGGTCAGGCTCCTTGATCCTCCGCTTCACGAATTCCTTCCGAAGCTTCCTGACCTTAAGAAGGAACTGAAGGACCTTCCCGAGGGAAGCCCCGAAGCAGAGGCTGTAAAGATCACAATAGCGCGGGTACACGAGCTTCACGAATCTAACCCGATGCTCGGTTTCAGGGGATGCCGCCTCGGGATCATATACCCGGAGATTTATGAAATGCAGGTAAGGGCCATATTCACAGCCGCCTGCAGGCTTGTAAAAGAGGGCAAAGATCCGGTACC
>JAEAME010001946.1_pt1 | contig 12984 bp, 8 predicted proteins | sample 8958731 | NCBI WGS metagenome assembly JAEAME01 (sample SAMN16933194, study PRJNA681113) | bioreactor sludge metagenome | isolation source: anerobic bioreactor sludge (Control) | place: India:Bengaluru | collected 2018-10-24 | reverse complement strand
CGTGGCGCCTACATCGGGCCGGCACACGCTACGCCTGGACCTGCCTCCCCAAGCGCCCGACGCCCTGGAACGGATTCCCCTTGACCGGGCCGAGGCAGGCAGCGCGTCGCCGAGCTACCAACCCGAGCTCGTCCTGGACGGGGACGCGTCGACCTTCTGGGTATCGCGACGCGGAGAGGCGGAGCCAGGCGACGGTCCGACCTCCGAGAGGCCCGAGTGGCTCGATATCAAGCTGGAGGCGCCAGCGCCGGTCTCGACGGTCGTCGTGATTCCCCGGACTGGGTACGGACCTCGGAAGGTGCGCCTGGAGCTGGACGGGCAGGTGATCTACAGTGGCGCGATGGAGGCCAACGCCCTCCGTGTGGAGCTCTCTGAACCCCGCATAGCGCAGAGGATGCGACTGTGGATGACGGACGCCTACGACCCAAGCCACCCCGATGTCCTCCTGGCCGGGCCCGGAACCTGCCCGCAGAAAGGTGACCGGCAATGAGACTCTTGGTTCTGGGCGGCACCGTGTTCCTGGGTAAACACATCGTAGAGACGGCGCTCTCGCGCGGGCATGAGCTCACTCTGTTCAACCGGGGCAAGAGCAGGCCGGATCTCTTCCCAGAGGTCGAGCGGCTCGTGGGCGATCGCGACGGCGGCCTCGATGCTCTGCGAGGGCGCGAGTGGGATGCGGTCATCGATACCTGCGGCTACTTCCCGCGGGTCGTGCGGCAGTCCGTGGACCTGCTAGCGGGGGCTGTAGGGCAGTACTCCTTCGTCTCGAGCCTGAGCGCGTACACCGAGTTCACCGAGCCCTACATCGACGAGGAGGCCCCTCTCAGCACCATTGACGACCCTGAGGGACAGACGACGATCACCGGCGAGAACTACGGCCCGCTGAAGGTCCTCTGCGAGGAAGCCGTACTGGCGCGCTACGGCCCAAGCGCCCTTGTGAGCCGGCCGGGCCTGATCGTCGGGCCCGATGACCCCAGTGACCGGTTTACCTACTGGCCCGTGCGAGCCGCTACCGACGATCCGCTTCTCTGCCCCGGATCGCCCGTGGCGCGCACCCAGATCATCGATGTGCGGGACTTGGCGGCCTGGCTCGTGGATATGGCGGAGCGCCAAGCGGGAGGCATCTACAACACGACGGGTCCGGTGGAGGCGCTGACCATGCAGGGGATGATCGAAGCCTGCTGCGAGGGCGCGACAACGGAACCGGAGTTGGCCTGGGCCCCTGATGACCTCCTGCTTGCGTGCGAGGTCGCGCCGTGGATGGGTCTGCCGCTCTGGATCCCGGGGGGAGAGCAGACGGTAAGCGTCAGACGGGCACTGGCGCAGGGTCTTCGTTTCCGGCCCACCAGCGAGACCGCCGCGGACACCCTCGCATGGTGGCGGACTCTTCCTGAGGGACGCCAGACCCTGCGCGCCGGCATAGACGCCGCCAAGCGAGCCGAGGTGCTGGGCCGGCTGCAATAGGGCATCAGACCTCCCAGTGCACGTCCTCGGCGAAGCCCTGACAGCTGTTGCCCTCCATAACAGTATCCTGGGTCCGCGCGCCCACGCGCACCCCCACTCGGGCAGCTTCGCGGTCCCGGGTCTCCCGGAGGCGGTTGCCGCTGAGCCGAGTGCCGCGCGTCACCCCGAGAACGGCGACAGCCGCAGCGTCCGGGCCGCCGTTATCCTCAAGGACGTTGCCCTCGAACAGGCACGCATGGGCCGCGTTGTACTCCGCCTCGTCGCGCACCAGGATCCCATGACCCCTGTTCCGGGTGACACGGTTCCGGCTGAAGCGGTTGTCGCAGTCCTTGTGCCCCACGGAGATACCATGTCCCCCATTGCCTCGGATCACGTTGTCCTCGAAGACGCTATGGTCCACCCTCCAGCACACGAAGAGTCCGTCATTCCCGTTGCGCGCGCTCACGCAGTTGGCGATGCGGCAGCCCCGGCTGCCCGTCCCGGGGTGGAAGCCCAGGCCCGCGTTGCGCCGAGCGATGCAGCGCGTTACCACGGTGCCGGGGGAGTGCTGGAAGCTGATCCCGTCGCCCTGGAAACCCTCGACTCGACAGGCCGCGATCCGCAGGTCGCTGGCTCCGAATGCGTAGATCCCTGCCGCACGGCAACCATCGAGCACGGGCGCCCGTGGGTCGCCGATGACCTGAACGCCCTCCACGGACACCCCCGCGGCATGGACGATCTGAATGGGCGGGTAGGCGTGATCGACCCTCGCGCCCCGCTCGACCATGTAGTCCTCGGTTGTCGGCTCGTCGAGCACGAGATCATCACCGTCGATCAGCGCGATGGTTCGGATGTTCACGTCGTACCCGGAAGCGTTCCGCTCGTCGCGCAGGGCGATTGTCCAGCCCTCGCGCCAACGGTACGGGTTGGCGACCTTCACCCGGTCGTGAGCGAAGCCGCAGTCGGAGCTGCAAGGCTCGCCCGCCCGGCAGTGCTGGACGATGCGGACCCGGCCCTCCCCGCGGAGGCTCATGAAGTCGTGTAGGCGGAGAGACCGCTCGATGGCGTACTCCCCCTCGGCCAGGATGACGGTTCCCCCGCTCTGGGCCGCCGCGGCTGCAGCACCAGCCTCCATCGGACCACGAAGGGTACCGAGGGCGGCGAGCACGTTCGCCTCGCTGGGTTCCTCGAAGTCGGCATGGCGCGATCCAACGGTAACAACAGGCTGTCTGTCGTGAGTGCGCATGATCCGGCCCCCTCTCGGCGTCTCGTCCTTGGCTCTCGCCTTCCACGGAGGGACCCAACTGGCCTCCAGGCTCTCAACGCGGTAACCTGAGTCGGGGCCCGAGGCCCAGGCTATCTGAGGAGGACACACCCCATGCGAGGACTTGCTGCACCGTCAGCGGCCATGCTGTCGGCCGCACTGATCCTGGGAGGAGGAGCCGCCGTGTCCCAGACGGACGCCCCTGGAGCCGCGTACCACCACGTCGTCTGTATCGCCCACCGAGGCAACTCGCACCGAGCGCCGGAGAACACACTGGTCGCCTACCGGGAGGCCACCGAGATCGGCGCCGACCTCGCCGAGTGCGACGTGGATATCACGGCCGACGGACACGTCGTGTTGATGCACGACCGCTCGGTGGATCGCACGACGGATGGCTCCGGACTGGTGCAGGAGCTGACGCTGGAGCAACTCAGGGCCTTGGACGCTGGGTCGTGGAAGTCCGCGGCCTATGAGGGTGAGACGGTGCCCACTCTCAACGAACTGATGTCCCAGCACACCGATGACGGCCTGCAGATCGTCGTCGAGATCAAGGCTGTCGGGATCGCGGAGCAGGTAGTCTCCATCCTGCGCGATCAGGACGCCGTGCATCGTGCCGTCGCCTTCTCCTTCGACCGCCCCACGATCAATGCCGCCGCCCTGGAGCCGGCTCTGCCATGCTTCTGGCTCACGGGCCAGATCCCCGAGGAGACCGGGGAGATGCGGGCGCTGGTGAACCAGGCGGTCGCGGACGGGCTGGCGGGTCTATCGGTGCACCTGGGAGCGGTCCGACCCGACTGGATCCGCTACGCCCACTCCCGGGGGCTATCCGTGTGGGTATGGACCGTCAACGATGCCAACGGTTGGGCCGCCGTCTGCGCAGCCGGTGTGGATGGCGTCATCACGGACGTTCCTGGAGCCTTCATCGAGTGGCAGGGCCGCAGCTAGCACGTCACGAAGCTTCGGGCCAGAGTGGAGACGACCAAGCGCGGAGAGAAGACCCAGACCGAAGCCGCTGAGAGCCCACGCGCGGGCCGCTCCGGCGTTACGCCTCGCGTCGCCATCCTCATCGCGATCCTTCTGCCCCTGAACGCATACTGGATCATTCACATGACCACAGTGCGCTACGTGGGCTTCGTGTCCATCGCGTCCCTCTTCTACAACACCATCAGGCTGCTGACGCTCCTGGCAGCCGTGAACGGGCTACTCAAGCGGTGGCTGCCCCGGTTCCGGCTACGGCCGGCTGAGCTCGCGGCGATCTACTCACTCCTCGCCGTTGCCACGAGCCCGGGCGGTCTAGACACCTCGTCCATCCTCCTGCCCGCCATCGCCGGACCCTTCCGACTGGCGACGCCCGAGAACCAGTGGCACGAGATCTTCATCCAGTACCTGCCCGAGCTTGGGACGATGCGCGACGAGGCGTCGCTTCAGGCCCTGTGGGCCGGGGGCACCAACTTCCTCTCTCCGCCCCACCTCCAACTATGGGCGAAGCCTCTGCTCTTCTGGTTCCTCTACATGTCGGCCCTGTGGACAGCGCCACTCGGTCTCGCCGCCCTCTTCCGGCGTCGGTGGATCGAGGTCGAGCGGCTCACATACCCCATCATCCAGCTCCCCACGGAGATGTGCCGCGCCGATGGACGCATGTGGCGGCAGAAACCCATGTGGATCGCCCTTGGCGTGGTGGCGGGGATCAACATCCTAGACGGGCTCCACGCCCTCTACCCCATGGTCCCGCAGATTCCCGTCCGCTGGGATGCGGCGCCAGGGTTCGACATCAGTCGGATGCTCGTCGACCGGCCCTGGTCGGCGGCCCACTCGGTGCGTATGTCCTTCTACCCGTTCATCATCGGCCTGGGCCTACTGCTGCCAACCGACTTGGCCTTCAGTTGCTGGTTCTTCTTCGTGCTCTTCAGAGCTCAGATGGTCATCGTGGACTGGCTGGGGCTCAACGTGACCCCGCAGTTCCCCTACCTGCACGAACAGGCCTACGGAGCGTACATCGGGCTGGCGCTCTTCTACGTGTGGATGAGCCGGCGCGAGTTCGGGCGCATCTGGCAGGGCATCCGCGGCCACGCGGTGACAACGGAGGAGTCGCTGCCGTACCGCCTTGCGGCGGGGCTCTTCGTGGGCTGTATCGGCTTCGTTCTGGCCGCACTGATCCACCACGGGATGTCTCCGTGGGTCGCCCTGCTGTTCGTGACGGCCTACTACATGGCGACCTACCTCATCGGGCGCATCCGCGCCGAGGTGGGGATTCCCGTCCACGAGTTCGATTTCATGAGCCACCTCCTGATGATGGGCAATGTGCTCGGGCCGAACGTGGTGGGGAAGCGCTCCCTCGCCGTCATGGCCGTGCACACGGGCTACTCTCGGGGGCTCAGGAACATCCCCTTCCCCCACCAGTGCGAGGCTTTCAAGATGGCCGAAGGCACGGGCGGCAGCCTGCGGCGGCTCGCCATCGCCATGGGAATCGTTGTCATCGCTGGCTTTGCCTTCTCTCTGCCGGCCACGCTACAGATCTTCTACGCCAACGGAGTCGGGGCCAAGATGCAGGGCTACCCGCGCCACGGCTGCGCCGAGCCCTACAACTACATCGTCTCCTGGTTCGAGAACCCGAAGGGCTTCAACGCGGGCCGGGCCGAGGCCATCATCATCGGCGTGATCGGTTGCCTGGCCCTCCTTGCTGTACGCGTGAGGACTGTGGGCTTCCCCCTGCATCCCGTGGGCATGGCCGTCGGGATCTCCTGGTACATGACCTTCATGTGGTTCCCCTTCCTGATCGCGTGGGTCGTGAAGGTCATCGTGGCTCGCTACGGAGGGAGCCAAGGGCTGCGCAAGCTGGCCTTCGTGGCATTCGGACTGATCCTAGGCGACGTGCTGACGGGCGGCTTCTGGCTCATCTACGGGTTCGCTCGCGACGTGCCCACCTACGCATTCTGGCACTGAGCTCACGAGTGGAGGCGCCATGATCTCCGCCCTGATCGCCCTATCATCGCTCCTGCCCGCGGGGGCTTACCTGGAGCCGCCGATACCCTGCATGACCATCGCCTCGGGCTACCATAGCCTCCCCGACGAGGCCATCGAGGCTCACCTGGACGCCTACGAGGCGATGGGCATCGAGATGCTTCGCGTCGAGACGTCAGGGGAGTGGGAGCGGTTCATGACCCACCTTACCGGCCGCCCCTTCAGGCTGAAGCTGATCCTCTACGTGCTGGGACTCCCGCCCGATCATGCCGAGGCCCATGCCCACGAGGCCATGACGGATCCCTCGGGCGTTCGGGACTGGCACTTCGGGCCGTGGCACTCGGACTTGGACAGCGCACTCACCGCGTCGGCCCGGCGGCAGATGGACCGGCTGCGCGACTTGGGAGTCCTCGACAAGGTCGATGAGGTGGTGGCCGACCTGGGACCTGCAGGGGAGGGCATCTACCCCGCCAACTGGACCCTCGGCCGAGAGGGCGAGGAGGCCTACTGGTGCTATGGCGAGTCGGCCCAGGCGAGCTTCCGTCGGGCGATGGCCGCACGCTACGGGACCGTGGCCCGCGCCAACGAGGAGTGGGGGGCCGCGTTCGGCTCGTGGGACGAGGTCGCCATACCGGCCCCCGGCACGGAATGGGCGCGAGGCCCCTTCTGGCGGGACATGCTGGAGTGGTACCGGGACTCCAAGCGAGCCTTCATGGGCCTGCGGATCGATCAGACACTCGCCATCGCACGCGAGTATCTCGGTCCCGATGCCAAGGTGATCGTCTACCTGCCCGGGTACGCATACAGCCAGGCCGAGTGGGATGAGGCCGTCCGCACGGCATCAGGGTCCATGTCGATCCGACTCATGATGGACAACGACTGGCTCATGGCCCACGCCCTCTCCAAAGGGTGCATCTTACAGTACACGGGATCCGAGAACGCCGGCGAGGTGGCCCGCATCGCGCGGAAGCTGCGCCTCATGGGCGAGGACGATCCCACCATCCTCTGGGCCGAGAATGCTGGCAACCAGTGGGCGGGCGAGCGCCCGATCTGGCTCGCGGACGTGGTCACCCACTACGGCCTGCGGGGACTTGACTACACCTGGGATAGCTGGCTGTGGGAGGCCGATGGGGTGACGCCCTCGCGGGTTGTGCCTCAGTTCGTCTCGGCGATGGAGCGTCTGCACGCCGCCGCGCCGGGCCCCCAAGGCACGCCCCTCGACCTGATGGTTCCGGCCGAGATTCGCGAGGTCCAGCCAGGGGTGTACGAGCTGACCGCCTCCGCTGACACTCGGCTGCTGAGCCTCTTTCCAGACACCGTGAAGGGGTTCGAATACGAGTTGGCTGCCGTTGCCGGTGCTCAGACCCAACACGCCCTGTTTCGCTTTCCCATCGAGGGACTCCCGACCGGAGCGGGCGTCCGGTCAGCGATCCTGACGCTGAAGAGAATCGGGTCCTACGGGGACGAGGCGCCCATCGCCGTGGAGGTTCTTCCCGTCACCAGCCCCTGGGAGGAGCCTCAAGCCACCTGGCTCGCGCGGTCCACGATGGAGGACTGGACCACGCCGGGCGGCGATGGCGGCCCCTCGGCGGCCAGCGCGGTGATCACCGCCACGGAGCCCGGCTCTGTGTGGGAGTGGGATGTGACGCAGCTTGTGCAGCGGTGGCACGCGGCGGGACTGCCCAACCACGGGCTCGTGCTCCGGCTGCCGGCTGGGGCGGAGGGCATCAAGTCCTTCGCATCCCGCGAGCATCCCGAGGCCTCGATGCGCCCGGTGCTTCGGGTGGAGCTGGCCGCTACCCGTCCGCCTTAGTCCAGCCAGAACACCCTCGCCTCGCCCAGTTCCATGGCCAGGCTGAAGCTCGACGCTTCCGCGGCCACAACCTCTCCGGTCACGGAATCGGTAACGGTGGCGGGCTGACGCAGGCGGATCGCCTTCACCCCTGCTGAGGTAGCGGAGACGCAGAGGAACCGGTCATCCGTCAGCACCACATCATCGCTGTCGCAGTAGACATGCGCTCCGGCCCGGCGGAACAGCTCCCGGAAGTCGGCCGACGTGCAGCCCAGGGGCGCCACGTAGGCCCGCAGCCCCGCATCGGTCTCCGCGAGCGCGATCCCTGGCGTGCCGTCAGCCAGGCGCGTCAGCACCTCGACGCCCTGATCCTCGCGAACGGTCCAGAATGGCTCCAGTAGCGGATCGCCGTCGAACCATGTCACCGTCGAGAGCGGGTCGCCCGCCTGGCGTGGCTCGCCCGCGACGATGGGCAGGCCCGTCGCGTCGGCCATGGTGGTCTGCACCTCGCCTGGCGCCGCCGGCTGCGCGGGGCCGTCGTCGAGGAACCCGCCTCCGTAGAACCAGATCGCCGCGGAGCCTCCGGTCTCCCGACCGATGGCGGCACGTTCCTCACCGTCGAGGTAGAAGCAGTTGAGCATCACATAGGCCTGGCACTTGGGGACCCGGCCGGCGACGAGGTCGCTAAGCAGGTGCCATCGCTGGGGGGCGCCAGCGCGCGCGAGGGCGATCCGCATCTCATACAAGAGCGACCGGTGCAGCCCCCAGTCGGCCCGTCCGTACAGAGCTCCCTCCTCGTCCACAATGACCGCGACCTCGGGCGACCAAGTCGGTGGCTCCCCCAAGGCCCGCTCGTACTGCTCACGGAGCCTCCCCAGGCTGCTCCAGATGCCGGGGTCATTCAGCCAGCCCGTCGCGCCCAAGTCCATGTACCAGGTCGCCAGACGGCGGGGGACGAGGTGACCAAACTGACGGGTGTGGATCCACTGCGTCTCTTGGAGCGTCGAGCCCCCTTCGAAGCCTTCGCCCTTGGGAGTCAGGTGGGTCCGGGTGTCATCCTCGACCAGCCACAGCTTGCCGGCGGCGTGGATGCTGTCGATCGCGGTCATGAAGTCCCCTGCTCCACCCAGCTCGCGATCCTGGTAGGAGATGGGCGAGCAGAGGATATCCACATCGGGGCAACGGAGCAGCCGCTCCAGGGCGTAGTGACCGCCCTTGGCGGGACCCCAGGGCAGCCCGCACAGTTCGAAGGTGTATCCGTAGAAGAACGTAACGAGCCGCTCGCCACTGGTCTCCTCCTTGATGGCGCGGGCGAAGCTCTCCAAGGGCTCTACCATCGCGATCTGCTCGTAGCGCAGGTAGTCGAGAAGGCGGGCCTCCGCGACCGGATCGCGGAACCAGCCCGCGGCCGCGGACAGCAGTTGCTCTTCCGTCGGGATCGTCACCGTCTCTGCGTCAACGGCGTCTCCGTAGCGTTCGACGAGATACCGCCGGAACCCATCGAGCATCGCGGGCGAGTAGTCTCCGAAGACGTGCTCCCAGGATCGGCGATAGAACCACTCGCCCGTGTTCTGGCCACAGGGGTGGTAACCCAGCATGTGGTCACCGTACTCCTCCTCGCAATAGCGGACCAGGGCGCGCAGATGGGTCTCGGCCTCAGCGCGCCACTCCTCCGAGGCCATGGAGCACCCCTCGCTGCTCCCGTCGGAGAAGACCTGCTCGGATTCGGGGTGTTGCTCGTACCACCACTCCGGCGGCTCCATCCCGAAGCGAGGGAGAAGCAGGGCCTCGGGGTCGCTCGCGATCGTCCGATCGATGGCCGCGTCGACGCCAGCCCACTCGTAATCCTCCCCTGGCTGTGGCCAGGGCATCGGCATTGTGAAAGAGTGGATGTGCACTCCCGCGCCGGCCGCCAGGGCTACTTGGCTATCGTAGGGCCCCACGCCGCGCTCCTCGTAAATCTGATACGACCCGCCCTGCCGTAGGGCGAAGAACTCAACGGTGCGGACCTCGCTGGAGCGCAGCCACACCGAGTACGTGTAAGGAGAGCCCTTCTGGTAGGTCATGCCCGAGTGGATGAGGTGCACGTGCATGGGGTTCGTCCCCGTGGCCCGAAGGTCGACTCTCAGGCAACGCTCCCCCTCGGCGGGGTCAATCGTGTCGACCGCCAGCGAGGCGTCGGCGCCCTCCACGGCGCTGGTCCAGAGGCTCCAGTAGCGCGCTACCTCCTCATCGGTGGCTTCGAAGCCGCCGAGGGTGACCATGTTCGCGTTCGGTTCGTCATGGTACTCGCCGGGGTAGACGCGGCAGTCATCAACCCACGCCGTACCCGGCGGGCCCCCGCCGAACCGCACCTGGATGCCCCCCATCCCTACGTTGTCCTCGTTCGGCACGAAGGTCAGGTGAAACTCGCGCCACTCGGGTCCTACCTCCACCGCTTTCACGGGCGTTCCTTGGGGAATGCCGAAGAACATCAGGGGCGCGACTGGCACGCCGTCGACGTGGATGGCCGGCCTCCCCAGATGATCCTCAACGGTCACCGGCAAAAGGATGGTGGAACACGCTATGAGCATGGCGGCAGACACGCGGATCAGCCTTTCCGTAGGTCGAGGTCATCGGTGCTCCAGCCGGATCGCGGCGCGCCCGGCTTGCGTCTCGCCTATACGCTCATTCGCAACGACAAGCCCTCGGACCTAGGCTTCACGCCGCGAACCTCCGCGCCTAGAATGGCCGCGAACCGAGTTCGGGATTGGAGCGAACCACATGGGCGCAACGCCATCCGGCGGGTACCGAGGCCCGATCCGCCTCGCAGTCTTCGATATGGCGGGCACCATCGTCGACTACGGCAGCCGAGCGCCGGCCGGTGTGTTCGAAGCGGTCTTCGCCTCCCGCGGGGTGGCCATCACCAACAGGCAGGCGCGAGGCCCCATGGGCATGGCCAAGCGGGCCCACATCGCCGCCCTAGCTCACGATCCGACGATCGCCGCGGTGTGGCGACAGGTCCACGGGCGCGAGGTCACCGACGCGGACATCGACGAAATGTACGCGGACTTCGTGCCCTTGCAGCTCGAGTGCCTGGCCGAGCACGCCGACGTCATCCCCGGCGCCTTGGAGACCTTCGCCGCGCTGAGGGACCGAGGCGTCAAGATTGCCACGACCACTGGCTACACGCGGCAGATGACCGGGATCGTACTCGACGCGATGCGAGCCCAGGGACTCACACCCGACCTCGCGATCTGTGCGGACGATGTGCCCGAGGGCAGGCCCAGGCCCTGGATGCTCTTCCGCTGCATGGAGCGGCTCGATGCTTCCCCCCCTGCGGCAGTGGCCAAGGTTGGGGACACGATCGCGGACATTGAGGCGGGCTTGAACGCGGGGGTCTGGACCGTCGGCATCGCGCGAACGGGTAACCTGGTTGGACTCAGCCAGGATGAGCTGAAGGCGCTGCCCCAGCAGGAGAGCGAGCGCTGCCTAGAGGAGGCCCACGCCACCATGCGAGCTGCTGGCGCTCACGACGTAGTGGACTCGGTAGCCGACTGCCTCCCCGCCATCGAGCGCTTCGAGATGGCTCTTGCCGAGGGCGACCGACCCTAACAGGCAGGCTCATCGCCGCGAAGGGATGAGGCGGCGTGGGGGCGCAATCTCACCCTGCACTCCGCTGAAGGCGGTGACGAACATGACTTCCCGAGAGCGAGTCGCGGCAGCCCTTGACCACCGCGAGCCCGACCGAGTGCCGCTAGACATCGGCGCGACGGCCGTTACCGGCATCTCGGCCTGGGCGCTCTATCGACTCCGCATCGCCCTGGGTCTCAGCGCCGAGGGCGAGCCGGTGAGGGTCACCGAGCCCTACCAGATGCTGGGCGAGGTGACGGACGACCTTCGTGAAGCCTTGGGGATCGACACCCAAGGCATGGGGGGCAGCAAGACCCTCTTTGGCTGGGAGAACCACGACTGGAGGCCATGGACCCTCCCTGACGGCACGCCTGTGCTCGTGCCCGCCGCCTTCAACACCCAGCCCGAACTCGACGGGTCGATACTTCAATATCCGGAAGGCGACCGCGCCTGTGAGCCGTGCGCCCGGATGCCCGCCGGCGGGTACTACTTCGATACCCTCTGCCGCCAGCCCGCGCTTGATGACGAGACGCTGGACCCGGCCGACAATCTCCAGGAGTTCCAGCCCCTCTCCGATGCGGAGCTGGCCCACTACGCCAGCACTGCTGAGCGGCTCCACCGTGAGACGGATCACGCCATCGTGTGTGGCATGCCTGGCCTCGCCTTCGGGGATATCGCCCTCGTGCCCGCCATGTGGATCAAACACACCCGAGGCATCCGGGATGTCGAGGAGTGGTACGCCTCCCTCGCTTTGCGGAAGGACTACATCAAGAGCGTGTTCGAGGGGCAGCTTGAGATCGGGCTGGGGAACCTGGCGCGGATCGCCGCGGCAACGGGCGACCGGATCGCGGTGGCCATGATCACGGGCACCGACTTCGGCACCCAGCGCGGCCTCTTCGCCTCTGTGGCCTCCTACCGTGAGCTATTCAAGCCCTACCATATGGCGGTCAACGAGTGGATACACGCCCACACGCCCTGGAAGACCTTCATCCACTCGTGTGGCGCCGTAGAGGAGCTCATCGAGGACTTCATCGAGGCAGGCTTCGATGTCTTGAACCCCGTCCAGTGCTCGGCGGCGAGGATGGACCCCCGACACCTGAAGGACGCGTACGGCGACCGCATCACCTTCTGGGGAGGCGGCGTGGACACCCAGAGGACCCTGCCCTTCGGCACGCCCGAGGAGGTGCGACGCGAGGTGCTAAGCCGGCTCGAGGTTTTCGCGCCGGGCGGCGGGTTCGTCTTCAACACCATCCACAACATCCAGCAGGGGACGCCACCGGAGAACCTCGTGGCAATGTTCAAGGCGATAGGGGAGTTCTCGCGGTAGACCGACGTAGCGAGGCGCCGGTGGCAAGCTATCGGCCACCAGCGCCTCGTTGCCGCCGCAAGCGCCTACTCGCTCTGCTTCGCGGAGGTGCGTAGCAGGTCCGAGAGGCTGACGATGGTGTCGCCGGAGGTCACGTAGGCGGGCAGGTCCGCAGGCAGATTCTCCACGTACTCGTACTTCACGACCTCGGGGTACTGGGCGAGGGCGTAGCCGCGGACGTCGATGGCATCGGCCTCGCCCTTGGCCTCGATGATCCGCCGCTCCTTCTCCCGTTGCTCCTTCCAGAGCTCATACCGCTTCTTCTGGGCGCGCTGCAGAGCGATCTGCTTCTGCTCGATCGCCCGATGGTACTCATCGGTGAAGGCCACGTTCCGGATCAGGACCTCGTCCAGGATGATGTACTGCGGCTCGAAGGTCTCACGAAGCCGGCGGCCTATCTCCTCCTCGATCGCCTCCCGCTTGGTTGCGTAGATCTCCTCAGCCTCGTAGGCGGCGACCACCGCGCGCGTGTCGCCACTGGCGTCCGGCTTCACGATCTTGTCGACATACTGCCGCTCGACTTGCTGATGCAGCAGATGCACCTTC
>JAEAME010001950.1_pt1 | contig 12987 bp, 13 predicted proteins | sample 8958731 | NCBI WGS metagenome assembly JAEAME01 (sample SAMN16933194, study PRJNA681113) | bioreactor sludge metagenome | isolation source: anerobic bioreactor sludge (Control) | place: India:Bengaluru | collected 2018-10-24 | reverse complement strand
GGCTCGATGAACAGCGTCGTCACATCGAGGCGGTTAAGCCACTTTCGGACCGCCTTAGCCGCAAACTCCGGGCCGTTGTCGGATCGGATGTATTCGGGCAGGCCTCTCCGGAGGAACAGTTCGTAGAGCTGGTCGAGAACGTCGCCGGATCTAATCCTCCGGGCCACATGGAGCGCCAGGCATTCCCTGGTGTACTCGTCGATGATAGCCAGGATCCGAATAGGCCGGCCATCGGAGGTTCTCTCCATCACCATGTCGTAGCTCCAGACGTGGTCCTTCCTCTCCGGCCGAAGGCGTAGACAAGACCCGTCATTGAGCCATAATCGGCCCCGCTTGGGCTGCTTCTGGGGCACCTTCAGGCCCTCCCACCGCCATATCCTCTCCACTCGCTTGTGGTTGACCTTCCATCCGTCAGTCCGCAGCAGCGCCGTGATTCGACGATAGCCATAGCGTCCATACTGCGTAGCCAGCCTGACGATCTGGCCGACCAGCCGCTCCTCATCATCGGGGACCTTACGCTCGTGCCGCTGGGTCGAGCGCGGCTGTCCGATCGCCAGACATGCCCTCCGTTCCGAAATGCCCATCACATCACACACATGTTCGACTGCCCGGCTTCGCTTGGCCGGGCTCAGAAGTTTCCCCGGTTAACCTCTTTCAGGATGGCGTTGTCCAGGGATAGGTCCGCCACAAGCTTCTTCAGCCTCGCGTTCTCCTGCTCGAGCTCTTTGAGTCGCTTGGCCTGGTCGACCCTCATCCCGCCGTACTCCTTACGCCAGCGGTAATAGGTCTGCTCGGCTACACCCAGCTTGCGGCAGACCTCGGCGACCGGGTTCGATTGGTTAAGAAGGACTTCCGCCTCCCGGAGCATGGTGATGATCTGCTCCGGAGAAAACCGTTTCCTCGCCATATCGACCTCCCTCGATCCAGCAAAATCTTATCACAAGGGCTGGATCCCTGTGAGGGGGTCAGGTCAACGGCTCAAGCAGCTAACTGAAGAGGTTTAGATGGCCCCGAAGTTGCGAACATCAGTTGACACGGCCCAATTACGCTAAGACTTGGATAGCGTCTGTACGAGGATTCTCGCACATTCAGCGGTTCTGATATGACCAGACGTACCTACTTTTGCGGCCCCCCGGAAGATCGCGAAGGAGCTCATGGGCGCGCGCCGTCAGCTGAGTCCTCCCTGAAATCACTTCATTTCAGTGAAGACATCAACCCTGTTTTCTGGGTATGTCTGCAACAGATAGAACTTAATATCTCTATCTGTTTTATCAACAATTAGGTTCTTCCATAAAGAGGTACTTTCGTATTCATACCAATAGACCCTATCAACATCTCCGCGGTCATTACATGCAAATATTTCAATTCGAGGAAATATTTTCAATAGATATATGACATTATCGTATACATAGAGTCCGTCATAGATATTCTTGACTGGGGTACCTCCGTCGCTCCTTGTGATCATATTGTTGTCGTTATAAGTGGCAACCGCCTTAATCGCCTTGTTGTTAACAGAGAACTCTCTTAGTAGTTCATGGCCCGGAGAATACTTCCTGATAATATTAAAGTACTTCCATGCTGCATAAATGTTATTGTCGCTATCTAGAAACAGCAATACCGAATTGTGAGTCGTGGTCTCATTTTTAAATCTCGGTCTTTCCCCAAATGAACCAACGTGTTTCCCGTCTTTAGTCAATATATCAATTAGCGATTTTTCCCCATAATTCCCCGAGGGACTATGTGCGTAAATATATTCACGCTCGTAATCTGCTATAAAAGAGAAATACGGCCTATAAAACCTAAACGACCGCATAAAAAGACCCAAATTATCATATAAGTTTACCCTTCCATTTCCTGAATCATCTACATACATATTGTCATGATTATCGCAGAATACCTGTATTGGATAATTTAGCTCTCCAGGCCCTTGTCCTCGAGTCCCAATTTTATTGATATACTTGCCGTGCTTGTCAAATATGAATATTGCGCTTCTGGATGCATCCGAAACGTAGATTCTTTTCATTGAGTCCGTGCATAAATCCACCGCCTGACCGAAAAAAATGTCACTATCAATCAAATTCTCATTCGGAAAGGAATATTGAAAGAGTAGTCTAGAGCCATTCTTTGGGATTGGATTGCTCTTTAGGGCATCACTTCGTATCTTGTCCCTTTGCTTGTCCAGCCTACTCTGATCTTGATATGAGCGCGCGCTTACCAGCAGTATACACATAGCAGCAATATTGACGGTAATCCATCTGTTTGTTCTGTGTTGCCTGCTCATGTTCCCCTACGTCTTTTAATGTTTGATATATATTGATAGATATCATCATAACACTGACATTGTGGGTCGGCAGATTTCAGCACTGTCCCTTTGCCGTCGAACAATAGCTGTAACGCGGATACGCTCTTTATACCGTACTCTGCGGCTAAACGATTCCATTCGGCGTTTAGAGCATCATCTGCAATACAAATAACGCCCCTAATATTGAGATTCGTTTTCAGATTCAGGACATCATTATTGGTGAATGAGGGAGGAACGACTAGAATATGTTTCGCTTGCTGACTGTTTTCAGCCTCTCCATTTGCCAATAAATGCCCGCTTTCGCATGTAGTACAAATAGAGCGGAGAAAAGTGACCAAATAAAGCTCTGCTTTATCTTGGTCAATTATTTGAGAAATTTGGCTAAGCCAACTAATCGAGTGAATGTTTTCTCCGTTCTTTACAGCACTCGCTATTTGAAATTCACGCTTGTCTAATTCCCTTCTCATCACGTTTGTCAACCTATCGGAAGAAAAGTTGCCGGAATAAATCATGTGTCCTGATAGGTCATATAAGTAGAACATATTGCAGCAAACAGGAACCTTGAACTGCTCTCGGGCCGCAGCGTAATTTACTTCAATGATGAATACATTGCTTTTACGGATTGGCATTCCTCTGTCTTTTTGGGGAAAATTAGAGACGAAAGCAATGGTAACGATATCGCTCCTATTCCCATATTCATCAATAATCCCCTTTAAAGCATCATGCTCATTCGTCTTTTTATAATCGATAAACATCACGAGTATATGGCGGCCAATATACTCCCACGTTTCTATAGGTATCCCAAATATGTCAACCAAGGAGACGCGCGGGATCATAGCTGCTTCGATCACGCTATTTTGCGTGATTAGCTCAATGGGGGCTACTAATAGATGAAGGAAGAAGAACAAAGTAAAGGCGATTGACGAGAATTTCATGCTTTGATATTAACATTTCAAACGGGCGTCTACAATGGGGCTAATACAGCAAAATATTCTAGGTTCTTCAATATATCAACTGTTAGAAAGCATGAGCAGAGCGAAAGCGAAAAATATATTGACATGATTGTACTTATTATGATAACGGGTGTTTGAATATAGATTATCGGGGGAGGGTAATATGAAGCATAAACTTGTTATTTGTGGATGTGCCTTGGGATCCCTTTTGTTAATTGCCTCACTGTATGCATCTGTTGGGGTTCATAGATTTTGCCATGAATGGTCTCAATACGGATGTCTTGGCCCTGGCGGATGCCCCGAAGAAACCATCAATCTGGTAATGAATCCTTCTACATGCTATATGTCATGTACGGATGGTGCGGGCGGGGGCTATTCTTGGCAATGCGTGAAGCAGTAATAACTGACTACCTATAAAACGAGAGTGACCTGACCCCCTCGCAGGGGTCCAGCCCTTGTGTTAAGATTTTGCTCCGTAGGGAACTTCGGTATGACCTCGATCAAATCGCCGACGACGCCAACGTGGTCGGCCTTAATTACATGGCCCATTAACTTCTCGAACGCTTGTTCCTTCTATCCAAAAGAAATGATCGATAACGGGAATCTCAAGCGGACGATGGGAGACGACTATGCAGGTCTTCCCCATAAATTGGCTCTGCATCAATTCTCTTATTAGTTCTACTGATGCCGAGTCCAAGTGCGTCGTCGCTTCGTCAAAGATGATGAGGTCGCTTTTTCTGAGAATGGCCCTTGCGATCGAGAGCTTTTGACGCTCTCCTCCCGAAAGCCGGACCCCACGTTCGCCAATCTCGGTATCCAATCCTTTGGGGAGGTCGCTTACGAATCCCATCGCCCCCGAAAAGCGAATCGCGTCGTTCAGCTCCGAGGCTGTTGCCTGCGGATTGCTGAAGAGGACGTTATTTCTTACGGTGTCTGAGAAAAGGAACGAGTTTTGAGAGACAATCGAGATCCTCTCGCGAAGCGAGGCCTTGGAGATCTCCTGAATCGGCCGCCCATCCAATAATATTTCGCCGCTCTGAGGGCGGTAAAAACCCATAATGAGCTTGATCAGCGTGCTCTTGCCTGAACCATTTGGTCCGCCGATGAGTACCTTCTCGCCGGGGCGAATGTCCAAGTTTATGCTCGAAAAAACCGGTTTGCCCCCTTCGTATTCGAAATTGACATCTCGTAGCTCTATTCGTCCTTTAAATGATTTGATGTCAGCAACAGGCCCGGATTCGTCCTCGGCGACAACCTTCATCAGCTCGCGAATCCTGTGCAAAGCCACCTTTGCAGGTTGGAGCGTAAGCCCCAGGTTGGCTACAAGCTGCGTAGGGCCTAAGAGCTGAGCGAAGTATGCGGAAAACGCAAGATAACTGCCTAGGGTGAAGGTCCCGGAGATAATCTTCCAACCGCTCATCCTTAAGATCATAAAGCCAGCGCCGGCCGCCAGGAAAGAGAGACTCTCGGAGTATAAGGACATCAAGACGGTGCGCCGTACGTTCACCTTCTTTAGATCGTTCAAATGGACTTGGAATTTTGCCGCTTCCCTGGTTTCCGCGCCGTAGGCTTTAACGACCTCTATGCCTGAGAGGGAGTCCTGCATTCCCCGGGAAAGTTCTGCACTTCTCTCAAAATAGTCCCATGAAAGGCGCCGCATATCACGTGTGAACCAACGGGAGATACCGAATAGGAGCGGGAGAACCAGCAGTGCGAGCCCGGTTAAGCCGGCATTGAGGCGAAACAAAATGCCGAGGCAAAATACGAAGCGGGCGAGAGAAACGACGACATAGATGAGCGTGGACGAAAAGAATAGATTCAGCCCTTCGACCTCTCCTACTCGAGACATCAGATAGCCCGTTTCCCGTCCTGCGAAGAACGACATCGGGAAGCGTAGGAGCCGGTGGAAAAGGTCGTTCTTGATACCGGTCATGATCTCCAGGGAAAATCTGCTGAACGAATAATTTGTTACCCAAGAAGCTCCGAAGAGAAGAACCTGAATCCCAAAAAGGGCTAGGATTATGCGATCAAGGAGCTGAAGGTTCTTTCCCCCTATTGCCTGATCGACCGCGATCTTTGTCAGATAGGGAGCTGGAAGGGCGAGGAGCGATAGAAGCACCATGCCGACCACGCCTATCGCTCCGAGCTTCCAGTGCTTTCGAATATACGGCCACATCCATTTTAGATGCACCCAGCGCAATTTATCGAAAGTTGGAGGTTTTGGAGGTATGAGTGGCTTCGAGGATCGGCCCTCTGCCGCTATGCGCGACTGGTCAATCTTGGAGGTTGTGATTGGCATCTTGCTCAACTTATTCTAAATAGCAGATGACCTGGAGTGCCTCAGCAACAGAGCCCAGTCCCTGATTTCAGAGATGTGAACTGTCTTCAAGAGTGCCCTTCTCACACCTATCCTCGTCTCCAGGAGACCGATAAAAGAAGACAATCAATATAAGAATAACATCTCGACATGACGACCCTTGACATGCTGGGCTTTCGACTTCTTAGGAATAAGCGATTATTCGTAATGGTCTCTCGGTGAAAGGGGGCAAAAATCACGCACTCTGAATTACCAGGCTCGGGATCCAGAGACCACCGCGCGATCCCCACGAATCATTTTGAGGAACGATACTCAGTTTCCACGGTAAAAAACCGATACTTCTCATACGAGAACCTCGCAAGGATCTTCGGGATGGACCCCTGGGGGTCCACTCCAGGATACTCGACCTTGACTGAGGAACGATAGGGATAAAGAACGCCGTTCTTTTCTACTCTATATTCGTGGGTCACGATGAACGAGGGCCTAATGTTGAGGATGACGCTATCCTCCAGCACATCGTCATAACCGTCGAGGGGGACCCCCTCGATCTCGCACTTAAGAATCTGGCCGTTTTCTTTATCGAGCCAAATCCGGGCGGACCAGATCCCGTCCTCGTCGCCAGACTTGGGCACAGCCCTAACCACAAAGGCATTCTTTTTATGGACCTTGTCCTCTCCGACGACGGCGAAATCGTACTTCCCTTGCTGATCTCTGGCGAGGATCCGAAGAGGCGAGAGCAGGGCGCTCAGCCCGGAGAAGCGTTTGTCATCCAGAACCTTGTCGCGGTCCCCGACCTTGCGACCGTTTTCTTTGAGGACGACCCGCCTCTCTACGGCCTGGCCAAGCCGCTTCCGGACGAACATATAATCGCACAGAAATCTATCCCGCTGCGTCTGCGTCGGGTCCATGATCTGAAGTCGCTCGACCTTCGGCCGGACCTGCCCCCGGTCCTGGACCAGATCACCATATCTGGATTGAGAGGCGTCCGAGAATTCCATCTGTTCGCTGGGTTTGGTGCGTTCGGATATGTCGTAATAGGAGCCCGCACCTGTCTGCTTAGGCTTCGGACCAGTCGCCAGGACGATCCAATTGACATTCTTCAGCAGACCGTAGCGGACCTCTTGGATCGTCTCGTCACAGACAAAATCAAAAACTGCGCTTGAGAGCTTCTCGCAGTACTCGCCGCTCCTCTCAAGCAGTCTGGACAGGGCGGGCGAGTAGAGTTCGGGAATCTCTCTCGGAAAAGGCTCAGATGCCGAGGCATTCGGATCGAAGTTCCAGCCGCACCGGAAGTCGGCGGGGACCGGTTTCCCCCTCCGTACGACAGGCTCGAAGGTCCACTGCCGCAACGCCTGCACCGCCGCATAATTCAGGTAAGGATGAATAGGATCAGTGACGTCAACCCGGACAACTTCACCCTTCTCGTTGATGGCGACCTGCATGCCGACCTCGCCCCCGATACCTCGGCGCCTCAGTTCCCCGGGGTATGAGGGCGGCACGCTTCTGATAACGCTCGGCGCGGGTACCATTTCGATCTTGCTTTCCGGAGCGGGAACCTGTCGACTCTCCCTAAACTTCTGCTTCGTCGCCAGGATCGCCGCGAAATATCCCCCCTCCGCGTAGGGGACCCCTACGATGACAGGCTCCTCGAGGGCCACCTCGACCTCCCGGTCAAGGATGTCCTCCAGATCCTCCCACGGATTCAACGCGGTCCTCATATCCTTTTTGGTTTTGGCGATCCCAAGCTTAAGCAGGATGCGCCCCGATGGCTGCGATTTCGGGTTGATCGTGATGAGGAAACCCTGATTGGAGTTCGCGACCCGGCCTTTCATAGGGACCTTCGATCGTCCGTCCCATTCCTTTTCAAGAAGGAACAGATCTTCGACCGAGTCAAGATCAAAAACTTCCATAAGAGAACTGATGATGCCCGCCCTGAACTCCGCATCGGAGCGCCCGGCCATCTCTCCCAGCGCGGCCATTTCTGGACGAGATGAAGGCGAGAGAAAACCATTGAGTTGTTGCCGGCCTTCACTCCCCAGAGATTGAACATGATAAAAATAGACACGTAAAAATAGCCTTTCGGCGGCCTCGGCCCCTTGATGGAAGAGAAAGACGCTGGCGGCAAAAAGCATGATCCTTGCATTCTTCATAGTTTTCCCTTTCATCGACAGGACTAATAACTAAGCTGCCGACGATGAAACCGAGGATCTTTAAATTAGAGGGGGAGAAAGCTGCCTCTCGCCGCGATAATAATCACTCAGAGAGAAACTTGGGCCCCCCAGAACCAAGATTCACTTAAGACGGGCTGACAGCTACAGGCGCATCCTTCATTTATGATCCCTGTGAACTGCGTCTGGAAATTTGGTGCCGCAGGAGGATCCCCCTCACAGGCACAGTGGCAGCCGGGCCCCATAATGGCGAGATTATCTGGAATCCCTGCCTTAATTTCCTTCACGTCATTCCCTCCTAGTCAATTAGTCCATTTCCTTGATTACTTGGTTTTCACTTGTCGACATTCAACTTATCTCACCTCCCTTCCTCGGGCAGCCGGGGACAATAAATCGCTAGCGGATAACCCATGAACCTAAGTAGTCCAGACCGCTAGGGTTGATTTCTATAAGCCTGCAAAATAAGGCCAGCATATTGATAACGCTCGCGCGGGCAAGATCGCAACTTTTTGTCTTTCTTTGGATGTCCATTCGACCTTTTGAAAAGGAATGCAGATAGCATATGGGGCAGAGTTGCAGGGCCCAGCAGTGAGAGCACGCGGGAAGACTCAAACGCGAATATTCATTCACGTACAAATCAACCAATTTCTCGATCTGAACTCCCCTGAAAACGTCTCCAATTGCGGGAGCGCTGCCTACTCGCTCGCACATGACCAAGGTCCCATCCACCGTTACATATTGCTTTCTTACGCCAGGAAGACAGCAGCCGTTAAGGCAGAATTCTTTAATTGGGAAGCTGTATACAGGCCTCTTTATGATACGCGCCATCTCTTTTTCGATAATGTTGGCGACCATTGGATGGTGTTCTTTGTTATTTCGATAATCGTCGAGGAATAACTTTCCCGCCCATGAAACCAGACTAAAATCCGCGTTGCCAGTGTTCTGGCAATCAAGTGTTGACGGAAAGAAGTCCATCGCATAGGAGACCGTAAGACCGATCTTTCGGGGAAGCCATGAGTACTGTTCCCAGAGCTCCGCCATCCGGTCCAGTCTCGCAGCCGAATAGGGAGGAGAATAGACCATGCTCAGGGTTATTTTGTCTTTCTGTTCTCCATACGCATCGTAAAGCAACTTGAGACCAGTAATCGCTCTCCGAAATGTACCCTTCCCCTTTTTGTCATTTCGGTACTGATCGTGCACGTCCTCCGGGCCGTCTATACTGACGTGAATGGCGATCTTCTCATCGGCGAGGGCCTTGGCCATCTGCGCCGTAATAAGTGTCGCGTTCGTAGTTAAAGAAAAGTTGAGCTTTTTGCCCGAAAGTAGGTTCCGACCATAATGGATACACTCCATTATCAAGGGAAAGCAAAGGAGTGGCTCGCCTCCGTAGAAAGTTATGGCCACTTCCTCTTGTTGGCTGCAACTTCTCTTAAAATGCTCCAAAGCAGCCCTAGCCGTCGCGTTATCCATGTCTCTTGTCCCGTGATTTCGCTTCTCAGTGTGATGCGGGCTGTAGAGACAATAGGCGCAACGCGAATTACACCGCTCGGTGACTTCAAGTTGGACCATACCTACTGATTTTGTTATCAACTCCTTAATGTTATGATGGTGGGCGCCCCCGAAAGAAATGGGTTCAACCGTTCTTAGAATGCCCTTTTCCTGTACAGCCGTAACTAGTCCCGCTAAAGCCTCGACAACTTCACGATAAGGATATATGGCTGCGGCATTGCATATCGCCTGGCGAATATCCATCTTCAAAATGTTCTGAAGTAAATCAAACTCAATGTTGCTGCAACCGAGAATCTTATTCGTTCCGGTGTCATAAAGATAGCCGTTTGATTCGGTGCGAAAAAGCTTGGTCAATGGTTTCTGGCCAAGCCATAGACTGTCAAAGTATCGACAAGATACTTCGGTTCTGTTCAATAGAAGGGCGTTGTCTAATGTATAGTCAGCGTTATCTTGGCTGCACTTGCCTTTCATCGGACATCCATGCCCTGTTCAGTCCCAGATGAGGAACTGAAGGATAGTGAGGAAGAGCAGTTTCGCCTCTGTCCCAGGTCCCTTTGATTTTATGATAAGTCGGATTTCCCGCAGTGTCAAGAGTTTTGGGGAGTTTTAGGGAGAGGACTTCCCCCATTTGGAGCCCTGGGTAGACGGCCGCAAAGTACGCCGCCGGGATCACTGGCGCCATCAGTGTCTACGCCAAAGGCGGACGGCGCCGGCGGAGCGGTATTTCGCCGCCGCAGAGTTCCGCGAGACGGGGCGGCAGACGATAGGATTGATCGGCGGAACTCTGAGCTACTAGTGTACAAGACTCTTTCCCGCCCGCCCGGGCACACCACTCGCCTTCGGCCTTCGGTCTCCCAAGAGGAGACCAAGTTCATGGGCAATACTTCCAGTGATATACTCCGTCACACCAGCATTCTACAAAGTGTTCTTCGACCCTACCGCATTCGCAGTTTTCCCCATCGCACCGAACGGCACATGTGCCGTAAGAACAATAGGCGGATTTTGCGGCCTGTAGTGGAACGACCGCATCGATAAGAAGAATCGAGATTGCGATGAGAAGAACCGCCGTCACCAAGAACTGGAATCTGACCCTCTTCATGAATTACCTCCCTTTAGTTTGGATTTGAATTATATGAAAACAGGAATGCGTTTCCACCGCCGTACATACCCAACAACCTATCCTGAACAATCCTAAGATATCTGAGCCCCGGAGGACTATTCCTGTGTTCAATTGTCTGAACCTCAAGAACGCATTTCAGATTTCCCTTTTGATCATATATGCATCCGCCCCCTACATGACCCACTATGATGTTGTCTTCCCTGTCGAGATCAAAACTATTCACGAGGTAGCTAATTGTCGGTCGGCCCTGATTATCGTACTCGATCCCTTCGTTCTTCAAGAACGGCCTTATGGTTGGATTGTCTATTTTTTGATGCCAGGTTAGGGCGCCCGTGGAGTCAAACCTGTTCAGTTCTCGTAACAACTTAAACAAAACGACTATGTTCCCTCTGGAATCAACCCTGAACATGATGGATTGGCGCTTAAACAACTCCTCCTTGTTGTTCAGGATCTTATCGCCCAATTGGAATGCTACCACTGTCTTTCTGCGTTTCCCATCGTTGTTATAAACGGCAATAATTGGATTTGAATTTCGATCTGACTCTGCAACATACACTTGTCCGTTTATATCGACGTCCATCCAATTAGGCACGCCTTGCGTCTTAATCCCGCCAATGTATTCCCCATCGACAGAGAATATCTTGATGCTCCCGCTTCCGACATTCAAAGCATATATTCTTTTGTCCTGGACTCGGACTACTGACGGCATCATTAATTCGGTTGGCCCTTGGCCCAAAGACGATATCTTGTTGACTAGAGATCCTGTTTTCAGACTTATGCGCAATACTTCCCCAGATCTGTCATCGAGGACATAAAGATCCCCGTTCTCATCGACATCGACATCTTGAATCCGAGTGACAAATACTTGGTGCCTTTCCATCATACCCATTAGGTCAATGCCGTCGGATTCCCTAAGGACCAACTTTTCCTGGGGAAATGACATCGCAGGCAAGAGGACGGCAACAACAAACAATAAATGCTTTCTAATTACCAAGATATTTCCCTCCGATTAAATGACATCAGGCTAATCTTATTGTCTTTTTCCGTATGCAATAATTCCAATCCGTCATAGTAATCTGTATAGACGCCGACATTGGATTCTCGGGTGTCAAGGAAGGCCTTGATTTCATAACTGTTTGAACGAATAGAGAGGATTATTACTACGTTTCTATGTTTCATCTCCACTATATTTGCGAGTATCTTGTCTAGTTCACAACTCATGCAATCGGCATCTATGACGAATATTTCTTCGATTCCCGCCAATACGACCTCTCTTAACGATTCAATCCTTCTGCTGCGGACGTTTAAGAGTTCTATCTGCTTGTGGCCGAGACGATCAATCAGGACCAATCTGAGGTCTTCTCTTGATAATGGAAGCGGCTTTTCAAAATCGGGTTTCGTTAGCCACAACAAGAGCTTGTCCATCTGGCCGAGTTCACGTACTCTATCGGCGTACATTATCCGGTCGTCTTTCAGTAATATAAGACACGGGCTATTTTTAATCTTCTCCAGTGTATTTGTGTAAGCAAATCTGTATCTTGATAAAATAACGGAAGGAAAGTCACAGCCCTCACCTAAATAGAAATGATTCGAGAAGACTGCACAGAGGTTTACATTATCGTCCTTATAAAGGTGATAAAGCTTGTCGATATCTTCAAGAGAAGATAGAGAGGGGCGTTCTGTAAAAACAAAAAGAGCTTGGAGTTTCTTGTCGGATTGGAGTTTATGGCCCTCCAGGAGGTCGAGAAACCTTGCCGGTTTAGATCCTATTTTGATGTCAATAGTTATCTGCTCTCTGAAGTACTTAAGATATAACACGCCTAGCAGACAGACGAACAATATCAGGTTAACGATTATGATTCCCTTTATTCTCATCCTATAAATCCCAATTGATCGCGAGAGTATATAGGTTCAAGAGATGACCATAAAGACGTGGCTTACCTCAACTCCCTGGTTAGGAAAATGGGCTTTAGCAGGCAAAAATGTCAAGAAAAGAATTTCGGGCAAGATCACAGCGAAAATCTGTCCTTTTCTAGCTCTCTGAGCTCATGTGCGAACCGAGCCATCGCTCCGCGATATATCGCCAAGCCCAGAGGACGAACAACGAATTCAGTGATTGGTACTGTTGTCGATAGAATAATCCTCTTAAGTCAACAACAGGGGCCTCTGCACTAATTGCGGAAATAACTTGGCTCCAATTCTCAGGCAAGTGGGTGGCCATTGGACGTATCGTTTTCCGATCAATAGATCATTATTGTTAAGGAGGCATAGGTCGGCGTCAGATGGACGTGGAAACGGGGATGCAGGGCCAGCCAGCGCTTCACCCGGGGATGCGTGTGGGTGGCATAGCTGTCGACGACCAGATGAACCTCCAGGTCTCGAGGGAGGTTCGCTTCAATATGTTTCAAAACGTCGAGATACTCCTGGTGGCGATGCCGTTGTCAAGGATCACCCAGTATTTACCCTTTCGGGTCATCTAAAAGTTGCCCCCATGCCCATGTCTAGGACTCTTCGACCTCGGGCTCTTTGATGAGCCCGGCCTTGACCTTCTCCCTCAGGCGATAGGAGTCGCCTTTGATGTTGATCGTGGTGGAGTGGTGCAGGATCCTGTCCAGGAT
>JAEAME010001949.1_pt1 | contig 12988 bp, 12 predicted proteins | sample 8958731 | NCBI WGS metagenome assembly JAEAME01 (sample SAMN16933194, study PRJNA681113) | bioreactor sludge metagenome | isolation source: anerobic bioreactor sludge (Control) | place: India:Bengaluru | collected 2018-10-24 | reverse complement strand
ATTTTAGTTAATCTCTATAAAGAAATTAAATATTTAATAATAACGTTTTAACTTGCCCCGCCCCGCCCCAAACATAAAAGGAATGACGGATTTTTAGGGCGTATGTGTGAATTTTTAAGATGTCTTTAAGTGTTTCACAGCCTGATCTTTTTTTAAAATGTGTTTGCCGGCTGCACCGCTTTTCAAGTAGAGTTCTTCTTTTCTGACAACACTTTGTTATTTTCATCTTCTTCTCCGTATTCTGTATCACGGAAGCGGCACCCGACAAATAATGATGTCTTTTCTCCGCCGTCTTTGGGTCGCCTTCTTGCCAGTTCAAAGTGACGTGACATCGCCGTGTTAAAGTTCTTCACGTTTTCTGCATTATAGCCATATTTGATACACCATGTATTATATAAGCGGTAAGCAGCAGAAGAACGAACCTCATACGCTTCACCCTCTTCAAGCCACGCTTCGATAAACTGTCCGATACGATCAGAATCCGACCGATAATCGGTGGTCGCATTCATGACCGCCTGCGGGGTTTCAAGGCCCTGCTTACAAAACTCCTGATAACCTATAAGGCACCAATTGAAGATACCTGAAAGGTTGCCAGGCTGCGCAAAAAAATGCTTCAAGCCTTTGTCCTGCTCCGCTTCCTCGAAATGCCGGTTAAAAGGGATAATTTTAAGACGACCACTGTCAAAAAGCGTCATGTCACTTATGTTAGGGAGATAGTTTGTGTTAATAAATATTTTGAACACTGGGCGGAAATCAAAACTGTTCTCATGGAGATACCGCGCATTGATAGTATCGTTGCCTGTTAAGCGCTTTACCAGCGCCGAATTAAAAGAGACCTTCTTCTCGGGCTCGGAAATATTAACGAAACGAGCTCCTACCAGACGAGCAATATCCTCCGTCGGGCCGCCCGAATTTGAGTTACCGAACTTAGCGGATAGCATCTCCGGGTTAGATGTCTTTCCGTAATCACCCATTATTTTCAGATATGTTTCCATAGTTGTACCTTTACCGTTCCGGGAGGTTGCACCATAAAGTATGAAAAGGCATTCCATTGCTGTGTCACCTGTGAGGGAATATCCCAGAGAACGCTGAAGGTATCCAGCAAGTTCACTGTCATTTTTCATAATCTCACTAATAAATCCATCCCATCTAGGACAGGTTGCTTTAGGGTCATATGTAACTCCGGAAATCATCGTAAGAAAATCGTCAGCTCTGTGTTCGCGAAAATCCATTGTTTTCAGGTTTAGCGTACCGTTCTGACAATTGAAAATATAACTATCCCTGTCAAATGCTTTCATTGTGATTGGATACACCGACTTAGCATCCTTCAGCATAGTATCCCGGTTTTTTCGTTGCTGTAGCTTCTGTACCCTCTTCACGAACCGGAGCCTTGTGTCCTCCTCTTCGATTGAGAGAGCAAAAATATACATTTTATCTGCTAAAAGCTTTGCAAGTTCTGCTACCTTCAATCCTCCTGTGTCTGCCCTCCAAACCCTTCCATCGTAGATATACCAAAAGTTACGCTCACTGTTAAAGCGGGCGATCTGTTTAAAATAATCGGCGAAGATATAACCAACGCCGATTTCATCTTTTCCGTAGCGTGGGTCGGTATGCGGCTTCATATCATCAAGCTTTGAAGTAACACTCGAAAGGTCGGGTTTAAAGTCTACCGTAGCGTCTACAACCCCATTGTCGAGGTCATTGAAATCATGCCTTACGTCAGCGATATCCTGCGCATTTACAGGAAGATAAATATTTTGACATGTGCTTATCGCATTGCGCATGGATATTGCACCATACGTTGTTCCCGCCTGTTTTCTATCCCACTTCGGGCGCATCATGCCCGACGAACGAAATATCCGGTCAATCTGCTCCTCATCGCAACCACACCAGAAACACAACATCGACAGAAAACCCATATCCGCATCCGACTGGTTGTCAAAATACTTCTGCCAATCTCCATGGTAGTAATCCATGAATCGTTCCCCGTTAGCGGCCTTGGAAGCGTGTTCGATAACAGCCTCATCCGACAGATATGAATGCGGTTCAATGCAGGTGTTGACCACTTTTGAACTGCGTTTCATAAAAGTATCGAGGACAGTCTGCAAGGCGGACATATCATAAGAAACAATGCCAGGCCGATATTGGTCTCCAGTAACTGTTACGAAACGGTTTGTCGCACCGGGTAGATAAACTTCAAGGCCGCAGCTTCGGTTGTTGATGTAATAAATGGTCTTATCGAAGTTATAATCAGCGTGTACAATAAAGAATCCCCGGAGTCCCGTACCGGACGGTGACCTCTCAACATATGTGTCTTTGAAGATACCAAGTACAGAAGCGGCGACATCATTTAGAGATCCGTCTTCGCGTATGCAGTGGTCAATGTCAAAAGCACCGATTCCATAGGATGTGTCGCTTATACCAGTGTGAGAAATAATCGGGGAAGCGCTGGACACACCAGAAGCTTTATATATATCAGAGTTATATCCAACACGAATACCGATACCGTCATATCCGCCCATCGCAAAGCACTTCATAGCTGTTGCAAAGTCTGAAAAGGTTTTCGGTGCATCTGTCTGCGCTTTATTCTTTGTTACCGGGTCATAAGGTATTTTTGTAAGGCGGGCACTATTACCTTTGCCCTTTTCCTTTTTCCACACACAGAACCGACAGCTTTGTTTCAGATCCTGTGGTATATTTGTAAAATTCATCACAGAGGAAACTAATCTCCTTTCTCTCGTAAAAACACCCACCAAAGTATAAAAATAAAAACCACAGTCACCGGTTTTAGTTGCCGGAAACTGTGGCGCAATATTTTCATTTGGTCGGTTTCGGAGCGTTAGTTGTTTATCCGCTCTCTTCTGACCCAGTTTTTCACGATAATATTGTACCACAGTTTTTGCCTTTTTTCAAGGGTTTCAGGTGACATCAAAAGTGACATGAAAAGTGACATCAAAAGTGACATGAAAAGTGACATCGAAAGTGACATGAAAAGTGACATCGAAAGTGACATCGAAAGTGACATCGAAAATGACATCAAAAGTGACATCAAAAGTGACATTTTTGCAGAGGTCAGCAAATCCCCAACAGCTCGTCTGCCAGTCTTTCAAGTCCCTGCTGCTTGATACGAATCATTTGTCTTTTAGAATAGCCCAGTTTTTTTCCGAGGACATCAAGGTTTTTTATCGCTACCATATGTATTCCATAATATTTTTCTAATACCATCTGGCAGTTTTGGTCAAGGATTCCCCATGCAGATTCAAACCTAGCCTTTATACTTTGCTCTTTTAATACACATGATTCCAGTGTTCTAATTTTATCTATAGAAGCCGCCCACCGCTCGGCAGTTGCCCCAGGGTTGGGGGGACCTTTGGGCATGTCTGACCAGACGATAGATTTAGGAGTAGACATTTTATCCTCCTCTTCCCTGATTAGACGCTTGTTTGTTTCAATAGCATGTAAAGCGCTACAATACTTTTGGATTTCATATTCCACTGCTCTCCGCCTATACCTTAAATCTGAAAATGCCTTTGCATACACCGAATCGTTTTCACATTCAGTTTTTAAATCAGCCTGCTCATACATTTTCTCACCTCCCAAGCCGCGCTTTAACCGCAGCGATCAGTTTTTCCTGCGTCGCATCCTTGCAATCCAGCGCTGCGAGAACGTCTTCGTCCACTGTGCCTTTTGATATGATACGGTGGATAGTGACAACCTCTCCCTGCCCTTGTCGCCAAAGCCGTGCGTTTGTTTGTTTATATAGTTCAAGGCTCCATGTAAGGCCAAACCATATAAGTATGTGTCCGCCCTGCTGGATGTTGAGCCCGTGACCCGCTGATGCTGGGTGGATCAACGCCACAGGAATGTTTCCGTCATTCCAGTCCTTTATATCCACCTCTGTCTTGATATCCCGTGGGTGGTAACCAAGCTTTGACAGGTAAGCTTCGATCCTTGCTTTATCATGCTTGAACCAGTAAGCAACCAAAACGCTCTGTCCATTAGCGGATTCTATGAGATCCTCCAATGCTTCTAGCTTGCGGTTATGTATCTCACGGGCAAAACCATTCTCATCATAGACCGCTCCATTTGCCATCTGCAGGAGCTTATTCGATAGCGCGGCTGCGTTTGCTGCATCGATGTCACCATCTTCTAGAGGTATTAAAAGGTCTTTGGCCAGCATGTCGTAGAGTTTCCTCTCCCGGAGATCCATCTCAACGGTATAGCTCCTATAGATGCAATCCGGCATATGGAGATAATCCAGCGCTTTCATCGATATAGTGATATCCGATATTTTCTGGTAAATGAGCTCTTCAGCACCGGGACGCAGTACATATTTATATATGATTCCCGTAGACGGATTCATAGCGCCGGGCTTGAAGTATGCCTCGCGGTATCTGCCAATGAATTTGCCTAGACGCTGCCCGGCGTCTAAAATTCCTATTTCCGCCCACAAGTCCATCAAGCCATTAGATGTTGGTGTACCGGTCAATCCAACTATACGTTTTACAAACGGGCGGACTTTTCGAAGACACTTGAACCTCTGGCTTTGGTAGTTTTTAAATGAAGAAAGCTCGTCTATGACCAACATATCAAAATCCCAGCGTGAACCGTTCATTTCGTAGTAATCGACCAGCCACTTCACGTTCTCGCGATTAATAATATAAATAAATGCCGGGTGTTGGAGTGCAGCCGTTCTTGCCTTGACATCTCCTACTATAACTGAAGCGTCCAGAAACTTTAGGTGATCCCACTTTTCCAGTTCAGCTGGCCATGTGTCCCTTGCCACACGTAGGGGAGCGATGACAAGCACCTTGGAAACCTTTAACGAATCAAGCATAAGATCATTTATTGCCGTAAGCGTAATCACAGTCTTGCCAAGTCCCATATCGAGAAATAACGCCGCGACGGGGTGTGTCTTAATATAGTCGGTACAAAAATTCTGATAATCGTGCGGTATGTATTTCATCTGTTTTCGCCCTCAGTATGCGGAGGTAGTGTGATAACAGGCAAATCCACAGTTTCTATTTCAGGTATCTTTGCTCCAACACCTATGGGGATTGGCTCGCCGGGTTGCCAATTTTGCAAAGCGTCAATAGCGGGCTGTATTTGCTCAAGCCTGTCCACGCAGAACACCGGGAATCCTAGAGAGATGAGCTGTTGACGGCGTTTGCGCTGAAGCAACCGCATCTGCTTCCCCGGTGCTTTCAGTTCCACGAAGGCACACTTGCCGCCGACGAGCAGTACCAGACGATCAGGTACACCGTTCATGGTTTGAGATGTAAATTTGAAAGCGATTCCGCCGATGGCCCTGACTGCATCAACAAATACCTTTTCGACTTCATTCTCACGCATCGTCTTTCCCCTTGTTATTAACATCAGCTTTAACAGACCTCCAAACCTGCGTGTTATGCGGGTTCCTTTTTCTTGCTTCTTCTCTTGCACGCTCTTTTTTCCATACTCTCTCCCGGCGCCTACGTTCGCGTTCAACATTGGCAATTGCCATGTCCGCTGTAGGATTCCTATAAGTCCTCTTGTTAGGCGGTTCACCCGATTTAGCTTCGGCAGAGCTTTCTGCAGTACTGTGGTCTACCCAGCGAAATTCAAAATCCATCATCTGCACCTCGCTTTTTTCTCTGGCAGTTAAGCTCCGTCGGAACTTTATATAAACTTTTCCCTTTTTTCATTTTGTGTGCCTCCATATGTCAGTCATTGTTTATATGTTTTTATGTTAATTATCAGTCTTTGAAGTAGTAAAAACCCTTGTATCCGGCCGCGGATAATAGCAAGTTCTTACACCACTCGGGATTTACAGACATGAGCCGGCACACCTCGTCAACCGTATATTTTCCGATGGGCGCCTCTATGATCACCTCATCATGCACACTTCCGACAATATCCATTCCGGCATTTTCCATTCTGAGCATTGCTTCCGCCAGGATATCGCGGGCAATGGCTTGTGTAGCATTTTCGGTTAGCTTGCCGCCATACGTTTCCTCACGGCTCCACTTATTGTTCGTACCGACGCACTCAAAGTTTAAACTCATGCGGCCGCTTGTGTTTGGCTGCATCCTGGGCTTTATGTATGCGAGCTTTCGTCCTGAAGGAAGTGTCATCCACAACGTACCGTTGCTATAGCTGAATCTGATACGGCTGCCGGTGCTGTTATTCGATCCGACCACTGTAGCTTCATGTGTCTTAAGTGTCTGTACCGCCGCCCGCTCCATGTCCCACCAGTATGAAACGATATGCGGATTGGCTTCACGCCAAGCATCGACGATGTCCGGAAGTTCACTTTCACCAAGGCCCATATCAAGAGCACCCATTTTCAGCATCGCGCCTACGGAACCTTGATAGCCCAGGGCCAACTCGGAGATCTTGCCTTTCTGCCTTAGTTGACTGTTAATTCCGTTTTTTACGACGGGAACATGGAACATCTTTGACGCCGATTCACAGTAGATGTCTTTTCCGGCGGCAAAAGAATCAAGGCGCCATGTTTCGTCCGCTTCCCAGGCGAGCACTCTTGCCTCTATCGCGGAGAAATCTGCCACTATAAATTCACAGCCATCTTTTGGAATAAGCATAGTGCGGACAAGCTGAGACAGGATATCCGGGGTGTTTCCGTATATACCCCCCACCATTTCGAAGCAACCGAGCTTTATTAGCTCACGGGCTTCATCAAGGGTGGATATGTAATTCTTGGATAAATTTTGCAGCTGTAAAAGTCTCCCGCTCCACCGTCCGGTTCGGTTTGCGCCATAGAATTGAAATAGCCCTCTTGCACGGTTATCCTTACATATACAACGGTCAGCAGCCAGGTATTTTTTTACCGATGATTTCGCCATCTGAAGGCGGAGTTTTAACATCTGCTGGGCATTTTCATCAATACCATTTTTATCAAGTTCCTTAATCATAGCGGCAACGTCCTTCTTCCCAAGGCTCTCCATTGGGATTCCTTTATCTTCGAGCCAGAGCTTGAGCTGAGATACGCTGTTGGGATTTTCCAGGTTTGTGAGCTCATAAGCCTTCTTTGTCATAGCATCAGATAAAAGCAAATCGCACTCTATCGCCTTGCTTACAAGTTCTGTGTCAATTAGAACACCACGATCGTTGATACGCTGATCCATGTGGTATAAGTCCCACTCAAAGTCTGGCATTGGGAAACTTGATAGTTTTTTTCGAATATCCCGCTCAGTACGAACGTCTTGCAGACAATAAGACTTAAACTGCGCCCAGCCGTCCGGATTATGCTCCGGAAGATTACGTGTACGTCCACCATTGCTTTTTGTAGGATTGCATGGAATACAAAAGTATCTTATAAGATTCTCGCCTGCACGATCTTTCTGCTCCCCGGTTTTTAGAACCTGTGCGCAACTGTTAAGTGAAAGAGGTAGCGATAGCGAAGCTGCGTGTACCATAGAACACCTCCAGCTGTCCGGCGGCAATGTTCGACCGAGGTATTTTCCTATACAAGTACGTTCGAACTGAACGTTCCAGGCAACCTTGATAATATCCAGATCATCAATAGCAGAAAGCACGTCATGCGGTAGGGTTTCACCGCAAGCCATATCAATAATCCGTACATCCTTGTTATCGAAGGCGTAGGCGAAAAGCAGAATTTCAAAGTCCGGAGCCTCAACATATCTGTAAACTCCGCATTTTGAAAGATCCTCGGACGAGTATGTCTCCAAATCAATTGATAGAACATGCGGTTTATTTGTATCTCGCTCTGATTTCATATCGCCCTCTGTAAGTGATTTCTACCATTGCAGTTTTCTCCTTTGTATTCACACAGATGCCGGGCGGAGTTAATCCCCGCCACAGCATTGTTTTTATATTGAAAATGACTTATTTTAAATAATCCGGCAAATTATCTTCTCCGAGCACATCCTCATCTTCAAGTGTCTCGAACTCGGATTCAGCGGAAGCGTGACCCGAAAGTCTCTCGCCGTCACGAACAAACTGGATGTTGGAAAGCCCTGCGGCTACACCGCGATTACCGTTTGCGTTGAACGGATAGAAGTTGACACTTACATTGCAGTAACAACCGCTGTACACCAACATGGGATCGGTTATGGGCTGAACCTTGCGATTAACGATTTTAGGCTGTTCCTGCGAAGAAGCATTTACGAAGTAGCAGTTAACATAGTTTTCATCATCGCCGCGATCGATGTCTCCATCACGAAGAGGAAGCTTGAGATTCGCGGGAATCTTGCCGCCCCAGCGGCGAGCTTTTCCGTCTTCCTTGGCAGCTTCGATAGCCTTGTTGATATTGGCAATTGTCTGCTTATCCGATTTCGGGATAACACAGGACACTGAATACTTCTCAGCGGAATCGTTAATTGACTTCGGGGTCCATATGTTTGCAAAAGAGATACGACAAGGGATAACAACCTTAGTAAGGCTCTCATTTTTCTTGTTAGTTGGCATTTTATAATTCCTCCATAAATTTTTTATATTTATTGTGATGTGATATTTTAATCAAGGGGTTTAAACTCATCGCCGGCTCGGTAGTTAATATCAACCGCCGGGCGCGAGTCGTTTTCGGGAACGAGTGTCAGCTTTCCGGGAGGTTTTACCACGTACTGACCTAAAACGTCGATAAACTTCTTCTTGCCCATCAGCTTTTCAAACTCGGTGAGGGTAATGACACTCTGTTTATAAATGTCGGCATACCCTTCTTTCGTAGCCGCTTCAACCACAGAGTTTATATCTGTGAACTGACGGTTGCTGCGTCCTTCTACAACCTTGTAACCTTTCCATATAACGCCGTGGTTGATGGCTTCTCCGGAAACATACGCAAATACCGCTTCAATCCAGGATGCAATACGGTTCAGCGTCGGCAGGACCGATTCAAGTTCAGCCTGGCTTATCAGTGCCGGTGCCTTGAAAGTCGGAACCTCGCGGTCAGGTGAATACGGTGCTGTGACATCCGTATCTGTTTCTTCCGTAAGCGGAGCCGTATCGAGATCAAGAAACTCCTCCTTCAAAAGACTCAGAGCCTCATCCGCTCTTGCGCGGCATACATGCTTTGCACGGCAGAATTTACACCAGTCGCCGGGCTTCTGTTCGCCTTTACCTTCATACGCCATCTTTGCTATAGGCTTCAGCTTCTCTCCCCATTCTAAGAGCTCATTTATTGAGCTAGTAAAGGATGATATGTTTTCGAGCCTTGGCTGTACTATTGTAACGGTTACCGTATGAATCTGATAAATGTATCCGTATGCACGAAGAGCACCGAGCGCATAAAGCATCATCTGGCTGTTGTGATCTGCGCTGACGAACACCCCGGAACCGGTCTTAAAATCGATAATGTGAATCGTACCGTTGCCAATAATGACACAGTCCCCTGTGCCAAACCCAGAAGGCACGATATGCGAGAAATCAAGCTTTTCCTCAATAAGTACCAGCGGATTCGAACAGGTATGTTTCATTTCCTCGATGGTTGAAATAACGAGCTCAGCATAAATGTCTGTCAGTTTGTCTATTTCTTCGGTCAGAAACTCGGATTGCGGGCGAGCCATGCGCTCATGCAGATATTTCTTGACCTTATACTCACAGAGCTCGTGTGCCCATGTGCCTTCCTCGGCGTACACCGAGGATTCGTTAGGAAAGTTCTCCTCCAGTCGGGCAGATGGTGTACAGTTTAACCACCTTTCCGAACTGGATGCTGATAGTAATGCGTGCTGTCCCATGAAAGTCTCCTATCAGAGCTGGGCGAGGTCATTAAGGAATACCTCATATTTTACTTCTGGCAGGTCTTTCACCGTTTTAACTCCATATGCCGTCAGAAGAGAACCGATTTTTTCGTTGTTTTTACGATCCTTCTTTATTTTTGTTACGATGACCTTTGTTATATCATCCAGCGTAATGGACACTGCAACGCCAACTGTAGAAGCTTCAGAAATTGCAGGTTCTTTAGCTTCAGGCACAGCTAAATCCGAAATTTTTACGGTTTCAGATTCTTCGATCGTATCAGTCGGTATTTTTGCTTGCTCTTCGGTTACTTTCTTGGCCGCTTCAGATTTCATGTTATCCGCTTTTATTGGTGCTCCGGTCTTTGGCTCTTCACTTGCGGAAGTTTCTGAGTCATCACCCTTCTTGAGCTTTTTTGTCAGCTCGCGGATAATCATATCGAGCAGAACCTGTGGTTCCGGCATCATTCGCACCACGATTCCGAGTTCTTCAGCACTAGCAATTTCCGCCGCCATGCCTTCTGATATTTCGTCGCCGACAGCCCACAACTCGTCACAGCGTTTTAGCAATTCAGCTCCGAGCTGCATTCCTTCTTCACGCTCGCGCACATCACACTCATCCAAAAACTGCGGAAAAAATAGATGCGGTGCGACCGGCATGTAACCGAGCTTTAAAAGCAGCCGACACATCCCCCTTGCCCGGTCAATGTTTGCAGCAATCTCTGCCCGCGCCGTCTTAGGCTCTGTACTCTTCGCTCTGTACGGAGAACAGACATAAACTGTGGTGATTGAATTAACGGGCTTAATCTGATTGGTTCTGCTCGCTAGCAGGCTCTTTTTTTCTCTCATCATCTTTTACCTCCTTGTCCTTAATTTGATCACGAAGCTTGCGTTTTTCGGCACTTTGCATCAGGGCGCTGCAAAATATCGTTGTCTTAAGCAACAAAATTGCCGAGTGACGCATCAGTTGCGCGGTTTCGCCGTCGATTGAGCCAAGTTCCGACATCGCTGTCAACCTCTCAGCAACGGCTGTGTTCTCGATTTCTGAAATACCGCCAATCAATGTTATCTCACCTCACTTTTCGAATTTGAGTAGTACAACGCATATGCCTTTGCATTGTCCCTCACCATATGGCGCGGGAGAACTCGTTTTAGACGTATCCATATAAATTTTTTAAATTATTCTGATTTATTTTTCCGGAGTTTCGTCAATGCTGCATCAAGGTGATGTGACACGACTCTTTGTGCAATACCCAATTTTTCAGCTATCTCCTTTTGCGTCATTTCCTTAAAGAAATAATTCCTTACAACCTCACGCTGTTTCTCAGTCAAACAATTCAGGAGATCTTCGATGTTTTCCTCCTCAATAATTTCTGTAAGTATGTCTGGTACATACTGCTCTAACTCAATTCGTTCCCAGGGGTCAAACTCATCATAATTAAGATCATATCTATATTCATCACGGTTTCCTTTGCGATTACCGCTGTTTTTGTCAGCCCGGTCTTCAGCTGTAAGCGCGACGGCAACCTGCCATTCCATTTTGTCAATCATTTCTGATGAAATAATGCTTGTTGAATGACTGATGTTATCCCCGTCAATAAACCGGTATGTATAATTTCTGCATTCATCCAGACTTACTACAACATTGCCGGCAGCTGAGCGGTAAAACACATAACCGCATGAATAGGCAATTGTGCTACCATCCTCGCTGATGGCGACCGGAGTATCATTCTCACGGAGGTATTTGGGTGTGGGAGTTTTTACGATTTTTTGGCTTGAAACGAGTGAACGAAGTTCCATGAAAGTGATGTGGGCGTTGATTTTGTTGTTTTCCATGTTTTTTCCTTTTCCGCTCTGACTGTTGCGGCAAAGGAATTAACACAATTTCTTATCGAGTATATGGACCTAAGCTTCGACGATACAAGCCCGTCGTGCGGCCTCAAGGACGCACAAGCCTTTAAATGGGCACACGAAGCCAAGGGTATCCCCGGAGAGCCTTTTCGGGAGGAGCAGCGCAATAATAGCTCTGCCTTCCATAGACCCGTGTGAAAATATCCTTTGCCCGCATGCATTCAGGCACTTATATTTTATTTTTTTATACTATATCGACTGTTTCTCTGCTAATCAGTTATTTATGCTTGCCTAAATTATATCGATGATTTCAACGTTGAAAATTGCTTTGAGGATAAAAAAACGGGGTCGATACACTACTCCTAGAAATAGTGCATCGACCCCAATCGGTCCTTCGCTGATGCCAATTCACCAGCGGTACATTATTTTATTTTAATTACATCCTACGCTATAGTCTTCTTAATTTCATATACAGCGAATGATCCGTCTTTTTTCCTTTTGATTTCTACATCATTACCTCGAGCTACTATCCGCTTTATTTTAGACAGCAGCTTTATATCCTGTATTTCATCATAATTTGTTTGACTCGTTTCTTCTATTCCTGCCTTACAAATTTCAGAAACCTCTCTCATTCGTTATCCTCCACATTTTCAACTTGTCTCATAAAATACATCCTCTCAGTTAATTTTCTGTTCGCTTTACAGTTCACACAGTGATTATAAAATACAGCGGGCGGGTTACCCGCTGTAACTTAACATCATTCAGCGACAATAACATCGACACCATTCTTGTCAAATTTGAAACGCATATTCTTCAAATAACCTAAGTCCTGCAGCCGGTATACTGCAGATTCATTTGATACATTAAATGTATGAGATATTATTTCAACCATTGAATAGTCAGTACATGTATAGGAGCATCCATAATTCTGAAGAACCCTCAACACTGCACTTTTTGGCATCAGTACAGCAGAACCCAGCTTGTTCGCATGCCATTCCATCCAGTCATTGTCGTCCCATAACTTGTTTGTTCTACTTCGGTATTTATTGTTGTCAATTCGGCATTTTATAGTTGCTTCTGAATGATTGATATTCGTTATCTGGTCAGAGTTAAAAACAGCATAATGTAGAATATCATGAGCTGCTTCGTGCGCAACGGTGAAACGATAACGATGAGTTTGGTTTTCAGATAAAAGTCTGATGTCAATAATAGCCGTTCTTGCTTTTTCTGAAATATATTCCGCACGCTTAGTTTCAGGTGAATAAATGATAACCTTGTCTGTATTATTAAAAACAGTCATTCCAAGATATATACCATTGTGCGACAGATACTGATAATCCATCGTCATACCGCGATAGCTTTCTGTGAAAGTTTCTATATCAATCGACTGCGGTCTTATCAATACCTCGGGGCAAAAATCCTCAATTAATTTCTCGCCCATTTCT
>JAEAME010001948.1_pt1 | contig 12993 bp, 8 predicted proteins | sample 8958731 | NCBI WGS metagenome assembly JAEAME01 (sample SAMN16933194, study PRJNA681113) | bioreactor sludge metagenome | isolation source: anerobic bioreactor sludge (Control) | place: India:Bengaluru | collected 2018-10-24 | reverse complement strand
AGAGGGGGCGCATGCGGCAAAGTCCCAGGCTACGGGGATCCGGGCAGGAAAGGACCTTACTATGAACCTCAGACGTATCGCGATTCTGGTGAGCAAGGAGCTGCTCTACGGCTCCAAGAACCTGATGTTCATCTTTGCGCTGGTGATGCCACTCCTGTTCAGCCTGATCCTGTCTCTGCTGGTGGGCACGCTCTTTGGCGGCGAGCCGCGTCTGGGCGTGGCGGACCTGGGCAGCCCGGCGCTGGCCGGGCGCCTGGCGCAACTGGACTATGTGACCACGCGCACGTTCGCCTCGGCCTCCGCGCTCAAGTCGGAGGTCGAGCGCGGCGCACTGGACGTCGGGCTGGTCCTGCCGGCCGGCCTGGATGCCGCGTTGCGCGACAACCGGAGCGCGACGATGCAAATCTATGTGTGGGGCGAGAGCCTGCTCAAGCACCGTACCGTGCTGGCGGTGAGCATCAGCCGCGAGGTCATCGCCCTGGCCGGCCGGGATGTGCCGGTGGACACCGTCACGACGCTGCTGGGCGACAAGGCCAGCGTATCGTGGCAAGCGCGCATGTTCCCGCTGCTGGTGGCCATGGCGGTCATCCTGGGCGGCGTGCTGATCCCGTCCACCGCGCTGGTGGAGGAGAAAGAGAAGCGCACACTCACTGCGCTGCAGGTCAGCCCGGCGACGCTGGGCGAGATCAACGTGGCCAAGGGCATCACCGGCGCGCTGGTGAGCGTGACGATGGGGTCGATCATCCTGACCCTCAACCGCGCCTGGGGCGCCCAGCCGGGGCTGATGGCGGCAGTGCTGGCCCTGAGCGCCGTGCTGGCCGCAGCGCTGGGCGTCATCCTGGGTACGCTGTTGAGGGATATCAACAGCCTGTTCACGGCCATCAAGAGCTCGGGCATCCTGCTCTATGCGCCGGCCTTGATTCAGATGTTCCCACAGCTACCGCAGTGGATCGCGAGGATTTTTCCCACCTACTATATGATCAACCCCATTGTGCAAATGAGCCTGCACGGCGCCAGGTGGGCGGATATTGCCCGCGACGTGTACGTGCTGTTGGCGCTGATTGTGCTGGTGCTGCTCGCGGCCGCGTTGGTGGCGCGGCGCAGCGCCAGGCTTGCCTGACGACCAGGACTAGAGCTCAAGCCCCGAAGGTTTGGGGAAACCCTTCGGGGCTTGAGCCATCTGGCGCGTTTGCATTTATCGCCAAATGGTGATAAAATCGCCTGTTCACATTTCCATTGCGATCGAGCTGAGAGTGCGACTTGGCTCACGTGTAGCCAGGAGGGCTCTCAGTGAGTTTTGTTCCGTTTGATCTTCACCCGCGAATCGGCGCCGGCATTTCCGCCGTGGGGTATGCTGCCCCAACCCCGATCCAGCTGCAGGCCATCCCGCCGATTCTGCAGGGCCGCGATGTCATCGGCCTGGCGCAGACCGGCACGGGCAAGACGGCCGCCTTTGCCCTGCCCATCTTGCAGCGCCTGATGGAGGGTCCGCGCGGAACTGTGCGCAGCCTGATCATCGCTCCCACCCGCGAGCTGGCCGAGCAGATACACGATGCCGTCACGGACCTGGGCCGGCAGACCGGAGTGCGTTGTGCGACCGTCTACGGGGGCGTGGGCATGCAGCCGCAGATTGACCGCCTGCGCGCAGGGGCCGAGATCGTCGTCGCCTGCCCGGGTCGCCTGTTGGACCTGCTTGGACAACGTGTTATCAATCTGACCCGGGTGGAGGTTCTGGTTCTGGATGAGGCCGACCGCATGCTGGATATGGGCCTCCTGCCCGATATTCGCCGCATCCTGACCCATCTGCCCGCCGAGCGGCAGACCCTGCTGTTTTCGGCTACCATGCCCGACGACATCCGCCGTTTGTCCAACGAGATCCTGCGCCGCCCCGTGACGGTCCAGATCGGCCATCTGGCGCCGGTAGAGACCGTGTCGCATGCCCTGTACCCGGTGCCCGAGCACTTGAAGACGGCCCTGCTGCTGGCCCTCTTGCGCACCACCGACACCGAATCGGTACTGGTGTTCACCCGGACCAAGCATCGCGCCAAGAGGCTGGCCGAGCAGTTGGCCCGCTCCGGTTTTAGTTCCGCATCGCTTCAGGGCAACCTGTCGCAGACCCGCCGCCAGGCGGCACTGAATGGCTTCCGTGATGGCTCGTACCGGATTCTGGTGGCGACCGACATTGCCGCCCGGGGCATTGATGTCACCCACATCTCGCATGTGGTGAACTATGACATGCCCGACACGGCCGATGCTTATACCCATCGCATCGGGCGTACGGGGCGTGTGGAGCGTCTGGGCGATGCCTACACCCTCATCACGGCCGAAGATGGGGAAATGGTCGAGGAGATAGAGCGTATCGTGGGCGCGCGCTTGGAGCGCCGCCGTCTGGCCGGCTTTGACTACTCCGCTCCCGCGCCGGCCCGTGTGCCGCGCAGCCGTCCGGTGACCCGGGCCGCGGAGCGCACCACACGGCGCGCCTGGCACGGTCCGAGCGAGCGACGTTCGCCCGGGCGGTCAACTCCGGAGCGCAGGGATCACCGGCCATCCAGAGGGGCACGCTAGTCTTGCCGTGAGGCTATGTGCCCGACGACCTCAGGTCCTCGGGCACTAATCCGGAGGCTTACTCGGCGCTGATCCGCAGCAGGGAACAAGCCGGCCTGATGGCTAGATCCTTATCCCGATTTTCTCTGCGTACTCTGCGCTCTCCGCGGTGAAACCCCGTTACTCCAGCCCGAGCTTGGCCCGTTTTTGCAGCCGCCCGCGCTCGTGCTTGTCCAGGATTGCCTTGCGCAGGCGATAGTTCTGTGGCGTGACCTCCAGCAGCTCGTCGTCGGCCAGGTACTCGATGGCCTCATCCAGGCTCATCGGCCGCGGCGGGTTCAGGCGCTCCTGAATCTCCTTCACTGACATGCGAAAGTTGTTGAGGTGCTTCTGTTTGACCACGTTGACGGCCATATCGTCCGGGCGGGTGTTCTCGCCCACGATCATGCCGGCGTAGACGGTCACACCGGGCGTTACGAACATCATCCCGCGCGCTTCGAGGTTGCGCAGGGCGAACGTCGTGGTAATGCCTGGATCCGAGGCCACTAGAGAACCATTGGCACGCCCGGCAATCTCGCCGGCCATGGGCAGATATCCGTGGAAGAGCGAGTTCATTACGCCCTTGCCGCGGGTGGCGGTCAGGAACTGGTAGCGGAAGCCGAGCAGGCCGCGCGTAGGCACCAGGTAGCGCAGTGAAGCGCTGCCGTCGCCGTTGTCCACCATGTTGCGCAATTCCCCGCGGCGTGTGCCGAGCATCTCCACCACGACACCCACAGACTCGGGCGAGGTCTCGATGTACACGTCCTCAAACGGCTCGAGCGTCTGGCCGTTCTCGTCCTGGCGCAGCAGCACAGTGGGCCGCGAAACCTGGAACTCATAGCCCTCGCGACGCATGGTCTCGATCAAGATGGCCAGGTGCAGCTCGCCACGGCCCGCGACCTCGAAAGTATCCGGGCTGTCCGTCTCCTTGACTCGCAGGGCCATATCATGGCGCAGCTCCTCGAACAGGCGCTCGCGCAGCTTGCGTGACGTGCTCCAGCGCCCCTCGGTGCCTGACAGGGGGGAGGTGTTGACGCCAAGAGTCATGCGCACCGTCGGCTGTTCGACCTCGATGGCCGGAAGGGCGTGGGGCTGCAGCGGGTCGGCCAGCGTCTCGCCAATGGCTACGTCCGTCAGGCCGGACACCACCACAATCTCACCGGCTTCCACCTGGCCAACATCCACCCGGTCCAGTGCCTCGTGCACCTGCAGGTAGCGTGCCTGCTCCGGGATCAGCTGACCCTCGCGCGTGATGCGTGCCAGGGCCTGCCCCGCCAGCAGCCGGCCACTGGTCACCCGGCCGATGGCAACGGCGCCACGGTGCTCGTCATAATCCAGGGAGGTCACCAGAACTTGCAGAGGCGCCTCCGGGTCCACTCTGGGTGGTGGGACATGGCGCAGGATGGCGTCAAACAGCGGCTCCAGGTTGGGGCTGAGCTCGGGAGTCAGCCCGGCCTGGCCGGTCACGGCATTGGTGTAGACAACGCCAAAGTCGGCCTGTTCGTCGCTGGCGCCCAGCTCCAGGAAGAGGTCGAACGTGCGGTTGAGCGTATCCCGGGGATTGGCGAACTTGCGGTCCACCTTGTTGATCACCACAATCACGTGCCGGTTCATGGCCAGCGCTTTTTGGAGCACAAATCGCGTCTGAGGCATGGGCCCCTCGGCGGCATCCACGAGCAGGAGAACCCCGTCGACCATGTTGAGCACCCGCTCGACCTCGCCGCCAAAGTCGGCATGGCCGGGGGTGTCCACGATGTTGATCTTGACCCGCTGCGCGGTCTCGGCATCCCAGATGGTGATGGCCGTGTTCTTGGCCAGAATCGTGATGCCACGCTCGCGCTCCAACGCGTTCGAGTCGAGAATGCGCTCTCCCATCTGCTGGTTCTCGCGAAAAGCGTGGGCTTGCTTGAGCAGGCCGTCCACCAGCGTGGTCTTGCCATGATCGACGTGGGCGATAATGGCCACATTTCTGAGATCGGTGCGTTCCTCTAACATGGTCTTGCCGTCGTTCCTTGAGCACAAAATTACCCCGGCCGAACGGGCCGGGGTGCTGGGACAATCGGTAGTCAGCCCCGCATACTACCACCAAAGCCGCGGGCGGTCAACTCGCACGGATGGCGCGGGTGTAGTTCAGTTTGGGGGCAGACAAACAGGTTCCACGTAGCATAGGGCCTTGCCGTTCGCCCCCGAAGGTCTCGCCGCAGGCGATGGCGCGTCTGTTCGATGGGGTGCCCGTGTCCGCTACAGCCATCACGACGCCCACCCCGCCAAGAGCACGGCCGCAACCAACGGCGGCATGAGTACAGGGCGCAGTAGCGGCAACCCCGAGTGGGGGTGCAGTAGCGAGGGGCTATGCTACGGTTTCGCCCCCAACGTGAACCAGACCCTGATATCGCCTGCGGCTGGAGCCAGGCTACTCCATCTGTTACGCTCAAGACTGCTGCGTCGCAACAGGCGGCATGCACCATCGGACCCCGGGGGTTAAGCCCCCCGGGGTCTGTACTCCGGATAACTCAGCACGTGGCTCTGCTGGGCAGCTCCGTACAAACCAGCTCGGGCGCTTGAGGTGAGCTCCGGAGGCCCAGCCACACCCCCGCCAGGGCCAGTGCGGTGCCCATTACAAACGCAGGCCGGATCACCTCGCCCAGTACCTGTGAGGCAATCACCACCGTGGCTATCGGAATGAGCAGGAACGAGTACGACGCTGCCGATGCCGTCCAGCGAGTCAGCACGTACAGGTAGAGCATAAACAGCCCCACGGATCCCGGCAGCACTACATAAGCAACCGCCGCCCGGGCCGCCGTGGTCGAGGGCAAAGCCCATGCGTCGCCGGCCAGCCGGGAAACCGTGACCAGGATCGGCATAGCCGCTGCGAAGGCGACCGCGTTGGTCACTACCGGGTGGCTTTTCGGGAAAAGCTTGAAGACCACGCCCGACTCGGCGATGAACGCCGTGCCGATGACCAGTGCCAGTACTGAAGGAATGTGGAGCGCGCCGGAGCCCCCTCCGCCGAGGCCGATCACCACGCCCGCCGTGGCGATCACCGCTCCCACCAGGGTACGCCAGTGCAGCTCTTCTAGCTGGTGAATCCAGGCGAAGAACAGCGTCATCAGCGGAGCCAGGGACAGGATGGGTGCCCCGAGCCCGGCGGGAACCCGCCCCAGTCCCCAGTATAGCAGCGCGTATGGAACGCCAATGCCCAGGATACCATACAGGATGGCACCCTGCAAAGCCCTTCCTTTCGGCAACGTCATCCGCCGGAGCGCGACGATGAGCCAGAAAACCAGCGCCGCTCCGCCCGCGCGCAATACCGCGCCCCACAGAGGCGGCAGCGCCGAGTTGCTGATGCGGATGGCCACCGCATTCCCTCCCGCGAACAGCACCATCAAGACGAAAGCAAGCAACGTGCGGCGGTCGCGGCCGCCAACAAGCGCTTCGCTTTTGTACGAGAGTCTGTTGTTCATGGTACCTCCTTCTGCGCTCGGGCTGCGTTTCCTCGCGCCTACGTGGGCCGGCAGCCCTGCCAGTCAGGAGAAAGTACGCTCCTTGTACATTCCCGAGCGTTTTCCCATTGTAGCCGGAATGCCGCTGCCTGTCTGTGATTAAAGTCGCAACGGGCGGCGCGCCGGGCCCGGCTGGTATTTGCATCTTACGGCCAAATGTTGTATCATTTGTGACAGTTGTAACAACCCATTCAGTCTCCGACCCAACGGACCTGTGAGCTCACCAGCCCGTGGACGTTGGGCGACAGGGTATGGCGGGAAACGGCCATGCCTCCCGTGTTTGGAAAGGAGACACACGGCAGCTCTAGCGCGGCGTCTTCTTTCCAAGACGCCGCGCTTTTTTGTCGAAAGGGCAGAGGATCAGGCGGCGCCTGGCAAAGGAGGTGGACGGCAGGACAATAGACTACGGTGACGCGCGGTTGCAGAGACGCACGACAGAAGATGACTTCTGACCAACTTCCACCAAAGGAGTTAAGTATGCAGAAGAAGAAACTCATAGTAAATGGCGTGCCCCAGATGGTGATCGCTGATCCGATGGGGCGCCTCTCCGATGTGCTGCGCAACCAGCTCCACTTGCTGGGCACCAAAGTGGGCTGCGGCACCGCCCAGTGCGGCGCCTGCAACGTGATTCTGGATGGCAAACTGGTGCGCTCCTGCGTGACCCGGATGGACAAGGTGCCCGAGGAAGCCAGGATCACCACCGTCGAAGGGATCGGGCAGCCCGCGAACCTGCATCCCATCCAGGCCGCCCTGGTGGCCACCGGTGCGGCGCAGTGCGGTTACTGCATGTCGGGCATGGTCGTCTCGATGAAGGCCCTCCTGGATGAGAATCCGAAGCCTACCCGCCAGGATGTCCGAGACTGGCTGACCAAGTACCACAATGCCTGCCGCTGTAACGGCTACAAGCCGATCGTGGATGCGGTCATGGACGCCGCCAAGGTGCTGCGCGGCGAAATGACCATGAAAGACCTGGAGTTCAAGATGCCCGCGGACGGTCGCATCTGGGGCAGCAAGTACCCGCGCCCCTCTGCCATCGCCAAGGTCACCGGGACGTTCGACTATGGCGCTGACGCCGGCCTCAAGATGCCTCCCGATACCCTCCAGCTCGCCCTGGTCCAGGCCAAGGTGTCCCATGCCAACATCAAGGGCATCGACACCTCCGAAGCGGAAAAGATGCCCGGCGTGTTCAAGATCGTCACCCACAAGGACGTAAAAGGCAAGAACCGCATCACCGGCCTGATTACCTTTGGCACGAACAAGGGCGACGGCTGGGACCGGCCCATCCTGTGCGACAAAAAGGTCTACCAGCTCGGCGATGCCATCGCCATCGTCTGCGCCGATACGGAGGCGCATGCCAGAGCGGCAGCCGAGAAGGTCAAGGTGGATCTGGAGGTTCTGCCCGCGTATCTGAGCGCGCCCGCGGCCATGGCCGAAGATGCCATCGAGATTCACCCCGGCACCCCGAACGTCTACTTTGAGCTGCCGATCGTCAAGGGCGAAGATACCAAGCCGTTGATGGAAAAGGCGGCGTGTGTCGTCGAGGACGAGTTCTACCTGCAGCGCCAGCCGCACCTGACCATGGAGCCGGATGTCGGCTTTGCCTACTTTGACGAGGAGGGACGGCTCACCATCCACTCCAAGAGCATCGGCATCCACCTGCACCATGCCATGATCCAGCCCGGCCTCGGCATTCCCGCCGACAAGCTACGCCTGGTGCAGAACGGTGCGGGCGGAACTTTTGGCTACAAGTTCAGCCCGACCATGGAGGCTCTGCTCGGCGTGGCCTGCATGGCCACCGGCCGGCCGGTGTTCCTGAAGTACGACTACTACCAGCACATCACCTACACCGGCAAGCGCTCGCCTTTCTGGATGAAACTGAAATTCGGTGCGGACAAGAACGGCAAGATCATCGCCATGGAGAGCGACTGGAGCGTGGACCATGGTCCGTACTCCGAGTTTGGAGACCTGCTGACCCTGCGCGGTGCCCAGTACATGGGCGCCGGCTACGGCATCCCCAACATCCGCGGCCTGGGCCGCACGGTGTGCACCAACCATGCCTGGGGCTCGGCCTTCCGCTCCTATGGCTCCCCGCAGGCCTTCCTGGCCAGCGAGAGCCTGATGGACGAGCTCGCGGAAAAGATGGGCATGGACCCGCTCGAGCTGCGCTACGTGAACGTGTATCGCAAGGGCGATACCACGCCCACCGGGCAGGAACCTGAGGTGTACTCCTTCCCGGAGATGATCGAGAAGCTGCGCCCGCTCTACAAAGCGGCCAAGGAGAAGGCCCAGAAAGAGTCGACCGCCGAAGTCAAGAAGGGCGTGGGCGTCTCCATCGGCATCTACGGCTGCGGCATCGACGGCGTGGATTCGTCCGAGGTCTTTGTCGAGCTGACCAAGGACGGCGTCACCCTGGGCAGCAGCTGGGAAGATCACGGCCAGGGCGCGGATATGGGCGCTCTGGGCACGGCGCACGAAGCACTGCGCCCGCTCGGCCTGCGCCCCGACCAGATCAAGTTGGTCATGAACGATACGGCCATCACGCCCAACAGCGGTCCCTCCGGCGGCAGCCGCCAGCAGGTAGTGACCGGCAACGCCATCAAGAACGGCGCGGAGCAGTTGCTGGCCGCGATGCGCAAGCCGGACGGCAAGTTCCGCACCTACGATGAGATGGTGGCGGAAAAGATCCCGACGCGCTATGCGGGCAAGTGGGCGGCCTCGATGAACGCCTTCTGCGACCTGAAGACATCGCAGGGCAAGCCGTTTGCCATCTACATGTACGGGGTCTTCATGGCCGAGGTGGCGGTGGATGTCAAGACGGGCAAAGCCACGGTGGAAGGAATGACCCTGGTGGCTGATGTGGGCAAGATCAACAACAAGCTGGTCGTAGACGGCCAGATCTACGGCGGCATTGCCCAGGGCATTGGCCTGGCCCTCAGCGAGGACTTTGAGGACCTGAAGAAGCATACCTCGCTGATGGCCTGCGGTATCCCCTATGCCAAGGACATCCCGGACAAGCTCGACATCATCTATGTCGAGACGCCGCGCGAGAATGGCCCGTTCGGCGCTGCCGGTGTCGGTGAGCTGCCCCTGACCTCACCGCATGTGGCGGTCGTGAACGCCATCCACAACGCGACCGGTGTGCGCATCAAGCACCTGCCGGCACGCCCGGAGAAGATCCTGGCCGGTCTCCAGGCCAAGAAGTAGCGATCCGTTCGTTGTATTGAGTCTGTGCAGGCGGGTGGGCGCTGAACCCACCCGCCTGCGTGAATGGGAGAGTGCATGGAACAGCAGGAGCTACGTGAACTGGAAGCGATGTGCATTCAGGAGGCGCCGCCTCCGTGCATTACCGCCTGCCCGATCCACGTGGATGTCCGCGGCATGATTCTGGAGCTCCGGCAGGGGAACCTCGCCGCGGCCCTCAAGATCGTGCGCCGGACTCTGCCTTTCCCGGGCATCGTCGGCCGGATCTGCGAGGCCCCTTGCCAGGACGTGTGCCGGCGCAAAGAAGCCGGCGCAGCCATCCGCATCGCGGCGCTGGAACGGGCCTGCGCCGACCTGGGCGGGAGCGCGGAGCGGACCGGCCTGCTGCCCGACCGCGGCCTTAGTGTGGCCATTCTGGGCGCGGGTCCCGGTGGCCTTATCGCCGCCTACGACCTGCGCAAAAAGGGCTACACCGTGGTGGTGTTCGAGGCGCGGGATCGCGCCGGCGGGCGGGTGTGGGAAGTGCCCGAGCAGGACCTGCCCCGGCAGGTGATCGGCGACGAGCTGGCTATCCTTCCGGCGATGGGCGTGGAAATCCGCCCGGGTGCTCTCGTGTCCAGCGATGCGCTGGCGGCCCTGCGCGGCGAGTTTGACGCGGTGCTGGTGGCGGTGGGCAACGATGCGCAAGAGAGGTTCGGCCTGGAGATGGATGATGGCGGGCGGATCAAGGTGGACCCGCTGACCTATGCCACCAGCCAGAACGGGATTTTCGCCGCCGGCAGTCTGTTGGCCCACAGGGGCCGCTATCCGCTGATCCAGGCCATGTCCGACGGGCGGCGTGCCGCCACATCGGTGGACCGTTTCCTGCAGGGCGCGTCGCTGACCGCCGCCCGCCAGAACGAAGGGCCCTACCCCAGCCAGCTCTACACCGACACGCAGGGGATTGCACGGCTGCCGGCGGTCGAGATGAGCGATCCCCACGCCGGTTACAGCGCCGAGGAGGCCATCCGGGAGGCCGGTCGCTGTTTTCCGTGCAACTGCCTGGAGTGCGTCAAGGTCTGCGAGTACCTGGCGCACTACAAGAGCTATCCGAAAAAGTACGTTCGCGAAATCTACAACAACCCGTCCATCGTCGCGGGCAGTCGCCATTCCAACCAGTTCATCAACTCGTGCAGCCTGTGCGGGTTATGTGGAGAGGTCTGCCCGACTCACCTGAACATGGCCGGCGTGTGTCGCGAGGCGCGGCGGACCATGGTTGCTCAGGAGCGGATGCCGCCCTCGGCGCACGATTTTGCCCTGCGCGATATGCAGTTCAGCACGAGCGACCTGTTCACCCTGGCCCGCAAGGCGCCGGGAGCCACGGTGAGCGACTATGTCTTTTTCCCCGGCTGCCAGCTCAGCGGCTCCGCTCCGGAGCACGTGGTGCAGGTCTACCAGCACCTGCGGGACAAGCTGGGGAAGGTCGGGCTGATGCTGGGTTGCTGCGGCGCACCGGCCGAGTGGGCGGGGCGTGATGATCTGCTACGGGACGTCCTGGTAGACTTGAGCGCCAGCTACCGGCAGCTCGGCAGCCCGACGGTCATTCTCGCCTGCTCGACCTGCTATCAGGTCTTTAAGGCTCACCTCCCCGAAGTCAAGATCGCTTCGCTGTGGAAGGTTCTGGACGGCATGGAACTGCCGGTCTGCGCACCGGCTGCTCATCCCGGTGTGCTGGCGGTCCACGACCCGTGCACGACCCGCTACGAACCGGAAATTCAGGACAGTGCGCGCCGGATCCTGGGGCGACTGGGCTACCAGGTCGAGGAGCTGCCCCTGAACCGGGAGCAGACTGAGTGCTGCAGCTTTGGCGGCGAGATGTGGCTGGCCAACCCGGACCTGGCGAAGGATGTGGTCCGGCGGCGCATCGCGGCCAGCGCAACCGACTTTGTGACCTACTGTGCCGTGTGCCGCGATTTCTTTGCCGCGCACGGCAAACGTACGTTGCACTTGCTGGATTTGCTGTATGGCCAGGACCTGGATGGGCGGGCACAGCGGCCCGCTCCCGGCTGGTCGCAGCGGCACGAGAACCGGGTACGGCTCAAGCGCCGGTTGCTCAGGGAGGTCTGGGGAGAAGAAGTGTCAGAAGAAGCGAGTTACGAAGCCATTCAGCTGGTCATCCCGCCCGGCGTGCAGGAGCAGATGGAGAAGCGGCTGATCCTGGTGGAGGACATCCAGCAGGTGATCGAGCACGCCGAGCGTACCGGCGCCCGATTTCAGAACCGCGCCAATGGCCATTTCCTGGCCGGACACAAGCCGGCCAGCGTCACCTACTGGGTTGAGTACACTCCCGAGGCCCGGGAGGGGGGCCAGCGCCGGTTTGTCATTCACAATGCCTATAGCCATCGTATGGTGGTTGAAACGAGTGCGCCAGCATGAGCGAACCCAAGAACCAGAAGCAAGAGCAGGGCTGGATTTGCGCACGCTGCCAGGTCCCCCTGGAGCCGGGGAAGGTGAACGTTGGATACCTGGACAGCGCTTTCCCGGTTGATCTGCCGCGCTGCCCGGTATGCGGCCAGGTGCTGATCTCCGAGGACCTGGCGACCGGCAAGATGGCCGACGTCGAGAAGCAGTTGGAGGACAAGTGAGCCTCCCCGCTGCGGCCTGGTCCCGACTCCACGAGCTGACCGGAGCCATGCGCCCGGGCGGGCTGAGTCTGACCGAGCGTGCTCTGTCTTTCTGCGCGCTGCCGGCGGGGGCCAGGGTGCTGGACGTGGGTTGCGGGCCCGGTGCAACGCTGGGCTATCTGAGACAACATCATCTCACTGCGGTGGGGATCGACGCCTCGGCGCCGTTTCTTCGTTCCGGCCGCCGCGGCAATGCCGGTCTGTTGCTGGCTCAGGCGGTTGGAGAGCGCCTGCCCTTCGCCAGTGGGTCCCTGGATGCGGTCTGGGCCGAATGCAGTCTGTCGGTGATGCGCGGGGATCAGGCCCTGAGTGAGTTCGCCCGCGTTCTCAAGCTGGGCGGTATGCTGGTGCTGGCGGATCTGTACTTGCGGCGGCCGGAGGGGGCCTCCGAGCTGCACCGCCTGTGGCCGGGCGGCTGTCTGGCCGGGGCGTGGTCGCAACCTGAGCTCCATGGCCGGCTGGATACACATGGTTTCCGCACCCTGCTGTGGGAGGACCATACGGTCGCTCTGCGGCAATTGGTGGGCCAGTGGGTCATGGCCGGCGGTTCGCCGGGTGAATTCTGGTGCCAGAGCGGCTGCGGGAACGCGCTGCTCGATTGCGAGGAGGTCCGGCAGGCGATTTCGGCCGCCCGGCCCGGCTATTTCCTGGCCGTGGCGCAATGTTAGCCTCTCGTCCGCCGGGTAAGTCCGGCTTTCTGGAGCAAAACGGTTTCAACGTGGAGAGTCTATGAGCGAAGATTCCAATCGAATTGTCGAGTTGGCGCGGCAAGGCTTCTGTTGCAGCCAGGTGCTGGCCATTCTGGGCCTGGAGGCGCAGGGCAAGACCGACCCGGACCTGGTTCGTACCGTGCAGGGGCTGTGCGGTGGAATCGGCTCGTCGGGCGAAGTCTGCGGGGCCCTGACCGGCGGGGTTTGCGTGCTCAGCCTGTTCGGCGGCAGGGGGACGGTCGAAGAGGCGACTGATTTTCAGCTCAGCTTGATGCTGCGCGACCTGATCGACTGGTTCACAACGGAGTACGGTACTGCTTATGGCAGCATCCG
>JAEAME010001947.1_pt1 | contig 12993 bp, 11 predicted proteins | sample 8958731 | NCBI WGS metagenome assembly JAEAME01 (sample SAMN16933194, study PRJNA681113) | bioreactor sludge metagenome | isolation source: anerobic bioreactor sludge (Control) | place: India:Bengaluru | collected 2018-10-24 | reverse complement strand
AACAGACCGGCGAAATCTGTTTCTCATGAACATCCGCCAATATGAAGCCATTTTCAAGCCCCTTATGACCTTCGTGATCGACATCATGACGCGGGAGGTTCTCTCACTGTCCGATAGCTACAAGCGCCGGATCACATTTGTTGTCGATGAGTTTGGCTCCCTATCCAAAATGCCGTGCATTTTCGATTTTCTTACCATGGGGAGATCAAAGGGCGGGTTTCTGGTATTGGCAAATCAGGATCTGGGATCTGTTTCAGATATCTACGGCAATGATCGCAAGGAGACCTTTTTCAATAACTTCAACCTGCATCTCGTTTTCCGGTTGAACGATCCGACTACGGCCGACTTCCTTTCCAAAGCTTTTGGTGAACGTGAAGTGGTTAAGCAATTCCAGAGTAGCCAGTTCAGCCCGAATGACCTGGGCGACCGGTTTTCAATGAGCGAACAGGAGAAGTTGGAAAAGATCGTTCTATCCACAGAAATTCAAAATCTTCCAAATTTCGAGGCCTATTTGAAAATTGCCAACTATGGGCTGACTCGAATGAAAATGCCTCAAAAGTTTCTACCTCTGGTTTGCAGAGAATTTTTGCCAAAGAACTTCGGTCTTGAGCAAATGCTCAAGCAGAGCTAACAAGGAGATCGAAGATGTTCTCAAATGATAAAGATGCCTCATCAAATGAGCTGACACCAACCAGGTCAGATTTTCTGGAATCGCTGGCTGGAGAGCCTCTTGAAGGGTCCGGATTTGAGGATGAAATTCCTGAATCCGATTCCGAATGGGAGGATCCCCGATGAATTCCAGAACTCCATCAATCAAACGGGATCTTCGTCAGGAGATAACGGATTCTATTATCGCAGCCATGGAAAAAGGGACGGCTCCCTGGCAAAAACCATGGCAGGCTGGTGCTTTTGAAATGCCTTTGAATCCCACTTCGGGTAAGCCTTATCGTGGTGGCAACGCCCTTCATTTAATGGTGGCAGCCATGCGCAGTGGATATGAAGATCCACGATGGATAACCTATCGCCAGGCGCAGGAAAATGAATGGCAGGTGCGCAAGGGCGAGAAAGGCACGCAGATTGAATTCTGGCAGTTTCCAAAGGGCAAATCTGAAGATCTTGATGATTTCAGAGACCTACCTGCCCGCGATTCTAAAGAGAAGTTCATTTATCGGGTCTATACGGTCTTTAATGCAAGCCAGATCGAGGGGATCCCGGCTCACACCCATCGTGTTCACCAGGAGTGGGAAGCGCATCAATCGGCTGAAACCATCCTGCAAAACAGTGGAGCGCGAATCATCCATGATCAACAGGATCGGGCGTTTTACAACCGCCTCACGGATGACATCCACCTCCCGCCCCGAGCTGCATTCAAATCAGCCGGCGAGTACTATGGGACTGCCCTTCATGAACTGGCACATTTCAGTGGGGCCGAGAGCAGGCTCAACCGGGAAACTCTGAATGAAAGCTATCGCTTTGGCGATCCCAACTATGCCAAAGAAGAGCTTAGGGCAGAACTGGCCAGTGTTTTCCTAATGGCAGAGCGCGGCATACCTCACAATCCGGATAGCCATGCCGCCTATATTGGATCCTGGATGAAGTCGCTCCAGGATGACAAGAATGAAATTTTCCGAGCAGCCCGTGACGCTCATCGCGCTGCCGATCTTTTGCTTGCGCTCGAACACTGCAAGACGATGGATCAAGCCCTTGCGCAGATCAGAACTTCACCTGGCCTTTCGAGCTCAGAAGCTCAAATCATTCCTTCCACAATGGGAAGAGAAAATCCATCAAGGGAAATGGAACTCTGAGTTCACTACTATAGGCAACAGAATGCCGGATGCAGTCTGTTTGAAGGATAAAATTGTTTAAAAGCATCGAAATATGATTCTTAATCCACGAGCGGTTGCACTTGCTTTCTTTGAAATGCTGGCTTTGAAGCTAACTATCATTCGGTATAATTTTAATCGTTCCACTCATCCTGCGATGGGCATTCAGAGGTGGATTTAGCAATTGCAGTCTCCCGTTTTCCGGGAACAGAGCTCTTTTTGGCCTTCGATATGGCCAGGAACCCCTTCATTCTTATGCCTGCAGAAACTCATGTTCACACGCAGCTACAAGCCTGGAGGCGGAAAGCTACGGGATTCAGGTCTTTATGGTGCATAACTGCTATGCTAGCAATGATGGCAAATCATGGATAAGCCGGAAATAATTAACCGCTGCTCGGGTTCTTAACTGATGAGCCTTCGGTAAGATTTGTAATTCGTGCCACTATTATTTTTTTTGCTTTCTCAGCTGCATCAGAGGGGAATTCAGCTGCATGGCAAACATAAAGCAGAAGTCTTAGACCAAGGTGAAGCAACATCTGGTTATTGATAGTGGAAAGCACAGCTTCAGTCTTTACGGTCATCAGGCCAATAGCAATGCTTCGCAAGAATTGGGGAATTTGAAATGCTAAATGCGGGATTTCAAGAAAACTTCTGAGAAGCTCTAGGAACTCATCCCATTTTGGCAATGCGAGTCGATCTTCCGGATCCCCTCCTTTTGCGGCAATTAGTTGTCTGCGCAATGAATTGTAGAATTCATACTGATCTCGACCTCCCCAAATGATCATGCGAGCCGCATCATCGAGAACCTCGCGTTGATCGGGTTTAAGATACCCATGAAATACTCTACCGACTAAACTGGCAAAAGCCATCCCAAATACAGCAGTAGATTCACAAATTAATGCAAGATGATCGTCTCGACGCGGATCTATTTCGCCACGAATTCCACGCATTTGACCCAAAACTTGTCGCAGAAGCAGCGAGTGATCTAAGACTGCCCATGATTCAGATGTAATCCACTTGACGAAGCTCTTCAGCTTGGGGAATTTGTTAGACAGTTCTTCTCGTAACACCTCTAAATCATCAATGCTCTCTCTGAATCCACTAGAACCCGATGGGTATAGGATTGCACGATCATATGTTCCAAACTCATCTTCTTGTAAGAGCATTACCCCAAGACGATCCGCAAATAGCCTGTGGTCTCGTTCTATCTGAGTAGTATTGTCTCTTTTCAGAAGCAGAATTGACGAGGATGCTCGTATCGCTTCTTGCAGGCCACGGACCCACAATACGCGGTTCACTGGAGATAATTTCCGTTGTGTCTTGCAATCCCCAATTATCATGAACCATTTCAGCTCTGCTGATGGACGAATACCTAGAACGTCTATATCAGTGACCTGCGGCGTATTCTTGCTTACACCTTTTTCAGTTGCAATTGACACCTCGATCTGCGCCATCCAACCCTGAGCTCGAAAATGTCTATAAAGTAGTTCTTTTAGGTCTCGATCCTTAATCACGGCTGCCTCTCAAAAGAAATTCATCGATCGCTGCAATGGAATCTGGGTCAGCTGTTACAATGTCGCAATTCGTTAATGATTTCCGTGCCAGCAAAGGCTCAACATATTCTTCCCCTTGCTTGATTGCCAGCATCAGCTCTTCATCCGGCATTGGCTTTCCGGCACTTCCTCGAACGAGCTGTATCGCCAGGTCAACGGTGCGTTCATTGTCTTTATCGCGAATTAGCTCCAATCTTGCCTTTCCATTACCAGTGGAGACAAGGCGAGCAATTCCCAGTTGAACGACCGCACGATATTGTTCTGGGGCCTCGCTATTTCTGCGAAGGAAACCACGTTCCTTAAATCGCTGTAATAGAAGTTGAGGATTCCATATTGCGTATTCACGGGCTAAAAATTGTCCTTGCCGTACTGCGGATACAAGTGCCAGTGCATTTCGGTATATTTGGATTTCATGGGGCGCAACACGCGAAACACCAGGCTGAGGCCCAAAGATGAAGTGGTTTTCCCCTGAGTGTTTCGTTCGGATTGATGGTGGGGGCAAGAAACCTTGCCCGGCAAGGGCTTGAACTATTTGCAGTTCATGCGAGCTTAATTGATTCCCAGCAATCTCCTTTTTTTCAGCAATAATTCTGAGCGGATATCCTTGGTGCTGCTTCAACAATAACAGCACGCGCGCCAATGCTGTCCCTCCAGCGGTCACAGTTAAATCTGCAAGCGCTTGTGGGTTTTCTGAAAAGTATGACGGGGATACATAAACATCTAGTCCGCGTGCGCGCACGGCTGTCATAACACCAACAGAGGTACCAATTTCAATAACACGGCGTAAAGCTTTCTTCTCTGCTCCGAGATTTGCAAAATCATTTTTTGTTTGCGGACGACGGGCAAGGCGCTGCATAAGCTCAATAGTTAATTGCTCATGCTCATTGAGCGATTGGCTTTCTGTCCCAACCTCACCCAAACATTTGTAGAGGTCAACAAAAAAGGGGATACTGGGAAGTATGGTTCTAATGGTCTTCCCCTCGACATCAAGTTCTACCATTTCTGCTTCTGCAAGAAGGTCAATGGCAGGTTTTACCTCTGGAGGTTGAAGTCCTAATCGGTGAACGGCAATATCTCGCAATAGTTCATAGCGGATCGGAGGCATGCCGCGGAGGTTTATTGCCAAGCGCACAGCTGCTCCGATGTTTATCAATGAATCGAACTCCGATGCCCGTGATCGCCCAGATGTCACGAGCACGTCATGCGATCGAACTGCAACTTCATCCTTGTTTGTCATTAAAGTTTGCTCCTGATACTGCCACAAATGCGGATATTATACCGCCACAGACCTGGCCCTGCGTAAAGGAATGCAAGTAGTTCGCCTGGGGGACCGCATTGGGATGCGCGTGATCCAGTTTTGTCTGGTCTATATCTTCGGCATGAACCTCGAAATGTACTCCACTTGAACTAACGCATATTCATGCAAATGATTGGAGTGGAGGGCTTAAAAAAGGGGTGTTCTGTTTTTAACGAATTCTGCTAGGATCCAACCGATGCGGCCTTTCCATTCGCCTTCGAGAAGGCGGACCTTCATGCGGCTACCTTTGTTCTCCAGGATCTCTACGGGAGTTTTTTGATAGGCGGCGAAGGCTTTTCCATTTCTGGCGAGAATGCCGAGGTCGAAGATTGGTTGATTGGAGGTCTCTGCTTTCATCAATTTGTCGAGAGATTCTTCACTGACGGAAAGATAAACCAGGTTTGTAGGAGTGCCTTTTTGCTCCAGCCAGAATTCATATGAATTGCCTGTTGGCGTCGAGGAATTCGCCGACGAGGCTGAAGCTGAGTTCTGGGTAGTCGCTTTTCCCCCTCCGCAACCGGCCAAAAGGCACACCATTATTCCGGCAGCCGCCAATATCAATAAGCATTTTGCCAGGATTCTATCCATATGAATGACCCTTTCTGAAGATCTATTTTGAGTTTACGTTGTTGCGTTCAGGAGATGGTGGCGAAGATTGAGCCTTTGATTGCTGCCTATTTTGCACTGCTCCTTTTCCCTGTAACTCTGCTATCAGCATTTCCGCCGATAATCTGATAGCCGGGATCAAGCCCCGAGGGCTGCCGACACCGTAGCGGATAAAAAAGGACTTCTTCAGTGTGGAGTTTCTTAAGAAGGCCTCAACCATTATGCCCGGCAGCGTTTTTTCAGTTTCCCGTTCCTCTATCCCGACAATGCAGATACCAATCTGGCATAAAGCTTTCGGATTGACAGTCAGCCCGGCAGCGGAAATTGCGTTTTCGAGAGCCATTCGATAGGCCGATGAGCAACGCTTCCCATTCGTTGTATCCTTGAAGACCGCAATCTGAACGTCATTGCCTCCAAATAAAAAGCCTTCATCGTAGCGGTATCCAAAATATCCGTTCCCCTCCAGTTTTCTGTAAATTGGCATGGTGAAAAACCTGTCCAGACTGTCCGGCTCCAGGTAAACATCGGGAGAGTCTTTCAGAAACGGCCTTTTGGCACCCACCCGCGAGATCAAGGCCAAAGCCTCGCGCTGATCAACCTTATGCGGTGTTTCAGCCACAATAACGGAGGGCAAGAGCGCTCCAATCATGGTTGATAATGCAGCAAGCCGCCTAGCGAGTTGCATAATAGCTCCGATCTTCAATCCTGGCGAAAGGAGAGATCCGGATATCATCTGAAAGATAGATCTTCATGGTTTTGCCCTGGTCCACGCGGATAGTGGGAACGACCGAGGAATACTGATCCATTATTTTGTCGAGGATTTTTTGGAAATTATCCGAGGTGCGGCCAAGCACGAGCGAACGCGTCGAATTAATATCACTGTTTCGTTGTGCCGCGCCTGACAGGCCATCAAGAACGCCAAAAAATATCGCCGTACCGAATTGCAGAAACCAATGCCGGTCAACATGAGACACCACGCCCAGGGATCCCGTTTCATCGAGCGCCTTTAGCGCTTTTTGGCTTTCGGGCAAATCAATTGATTGCCCATTCGGCAGAATGATCCGGTGGAAATTGATGAAAAGTCGATGCGCACCCTTATAATTGACGACCTGAGACAGCCCCACAATCCGGGAACTGGCCGGAATCACCACATATCCGGCACTTTGGTCAAAAACATCCTTTGAAATCTGGCAAATAACTGGCGATGCTTCAGTGTCGGCAATTATGCGGTTGATAAGGACCGCCTCCAGCATTTCGCCTTCATGGAGGGTAACCGGCGGGTAGCCCGTATAGATTAATTCCGTTTTTTTGACCTCCGAGTTTCCGGCTGGCTCCGTTGCCTTTTCGAAAGCATCTGCAGAACTCGCCTTAATTTTGGTTGTCTCGCCTGGATCCGCAATCTTCTCGATGTCCTCATTCTTCTTAGGAGAGTCATAATAGCCCGCCCCACTGAAACTTCGTGAATAAACAAACATGGGGATCTGTTTCCCGTTTGTAGCCGGTTTTTCAGCGCGCACTTCGGGTTGAGCGACCTTTGCTGGGGCAGCGTAACCAGGCTCCATCTTCCGGGCTCCGGGAGCCGGCGTCATCAAAACGTGCTGGATGGCCTCCTCTTCAACCTCAGCCTGAGTTTTGGCCGGAGTCGGGAGTGCGGAAGCCCGTCCCTTATCAAAATCCAGGTCACTAAATAGCGAATTAAGCTGTGCCTGGTTATCTTCTCCCTTCCGAATCAAAAATGACTGGTTCCGGATTTGATCAGCCTTCTGTTGTTCTCGCTGGTTCTCATCCTGGTCAAGTTTCTGTTGTTCAAGCTCTTCTGCTGTGGGTTTATAGGCCGGCTGCCGCGGCTGTTTAATGACATAAAACATTGCGCCCGCGATAATTACAAGAACGACCAGTCCGATACCGATAAGCAAACCAGGACGGCGATTATTCTTCGGAGCAGCTTCCTGCTCCTCTATGATTTCGGTTCCCGTTGTTTCGTTGTTCGAATCCATCGCAGATCCTCCTTTCACATAATTTACGAGCACACCCGGCTGGATCAGTTTGAACGGCTGATTTCGCTTACCGTGTTTCCGAGCTTTAAAAAGAAATGCTTGTTGCCTTTAGGCAGTACTTTGTGGACAACGTAGTACTCGCCTTCGTCGGTGTATTTCACAGGCTCAAGATGCTTCTGATCGTTCTTTTCGCTGATATAGACAATCGGGCGCTCCTGCGATTTCGGAAGGCGGATGTACGTGAAGATCCCATCGTCTACGACTTTGTCGATTGAGAAGGCGCGATCATTAACCTGGTAGTTGCTGTTGACGGTAAACAGCATTTGCTGCGCTTTCTGCTCCAACATGGCGCTGCAGCGCTGCTCAGCATCCTGGTTCACCCGGATTGCCTCCGCTTGGATTTTGTTCTTAAACAGCTGCAAGTTGCTGGATTGGATGATGACAAGCTGGTCGGCAAACGGCGTGTCCCCGCTGTTGACGTTGAAGACGAAGAGCTTGTCGGTGTCGGTGAAGATCGTAACCGAAGTGTTCTTATTCGGCTGCAGTGCCGTAATGATCCCGATCGTGCCATTCGATTCAGCGTGGAAAGAATCAGTATCTGTTACGACAAAATCCACGATCTTCCATCCTTCAGGAAGACGGAACGTAGTCCCCACTTTGGGAACCGTTGCGATCGAATAAACTTTATCTGCATTATCGCCATTGAAATCACAAATCAGGGTGCGGCCTTCAATGCCGGCCACGGCGCAAAGTGAACACGAAAGTAGTGCAATTGCTAAGCAAAGAACTCTCATTGGGCCTCCGGTTTGTTTTGAAATGGACTCTGCCGGTAATCGATGATGATTAGACCGTGCGGATTCCGTGTTGATCGTTTGACAGGTTTGATGACAAAAGCTCCCAGGGAACTGTCCTCTTCAATGATTTCATCCAATTGAGAGAGAACCCTGGTTGTGAAATAAAGTTGCACCCTTAAAAATGGCTTGGATTCCGTAATCATGAAACTGGTGACTTCGGCCAACCCCTGGGCGTTTTTTCCAAGAAGCTCTGACCGATGCGCAAGCTTTAAGGCTTCGCGCACCTGATGAAGCGCTTCGGGCGATGTTGCGCGTGACAGCGACTCCAATTTTGTCTTAACCGTGTATTTGTTGTACGTATAGGCGTCAGCCAGGAAATCTTCGCAGAATTTGCGTATTTCGAAGGGCGATCTCTCTTCGCCTGCAGCATCCACCACGCGGTAATCGACGGCGATGGCATCACCGGTTCCTTCGTTAATCACGATGGGCACGATATGTTCTTTCCTGCTATCAATAACTTTGACCAGTAGCGCTCCACCGAGCATCAGGCAAACCAGCAGCAGCACCAGAGAAATCAGCTTCAGCCAGGTGTTCACATACGACAGGTTCCCGTGAACACGTATGAAATCATCGGTTGCACTAGACACGTATCCTCCTCAGTTATTTTCGTATGCTTTTGACAGCGGCCGTTGCCGTGGAACTGAGCCGCGATGTAGCGGATTTGGCTGCGCTGGAAGCTGCTTTGACCGCGGCGCCGCCTGCTGTTCCTGTAGCGCGAATCATGGATCCACCAGGAATAAGGGTGAGCGCGGTTCCGGCCAGACCCAGGGTAATCTGTCCCAATCCCGCACCGGCGGCGCCTCCCACCAGTGCATTAATGATTTTGTTGGTGCTCAAAACGATGCCAAGCGATAGCACCGGGCCCAGCAGCTGCGCCGCCACCTGGCCGCTTGTGGCTGATCCAAAAGGATTGGCTGCAGCGACAGCCAAAATAGCCACGCCGATTGTCAGGGCAGCGCCATAAAGAGGGATCAGCATGAAATATGACAGCACTGCCGAGAACCATTTCAATGCATGTGGCCGGAATTCACGATCGAAGGCCAGTGCGAAAAACACTGGGCCAAGGACAAGATTCATCGCTAAAACGCACAGCGAACCTCCCATGCAAACCAGGATGATCCCGTAGCAGATGAACAGTACAATTGCCCCGATCCCAAACAAGAGGCTTCCCATGGTCAGGTTGTAGAGTGTTCCGAGAATTGTGCTGACCAGGCCCTGCGAATTGTTGCTGGCGTTCATCGCCTGATCCATTATTACGGTCTGGTCCATGAAAGATGTGGTCAGGGACTGAAGAGATGGATAGAAGTTCGCGGCAAGTATCTTTACTGCATTAAATATCTGGTCCGAAGCCATCGGCCAGACTGCAAACATGCCGGCGATGAACAGATATTTTATAAGTATCCGGTGAAGTTCGGTGCGATTGCCGGATGCGACCTGTATCCCCTCCTGAAGGAAAACCTTAAATAGGAGAAAAGCCCAGAGGATAGCGCCGAGTGTCGTATAGACAACCACATAATCCCATCCGCCATTGAGACGTCCGCGCAAGGCATTCCAGATAACATCCATCAATTGAGCCAGATTCATTTCAGCCCTCTTTCCGCGTTTGCTCGTTTACGGCAGCCGCAGCATGTTTTTTAGGGTTTCCTGGTTCCGGCTGTCCCCCTGCTGCGCTTCTGTTTCCAACTGCTTCATTCGGGTGATCAGATTCCGTTGTTCCTTTTGATCTGTCAGAAGCCGTTGCTCGACAACCTTTGTTTCAGCCTGTATCTGGGCGCTTTCAATAAGAATGGCATTCGTTAATGCTGTCAGCTGAGGGAGATATACTTCGTTGCCGGCTCCTGATGGTCCCGTAATCAATGCCTGATTCTGAATTTTATAGCGCTCCAATGCCTCGCTGTGCTCTTTGTCCTGTTTTTCGAGATCAATGAGATGGGATTCTTCCTGCTTCAGGCGATCCACCTGCTCTTCCGAAAGGCTGATGAGGCTATCTGCATACGCTCGATAATCGGGATTTGTCTGATATTGCTGCGTAGTTCGTAAGCCCAGGATTTGCCCTTGCCAGGCGCCTTCATCAAAGGTGCGCCAGATCCTTATAAAGTGATCGCTAAGCCGAGCCCATTCGGTTGGGATGTAGTATCGCCAATCAGCTTGATTCAGCCGGCGATAGACTGTTTGGAATGTTGAAAAGTAGCTGTCGAATTGGCTTTTATATTTATTGAACTCACTCAGGTAGTTGGTCATTTGCATGATTTGTTGTACCTGATTGGCAATCTGAGTGATTCGCTGAGCAGCGGCAACGGGATCGCTGAAAATAAACGCATCCGCTCGATAAGGGACAAATAGAAACATCAGAACCGCAATCAATATTCCCTTTTTCATACTTCTGTCTCCTGTAGTGTGGATTGTTGAGTGAGATGCGGTTCGAGTATCGCCAGCCGCTCTTCCGTATTCCGGCAATGCCCTGTAAGCCGCACCAATTCATCGATCGCCTGGCGCACATTTCCGTTATGACGCTCTTTCATCTTCTTTTTAATAGTTCGTTCCCGAGCATCGGTGCTGGCAAGCCAATAGGTGTGCGGATCGGCAACTGTCCGCAGAATTCGCCTCAAGCCCGAGGCAGACCAATAGAGAACTTCATAGCGGGAAGGATCGAGTTGTTTGTATTGCTCGATGTGATATTCCGTAAGATTGAGGGCTCTAAAAGAATCCTCGACCTTCTTTTGCCCGCCGAAAAAGAAGGCCTGCATGAGATTTGTAATGATTGCTTTGGACCAGGGTTGTTCCGGACTATCCAGGTCGGCAAGGGATTGAGTAATCAGGTCCAGCATGATATTCCAATGCCGGCCGGTGCGGGCGAGCAGCGTGATCCAATAGGAAAATGCCGGATCCGTGATATAGCGGTGCGCTTCATCCAGAACGAATCGTTTTTCAACGCTTCGCAGGTTTTCATCTGCAATGTCGCGGTAGACCTTGGAAAAGATTACATAGACGATGGCCGTCATAAGTTCCGGTTCCCCGTCCAAATCACGCAAATCAAAGTAGCAATACCGGGCGCTTTGGAGCGTATCCCTACCGGTATTAAAAAGCTCTCCCCGTCGGCCTACGGTCCAAAGGCTGAAAGCGCTGGCAAGGTCCTTATTCTGAACCTCCATCTCCATGATATTTGCCAGCAGCGTTATTGGAGGAATAGGCTTGTGATCGCCGTGTTCCGACTGATTGCGAAGCAGAATCCGGTAGGAGTTAAAGAATTCGGTCAGTCCCTTGCGCATCGCCATTTCATTGGGCGGATTAACAAGAGCCGGGCCTGCCATTAATTTCACCATGCCCATGCAAAACTCAAATTGCTCATCTGCAACCGGCCGGGTAGGGTCTGAAATTTGAAATGGGTTGAATTGGAAATTACTCTCACGCTTGGAAACCCTCATGATCGCCGTCTGGGTTGGCATTTCTTCGCGCAACAGCTCGAACAAATCCAGATAGGAGGCAGATAGATCCACCACCCAAATCATGGGATTGACCACAAGGTGGGAGAGAAGGTCTTTGATTACAAAAAAGCTCTTTCCTCCGGATGTCGGGCCACAGATCGCGCGGTGGTGCGCTTTTAACTGACTTGTAAATGGGTTATATGCGTAGACGCCATGGAGGCGGTCCTGGAGATAATCCACGGGATCTTTATCTCCCTGATACAACACATAAGCGCTGAGCAGATCACCAACATTGGCGGTTCCCAGCAGGGATTTGCGGAGATAAAACCTGTCGTGCCCGGGCAGCATTGAGAAAAAGGCAGCTTTGAGGTTTCTCTTCTCTGAAATGCCGAAGGAACCGATTTCCTTAAGGAGCGAAACCACTTCTGCACGCCTATTCCGCAGAGTCTCTTTGTCTTCCGCTCGAACTGCGATGGAAAAATGCCACCAGACCGGCAGTTCTTTCTCATTGTCTATGCGAGTCCGGAAGGACTGAACCTCCTCCACATATTTAAGATTCTTCGGATCCATGGTCGAAAGTGCCGATGCGATTGGCAGGTTGAAATCCTGCTCTTTGAATAGCTGCTGTTTATTGGCAAATCCGATTGATTGACGGAGGATCAGCGGGAATCCCAGCTCATAGAATCGCCGGAGATACATGGCAACAGAGCTGGGCGGAGGATATTTCATGCCAATGATTGAAATATATCGGTTGCCATTAATGACCAGATGCTCTTCGTTTGGACGAAAAGCATAACTGCTATGCGCCAGCTGAGCGTTAAGCGAAAGGTCCTGGCGATATGCCGGGGCCGGCGAGAAATTGATTAGCCCATAAAGAGCATCAAAGGATTGATCTCGATCGAGGATGCGGAATCCGAAACGTCCCAGGCCGCTCGAAAGTGAAAATATGCCTTGTTCAATCTGATTGACACTATCTATAAGTTGATCGCGATAAAACCGTAGCAACTTGGATTCCTGGACAAACATCCCCCAGTTGGGGTCCTTTTTCCTTGGCGGGAAATAGCGCAGAGCGCACAGGATCCGATTCCCGAAGCTTTTTGAAATCAGATCATCCCAAAAATCCTGCTTTTTCGATTGGACGAATCGAATAAGCGGAGGCGCTTGGGGATTTTTTTTAAGCGGTAACGGGTGAGGAGTATCGCGTATCAGAAGGTTTGATATCATAAAGCCCGCGCCCTCTTCCGGCAGCTGCTCAAGGGCTGAGCGGGCAAAATGAGAAAACTGTTCCTTCACATCCTCCGCCAAGCCTTCATAATCGAGCCCCAGGAGCTGGAAAAGGACAAGCAGTGAACCGTCTTTCATCAAGATGATGGGGATCTCATGATTGAGAAAATCAACGTAGAGCAGAGCGTTTTCGAGCTTTTGTTCCTGCCGGTTC
>JAEAME010001944.1_pt1 | contig 13003 bp, 14 predicted proteins | sample 8958731 | NCBI WGS metagenome assembly JAEAME01 (sample SAMN16933194, study PRJNA681113) | bioreactor sludge metagenome | isolation source: anerobic bioreactor sludge (Control) | place: India:Bengaluru | collected 2018-10-24 | reverse complement strand
TGTGCCCATTACAGGTTTCTTTTGCTTTTTCCACTATTCTTACTGCTTCGCAAATTGGTACTTGAAAGTGACTCTTGACTCTCTTGACTGGACGGCATTGAAAAACATAGTATGGTGATACACCAATCCTTACAAGGTTATTCATTAAGGATGAAAGAACCTCAGGATTATCATTAACTCCCCTTAGCAAAACTGTCTGGTTACTCAATAAAACGCCTGCCTTAATCAGATTACTAACAGCTTTAATCGATTGCGGAGTGATTTCGTGTGGGTGATTGAAATGGGTCACAACATATAATCTCTTATCAGTCTTTGAGTATTTCTTGAAAATAGCCAAAATCTTCGGATCATAAAGTCGACTTGGAATTGTAACTGGAGCCCTGCTACCGATCCTAATGAATTTAAGGTGCTCTATGTCTGTTAATACTTCAAGGAAGCGTTCGATAATTTCGTTCTTAAGCACAAGAGGATCCCCGCCGCTAATTAGAACGTTGTTTATCTCCTTGTGCTTTGTAATGTATGCTGCTGCTTTCTCAAAATATTTTAGAATCTCTTTACTGGGTAACCCTACAAGACGTTTTCTGAAACAATGTCTACAGTACATTGCGCACCTGTTTGTAGCTACTATTAAAGCGGTTTCGCTGTACTTGTGCTGAAGCCCAGGCATTTTTGTATTTTCTGCCTCTCCGCTGGTATCGTAGAAGCCGCCTAGATTTAATTCCTCAACTGATGGTAAAGCCATTTTCCTGATTGGGTCATCAGGGTCGCTCCAATCTATCAAAGACAGGTAATACGGGGTAACACGCATTGGATGAACTTGTGTTACTTGCTCAAGTTTTTTTTCTTCATCAGGAGTAAAAGCGGTATATTTCTTGAGAGCTTTCAGATTAGAAATGGTTTTTTCTAATTGCTTATGTTCTGGAATGAGGATTAAACCTCCAGTTTTATGAATTTGAGAATCCAATAGAAATAGATAATCATCTTATTTAATTGTTAATCCAGGACCTACATTATCAAGGAAGCTGTTACGCTCTTTTACAGCTCAATAATATGTTAGTTTTTTCTTTTACTTCTATTCTTCTTGACAGATATTTGAAACATGGTATTAGTCAATGAAGACATGATTGACACCCGCAATGATTCCATTGAAAATAAATTGAATTGCTATCGCAAGTACAATAATTGACATAAGCGCCGAAACTACACGTATACCATCATTGCCGAACAATTTCAATAGCCTATAGGCATGTATCATACCAAAATAGGAGAGCAAAACACCTAAGGCTATGCCTATGAAAACAAAAATTGCCTCAAAAAAATTGCTTGATTGTGAAAATAAGAGAATAACTGTTGTTATTGTGCCTGGACCAGCAGTAAGTGGAAATGTCAATGGAATAATTGAGATGTCTTCAGGACCATCAGATGAGTAGCCACCTTTTTCTGAAAGCATTTTCAAAGCGATTGTGACTAAGAGAATTCCTCCTGCTATCTGAAATGCAAACATTTCAAGACCAAATACAGAAAAAAGAAGCGTTCCTGTTAAGGCAAAAGCGGTCAGGATTATGAAGCCTAATTTTACTACTTTAGCAGCTATTTTGCGGTTTTTTTCTTGATCTTGCCCTCTTGTTAGGGTCATGAATATAGCGGTGGTGCTAAGAGGATTCATAATTGCCACAATTGAGGAAATGGCGACTACTGCAAATTCAAAAGTTGTCATACGTATCACTTAATATTGGCTTAAGAAATCAATATTATTTAAAGGTTAAACCTAAAATACTTGAGTCTGTATTTTATGCGCATTCATTAAGTTTAGATTTTTTTAAAGGGTAATTTACCATATCTTTATTAAAAAAGTATTTTACAACAATTGTGTTTATAATTGTCGTTAGTCTTTTAGTCTATTTCAAGAAACGCCGATAAATAGAACCGTCTTCTATCTGGTTTTTGAAGCAACTGCTGAAATGAACCTGTTGAAGAATACGATCATCATAAGTCTCAGTTCGGGTGATATCTTCTCTATCGTTATAATCGACACGGCAAGAGGGTTCAAATCCCCTATTTCCCTTTGAGAATTATTTTTAGAATTTACCCAATTTTTGAATGATCGTTATCTAGACCAAAGATTTTATGGAACTTTAGGAGCAGAAAAGTTACCTAATTCAGATGGATCATAATTGTAGTTTATATTTTGAAAATTTTGTGCAATCTCCCATGAATGGTCTAGAAAACTCATTGTTTCATTCATTACAGTGTTGAATTGTTCATTTAATTGATCACTCTTCTCGACTTGGGAATCAAAAACTATTAATCCGCTTGATCCGAGAATCGCTGCAGCCAGCAACACTCCAACTACTGTTGTATTCACTATAATCTTCCTTCTCCTTACTATCCATACTGACTATGAAATTAAGTCAAATCAATGTTCTTAAGTTGCGTTCCCGTGAAGAATTAATCTGTAAAAAGAAATATTCCCAGAAAGGGACATAATTCATTTTTTTAAATTTTTAATATTCGTTATTTTTTTCAAAAAGAATTAAGGGAGCAACACTATATTTCTTAACAGAGGATGAAAGGTATGAGCGCAGGTTTTACCTCAGCATTAAACGTTGATGATTTAGAAGAAAATTCTATCAAGCAAGTAACAGTTCTCGGAATGAGCATACTGTTGATAAAGCATAAAGGTGAAGTATTTGCTGTAGCTAGCCGATGCCCCCACATGGGATGTTCACTTGCAACCGGAAAGCTCGAGGAATACATTCTTACTTGTCCATGCCACGGTTGGAAATTTGACATCCGAAACGGAGAATACCAAACACAGAAATCAATTAAATTAGCAACTTATGAAACAAAAATTGAAAACGGCCAAATACTAGTAAAAGCGCTAGCAGATTTTTGGTAAGAAGAAAAGCCGTCATCGTACGGCTAACCGTTTTTTCCAATTAGCTATATATAATAGAGCACCTGTTTTTTGGAGAGCGAAATCGCCGTTAATCTGAAGAGGAACACAGAATTGGACGAAATATTAGAAATGTTAGATAGATCAACTAAAAGATTACAGAAACTTCTTGATGAATCAAAAGAAATATCAGCAAAGAGAGCAGCTGCTTATCAAATGGTTTTACAGTCACCGCAAGCTACATCAGAACAAAAAATAAAAACGTTTATAGCAAAAAATTTCGAGTTAGATCGAATTGAACGTTTGTCGTCTCAGCTGAGTCTGCTGTATGCTCTTCAAATCTTTGCTTTCAAAGTAAAAGTTCTTGAAGTTACTTTAGGCAATATTAAAGAACAAACTATGAATTCTGGTCTTCTTCAAAAAAGTAATGAGATAGAAGATATAAAAAAGAATATTGATGCATTAAAAATTCTTGTTGAAGCTCAATACGAATCCATGAAAGAGGTTCGTGAAGACCAAAATAAAACATTAAATTACATTCACTAACTATTCTTTTTGTCTTTTATTAAAGAAGCCCTCAGAATTCTTTCTTAAAATTGAGGAGTGCGCACTATTTTTAATTGTTACTTTTGCAATTTTCCGGATAATTGTTAAGCTAAGTGCTTTTCATAAGCACTTAGCTTTTAAACTATTAAATCCTAAAAGAATGCAGCACCGTGAGATGACCTTATGCCAATAAAGTATTATGAAGCTCCCGAAATCAAGAAACAAGTTGACAAGCTAGCAGAAGAATGTGAGTTCTATCATGTTGTGCCGCAATTTGTTTTTTGTGTAAGAAGTAAGGGCTCCAAAGCACGGCGCACTATTGCTCGTATCCATGGTTTAGGCAAATTATGGCAGGGTGTTTTGAACCTTCCTCCTTCCTACACAATTGAGGTAATATCTGAAATATTTGATAAAATGTCTGATGAAGACAAAGAAAGAACATTGATTCATGAGTTAATGCATATTCCAGGCGGCTTCGGCGGCGGCTTTCGCCCACATAAAGGCTATGTTGAGAGAAAGAACGTGGAAATGGTGTACAAGAAACTGCAGTTATCTAGGGCAGCTAAAAAGCAAAAAAGGTTTTTTTAACGTTAAATATTCATGTTTTTCATTCTGTTATCTTAGATTCATAGGAAAGAATATGCAAAGTTTAAGGTTTTGTAGCGAAAAATAAAAAACCATGTACAGGGCAATTAATTGCAAGGTCTATGATAAATGCTTGTTCCCCAAATATCATTGAGGTATAATATAAAATGAAGCACGTTATGAAGAGTTTAAAACATAACGGAATATATGTTCCTGTTTACGAGCCTAAGGGTTTCAACATAAAAATCAGTGGTAACACAATTCCACTTAAAGAGAAGAGTGAACAAATGGCAGTTGCATGGATACGTAAAGTGCAATCCGCTAACCCTCCTGATAATGTTTTTAAAAAGAATTTTATGAGAGAATTCCTTGAACAACTAAAAATAGAAAACCCCCAAGCCAATTTCATAGACTCCTTTAAATCAAAATATTTAGAAAATATAGATAAAACGTCAATTAACCCGAGCAATAACTGCATAGCCGCTTCAGAAGAAATAGAGTTCACTCAAGTGATCAACTTCATTAATGCCGACAAGGCTGCTAAGCTTGCTCTTACAAAAGAAGAAAAGAAAACGCAAGCTGAACAACGAAAAATAAAGCGTTTAGAAATGAAAGAAAAATTTGGTTACGCTGAAGTCGATGGCCAAAAACTTGAAATCGCAAACTGGACTTCTGAACCCTCCTGTCTTTTTGCGGGTCGTGGTGATCATCCACAACGTGGAAGATGGAAGGAGGGACCAAACGAGAAAGACATTATTCTTAATTTACCGAAAGACAAGGATGGTAAGCTTTTGTTTCCTCGACCACAGGGTAATTGGAAGGATATTGTTTGGGAACCTAACAAGATGTATGTTGCTAAATGGGAAGACAAACTAACAGGTAAAATAAAGTATGTTTGGTTTAGTGATACTGCGTTTTTAAAACAGAATCGTGAAAAAGAGAAGTTCCTAAAAGCTGAAACATTAGGTAAACAAATTAAGCAAATTGAAGCTCACATTCTAAAGAACCTTGAAGCTAAAGATGAACAAAGACGTAAAGTCGCAACTGTTTCTTGGTTAATCCTTGTACCCAACATGAGGGTTGGAGACGAAAAAGATCCAGATGAAGCTGACACTGTAGGTGCAATTACGTTGAGAGCTGAACATATCAAAATCGAAGGCGACGTAATCAACTTTGACTTCTTAGGTAAAGACTCAGTACGATGGGTCAAATCATACAAGGCTCCACAAGAAGTAATAAAGAACATTGAGTTCTTCTCAAAACACAGCAAGGAATACCTCTTTGAAGGTATTGACTCTAAAAACGTTAGCCGCTTCTTATCAGAAAAGATGCCTAAACTAACAGCAAAAGTCTTCCGTACTTGGAGATGCACAAAAACTGTTAGAGAAGAACTTGAAAAAAGTGGTGTTACCAAAAATGATCCTGATTACCGTAAAACGCACGCTGCCAAAATGGCTAACCTCAAAGTTGCTGAGGTCGCTAACCACAAACGCAAGATTCCTCCAACTTTTGATGATCGTTTAGCTAAAAAAGAAGTTAATCTCAAAACTATGCAAGAACAACTGAAGCAGAAGAAGGCAGAAGGAAAGAAAACTGAATCGTTGGAAGCACGTATTGAAAAAGCAAAGTTGGATCTGGAGTTAACAAAGCTTACTCGGGAATATAACTTGGGGACCTCGCTTAAGTCTTACATTGACCCAACAGCGTACGTTAAATGGGCAAAGAAAGTGAAGTTTGACGTGTTAAAGTTTTATCCAACTACTTTGCGTAACAAGTTTAGTTGGGCACTTCAAAACAAAAACAAAGTAGATCCAGAAGAAGCAACAGAGTGCACGCCTGCATGAACATAAAAGAAGTTCCAGACGGCACTATAATCACCATTTTTGTTAAACCCAATTCTTCCAAATTTTTTATTGAGCTTGATGACGAAGAAATTATTATTCACGCAACTGAAGAACCTGAGAGAGGAAAGGTAAACAAAGAAATATTAAAAGAATTAACCAAGATTTTTCACGCTAAAGTGGAGTTGGTTTCAGGTGCGACTTCTCGGCAAAAACAACTAGTGGTTTTAGGTGTTAAAAAGGCAGATTTGGAAAAGTGCTTAAAGAGCCATTAATTTAGATGGAAAGGTAATTACTGCATTTTGAACCGCAGTATCGCTGCTAAACCGCCAAACGCATTCTTTAGCATTTGACCTTCTTCGGTTTCTGCTGAGATAACTTCAACGTCAGTGTTTGAGTATTCAGCAAGGGTTGCTAAGTCGTCGATGACATCAATTTTTTCTGCGATGACTAAAGATGGGGCTGAACATTTGAGGCACGGTTTACTTGAGAGGTTCTGCTCAAACGTTTGCAAGTTTTGGGTTTTCACTGTTTCTTGTTCTTGATAGTTGCATGCGCCACATTTGATGGTGACACGTTGCATGTCAAGTGCTTCAGAGATTAGAAGTGTTCGCACCATACCTGATTGTAGAGCTTGGCGTACTTCGGCTTCACCGTAAGTAATCAAGCCCGTGTCGTGGCCGACCTCGTATAGGAATTTTTGCATGATTTGTTTTTCTTCTATGTAGCGGACTTTTTTCATTATTTCGGGTGCTTTGTCAACGACTTCTTTGACACCCTGTTCTTCAACATAAGCGGTGTCGACAACTTCTAAAATTTTGTTTTTCAGCTGGTAGTTAAGGTAGTCGCCTTTTTGGAAGTCATATTTAGTTGGGCCTGGACCACCAAGAATGATACCTTTAAGGTTCTCAATTGGCAGAAAAATTTCGTCTGCATGCTTTCCAACGCGTACAAAATACTCGTTTAGCTGCATTTCTCGTAAACGTTCATAACGTCTTGCTGACTGACCACCAGCGCGAGTTTTTCCGGCTACACCAGAGTGCATTTCACGCACAATATTCAAATGCTTGCCAGTTAAGGTTGCGATGGTGGCGTTTGAGGCGTCAATAAGCAGTATGCCGTATGTTTCTTTTTCCCGAAGCATTTCTTGCAAGTGTTCGGTGTGGAAGCGGCTGTCACAGCGATAAAGAAAAATCCTGATTGGTTCAGGAGGAATGATTACCCAAGCTTCCATTCGTTCTGTTCCCGGTCCACCGCCTTCTTGTGGAAGTGCACCGCAGAAAATTACCAATCCCTTTTCGCCTGGGTCTTTAAAAAGTTTGAGTTTTTGTTGTGCTTTGACAATAGCGTCAAGCACGTTTTTTCTTGTTACGTTTGATTTAATGTTGGTTGCAGTTCCGTATTCTTCACGTAGCAGGTTTAAGGCGTCGCTGATTTGTTTGCCAGGGGGCACGTAAATAGTGATGAGCTCTGTGTGGCTGCCCTCTTTTGTGGCTAGCATATTGATTGCTTTTCGTGTTCTGAATAGCTCAAGACTGCCTTTTTTTACGGTACTCACAATAATTCACGTAATTAATATTTAGCTTCTTAAGTTAGGGGATAAGAACAAAATAAAAGTTCCTACATAAAAAAGGAACTATTGTGCGCCTATAGCGTCTTTCAGGAAAGACTTGAATGGACCTAATTTACCGCCATAGTTACCTGCTGAAATCTTGACAACACCAGTGCAATTAATTGAAGCTGTTACTCCGACTTTCATTGCTTTTTGAACAGCGTCCAATGTTAAGCCGTTTAGAACTATTTCGTAAACACTTGTTACACCTTCTGGAACAACGGTGTCGGGAACAACTGTTCGCAGGGTTGGACAGTATGCTTGATTTGTTGACGCTTTAAGTTTGTATTTTAGTGATCCTGCTTTGCTTCCTGAGCGGCATACACCACCTGGGAAAGGCATGATTACATCAGGAACGTTTTCGCGTATTGCGTCTACTGCTGCTTCAGATGCTGCTAAAGCCGCTGCTTGTGTTTCAGCGAAAATCATGTAGTTTCCGCCTGCAACTGCTTCCATAGCTCCAAAACCATCTTCAACTATGAAGTTGCCTTCCATTACTGGGATTTTCCAGCATTTTCTTCCACCGACAACGGTTTTCTTTTGGAAGCCGTCGCCGAAGTAGCGGAGGCTGCTGCCGACACTCAGTGTACGTTTGCCCGGTAAGCCATTAAAAGCTGCAGTTGTAGGGCAAGTCATTACACATTGTCCGATTCGACCCATTAGTTGATGTTTTAGTTCAAATCGGTCCTTGTTGTAAATTTGAATTAGAATACCGGGTCTTTTGTCTGGTGTTTGGTCTGCTGGAACAACGCGTTCTATTGCTGCTTCTGCTGAGGCTGCGATTACGCTTGTGGCAAAGCCTGTTGTTACATTTGCAGCGATTTGTGCCCATTTATCGTTTTGGGCGGTGATGAGTACTCTTCCAACCCAAAGAGGGAACATTTCAGCGAAGGTGTCGCTTACTTTTACTGTTTGGCCGGAAGCTGATTTTACTAGAAAGACTTTTTCTGTATCGTCGTAACCAATAATTTCAAGCTTGTTAGTGTTTGATGACATACAAGAGACCTTGGATTCAGTTGGGACTTGTATAATTTAAGAGTTTTTGTAAATTATTCGTTCTTTTAACTATTTTACTTTGGATTTTAATATTAAAGGATTAAAAGAGTGCATAAGGAAAAGGTTGATGAAACGAGTGATATTTGCCTTTTATTGGGATTTTTTCTCCACATACTGGGCAATGCATGTCGCTTGTTAGGTTCCATTTGGTTATTTCAAAACCGTCCCGTTTAATTACTGCTTCGTCGCAGTTGGGGCAATAAGTGTTTTCAGCTGGATGCCCCGGCACATTTCCAATGTAAGCATAACGCAAGCCTTCGCTTTTTGCCATGAGGTAAGCTCTTTCTAGATCTTCAACAGCTGTTGCTTGAGTTGTTGTCATTTTATAATCTGGGTGAAAACGTAAAAGGTGGAAAGGTGTATCAGGTCCTAAGTAATCGTTTATCCATTTAGCCATTTTACGTATTCTATCTGGGGAGTCGCCTGTTTTTGGAACAACTAAATTTGTAATTTCAATGTGTACTCCGTTAAGTTTGAGTTCTTTTAATGACTCAAAAATTGGTTCTACGTTTGGCACTGCCATTACTGACTTGTAAAAGTCTGGGTCTGCTCCGCCTTTAAAGTCAACAGTTACTGCGTCAAGGTAAGGCGAAATTGTTTTAACCGCTTCCGGTGTCATGTAACCGTTGGTTACGAACGTATTGAATAGCCCAGCTTCATGAGCAAGTTTTGCTGTGTCATATGCGTACTCCATAAAGATTGTTGGTTCAGTGTAAGTGTAGCTTAATCCTTGGCATTGATTTTCTTTAGCCATTTTTATTATTTCTTCAGGCGACAATGGGGTGCCTGCTACTTCTTTATCTTGACTTATCATCCAGTTATCACAGAATTGGCAGCGGAAGTTACAGCCGGCAGCTGCAATTGATGCAACTAACGCTCCTGGATTGAAGTGTACAAGAGGTTTCTTACCGATTGGATCGACGCCAGCAGAAACTGCTTTTCCATAATTTAATGTATAAAGGGTTCCACTCTGGTTTTTTCGAACTAAACAGAAACCTGTTGAGCCATCGCTTATGAGGCATCGCCTAGCGCATAAGAAGCATCTTACCTTGTTTTCTTCTTCTTTGCTGTAAAGCATAGCTTCATGAAGCGACATTTATTTTTCACCATACAAATGAATCTTTTGAGTTTGAGATCTTCATTAAGATATGGCTTGTTTTTCTTAATAACTATTAATGTAGTTATTTTTCGGGTAAAGCTAATACATAAATTAGGTGTTATTTGTTATTTGTCCAGTGAGGCGCTTTAATGCCTAAAGTAAATAACGGAGAAATTGAAGGGATTACGCTTAAGGTTTACTTGTATGTGGTGAATAAGAAAAAGCCTGTTGGCGCCAGAGAAGTTACCAGAGGCTTGAACCTGAGCAGTCCAAGTGTTGCATATAGACATCTTGAAAAGCTTGAGGAACAAAATTTTCTTCGGAAAGACCAGTTTGGAGAATATATCTTAAAAACTAAAGCTAAAATGCAGGGTTACATGTGGATTGGTAAGCGCCTGATACCTAAGATGTTTTTGTACTCGATTATTTTTGCTTTAATTTTAGTGGTTGAAGTAATTGTGTTAACTCTTCATTTCGAAGTGGAGACCTTCGAGTTTAAGGTGTTCTTTTCCTTACTTATGCTAATTACTGGATTAGCAATGGTGGTATTCGTTATTGAAGCATTAATTCTACAAAAACAATCTAAGAAAATTGTTGAAGTATATTGAAAGAGATTAGAGTATTGTTTAGTCTCTACTTGAAAGTATCAAGATATAGTCTGCTGTGTCAGCGCACATGTCTGCTGCTTGCTCAATGAATTCAATTAGATCGTCAAAGATAACCATGGCACCGCAATTAATTGTATCCCCGTATTTTACGAATAACCCTTTAGTTCTCAGGTATTCAGTATCTATATCGTGTTCTATTGCACCTACTTTTTTTGCCTCTTTTACTGCTTCCAGTGGATTAGAAGAAATTTTTTCTACGCTACCTCGTAGTGTCTGCGCTGTTTCAACCAGTTTACCTGTCATGAATACTGTTTTATCGCATAGTTCTTTTGGTATTTCTGCTTCCCCAAGCATTTCAAGACATCTTGCTGCGTCTTTAGTGTGATCTGCTAATGTGTCTAGGCGTTTTACAAGGTGCAGGAGGTCTTCTCGATAATCTGATACTAATGCGGCGCCCTTGGATAATTCAAGGAAAGTGTCTGTTCTCAGTTTGTCTACTTCTTCTTCGGCTAAGTAGAGGTTTTGAATGTACTTTCTGGTTTCCTTGAAGCTTTTTTCTGAAAAGCTTTTCATAGCTTTATGTAGCCAAGTTACTGTGTCGAAAGCTTTGGTTATCTGCTCATGGGCGAGTTCTAAGCCTCTTGTTTTTCTTCGTTGCTCGAACCAATCATAACTTCTTTTTTCCAAGGAATGCGTCTCCTGAATCGTGTTAAACTAATATAATTCGCTTGTTAGGATATAACCCTTATCTTGGCTCTTTAAACTGCTTAGAATGTTGAATGTTTAAAACTGTTCTGGCTAATTCAACTTTTGAATGCAAATCTTTCATCAAAGTGTTGGTTATTTTGACTTCTACGCCTAATTTTTCGATTCTGTTTTTTTCAGTTATGTCAGCTTTGTCAATTATGAAGGTATTTAGAAAGTCAGCGTAAAGTTTGGCTACAGAATAGGCTGATACCTCTAAGCCTAAACCGCTTAACAATTTGTCAGCTGGTCCTTTTACTGGTGATCCAGCTACAATTGGAGTGATTGCGCTCTTTTTTGCTTTAGATTTTTTGAGTGCGTCTCTTACACCTTTAATTGACAATATAGTGCCGACACTTACTATGGGGTTGCTTGGACAAACTATTACATGATTAGCTTTCATTATTGATTCAATAACTCCAGGAGCGGGGGTTGCTGTGTCTGCGCCAATGTATTCCACATCCAAGACTTGATCTTTGGCTTCTCTTTTTACCATGTATTCTTCGAAATGTATTGATCCCTGTGGTGTTCGTATGTGTGTTGCGAATTTGTCGTTAGTCATTGGTAAAATTTTTAGTTTTAGGCCTAAATCGCAGGCTACTTTGGCAGTAATTTGTGAGAGGGTGGCTCCGTTTTTGAGCATGGTTGTGCGTAGTATGCTTGTTGCGAAGTCTTTGTCGCCTAGATTAAACCATGATTCTTGGTTGAACTGTTTTAGCATGTTTAAGCAGTTGAAGGTGTCTGCGTTTATTCCCCAGCCTTTTTCGTTGTTTACGATGCCTGCTAAAGTGTATGTTACAATGTCTATGTCTGGAGAAATATGTAATCCAAAAAGGTTTATGTCGTCTCCAGTGTTGACAATTACTGTTAATTCTTCTTCTTTTACAAGTTTAAGTAAGCCTGTTAGGAATCTGGCTGCTCCAACTCCTCCTGCTAAGGCTGTAATCATTTTCTTGCCTCTTTAATGATGGTTTTTTTCTGAAACCCAATATTCTGAGGTATTTCCTTTTTCGTTTATGACGCGTTCTTTTTTGAAGATGGGTACTTCGCTTTTGTATCGTTCTACTGCTTCTTGAAGCACAGGGAAGAGTTGTGTTCGATGAGAACCTGCTACAGCAACATAGACTAATTCGTCGCCAACTTTGAATTCCCCAAGCAAGTGATGTATTCGAACATCAACTATTCCAGGCTTTTTTGTTAAGTCAGTGCATATTTTTTCTAAGACTTGGTCTGCTTTTTCTTCGTATGCTTCTATTGATAATTTCTCTACTTTTTCACCTTCCAAGGTTTCTCCTCTTGCTACACCTATGAACAGACCTATTGCGCCAGTTTTAGTAAAATCCTGTTTTTGTTTTATGCCATTTATAAGATCGTTAACGTTGAAAGTCCCTTTCTCATGTACACCTGAATGGTTACCCACAATAAGCACTTCCCGTTATAACGATTAGATTTAATGTGGTGTCTTTTAAGACACTTTTGGATTTGAAATAAAATAATTAATATAGAAATAAAGAAAATTCAGTTTAAGATTCAGACTCTTCTTCGTCTGTCTCTTCGTCGATTTCTGCTGCATCTATTTCGGCAGCTTCTTCTTCGTCAAGTTGTTCAACTGGTTCAATAGTTGCTGTGCCTGCTGCTACTGCTAGTTTTGGCATGTTTTCTGGTTGACCGATGAGTTTTGATTTCCTAATACCTACGTGTCTTAATGGTGCAACTTGTTTTGATTCATTGTAGATGTCTGATGCAATTTTGCCAAGAACCATTTCTTGGACGAATTGATCCATTGTTAATGCTGCTGCTTTTTCTTTTATTATTCTGACCATTATGTTACGTATGATTTTTTCTTGTGAAGTTTTAATACGTGATAGTGTTAAGGCTGAAACGGCAATTCTAAGTTTGAAACCTTCTTTGGTTGTTAGGTTAAATAGGCCGTCAACTTTTGTTGTTCTTCTTCTAACTAAGCTGCGAAGATAATCTCTTGAGTATTCATGACCCTTAAACAGGGTTTTAGCGGTT
>JAEAME010001943.1_pt1 | contig 13003 bp, 6 predicted proteins | sample 8958731 | NCBI WGS metagenome assembly JAEAME01 (sample SAMN16933194, study PRJNA681113) | bioreactor sludge metagenome | isolation source: anerobic bioreactor sludge (Control) | place: India:Bengaluru | collected 2018-10-24 | reverse complement strand
CCCGTATTTATCCCGTATTGATAAGGGGAGCGAGCTGGGTTTGTTGCCTTGCGATAACAGTCAACCTTGGGGAGTAGGATGATTCACCAGGTAAAACCCCTGACGGATTGGAAACAGCCAGAATCTACCGGCTGGGATCGGTGTCGCCGGAAAATGGCTGGGAAGGTTGATTGGGAGATGGATTCGGAAGGTTATCGCCCCCTTCACCTCGCTCCGCGGGAGCGAACTTTTTCCATGGTTACAAAGCCCTGCTTGCTTTTGGAAGGAAAAGCCGGACCGCTTGTCATCCCGGGAAGGGGTGGAGGATGTTTCAAAATCGTGTAAACAGTGAAATCCGTGAAACCCTTTGGTCCGTTGATCCGCATGAAAATGGGGACGCAAAAAACCCCGCCGGGTGGCGGGGCTTGATGATACTGCAGGGTTCAGGCTCAGCTGAACTTGAGCACCAGGAACTGGGAATTTTTGTTGCGGTCTTGCACGTAGATGATCACGGAGCCGCGCCCGTCCTCCCTCATTTTGGCGATGGCCTGGTCCATGGCGGTCTCAAACTCCTCGGGGCTGTCCACCGCCACGTCGCCGACTCTGAGGATGAGGAATCCCACCTGAAGTCCAGCCCTGGAGGCGGGGGAGTTGGCTTCGATTGCGCTCACGATCACGCCTTCGTCAGCCTCGATGTTGTTGCGTCTGGCGTAGGCGCTGTCGCGCGCTTCCACACTGATACCGGAATCGCTTTCGGGGCTTGGTGTTTCCTCCTCGGCAGCGGGGGATTCATCCGGGAAATTGTCCAGGTCGATGTAGAGTATCTTGATCTCGTCATCGCGGATCACCTTCACGGGGACGCGGCTGCCCACCCTGGAGGTGGCCACGGCGATGCGGAATTTGGAGACGTTGGGCACTTTTTCGCCGTTGAATTCCAAGATCACGTCGCCCACCGAAAGCCCGGCCTTGTGGGCTGGGGAATCGGTTTCCACCTTGGCCACCAGGACTCCGGAAACCTCGTCCAGGTTGAGGGCTTCCATCAAATCGGAGGTGATTTCCTGGGGCGCGATGCCGATGTAGGCGCGGGTGACCTTGCCGTCGGCCACCAGGTCTTCGGTAACGCGTTTGGCCAGATTGATGGGAATGGCAAAGCCAATGCCGATATTGCCTCCGGAGGTGCTGGTGATGGCGGAGTTGATGCCGATCACCTCTCCCCTGATGTTGAGCAGGGGGCCTCCGCTGTTGCCGGGATTGATGGCCGCGTCGGTTTGGATGTAATCCTGGTAGATCGGTGAGTTGTTGCCAAAATTGAGGTTGCTCCTGCCGATGGCGGAGATCACGCCGAGGGTGACGGTGCGGTCCAGACCCACATCGCCGAAGGGATTGCCGATGGCGATGGCCCAGTCTCCTATCTCAAGGTTGGCGGAATCTCCCAAGGGCGCGATGGTGATCTTTTCGCCTTCCTTGAGGGTGATCTTGATCACAGCAACGTCCGTATTGGGATCCAGGCCCACCACGGTGGCGGTGTAGTTCACCTTGTCGGCCAGAGTGACGGTGATGGTTCCATCCCGGCCCTTTTCCACCACGTGGTTGTTGGTCATGATAAAGGCTTCGCGGGTCTGGGGATTGTATTCATAAACGAATCCGCTGCCCATGGAGGTAACGGGGCGCTGGGTCTCGCGGGGCTGTTGGGGAAAGAAATAGCGGAAGAATTCATCGTCAAAGAAGGGATTGCGGAAGTTCTGGACGGTCACCTGGGCCTCAACCTTGATCTGAACCACGGATTCCCTCACCTGGCGGACCACCTGCACCACGGGATTGGGTTCGCTGCCGTTGGGAAGGAGGCCGCCGCCTGTACTTTGGCGGAAGCGGGGGGGATCGCCTGCGGGCAGGTCGCTGGTCTGGGCCACGGCGCAGGACATGAGGCCAAAAGCCAGCACGAAGGGTATTATGCGTTTGAATAGCTTCATTTTTTTCTCCTGGATCCGGGAGCTTGCTCGGCTTCCGGAAAGTATTGTTGTGTAAAAATATAAACCAATCACATAGCGCTTCAACTGCTTTTCCTTTACATAATAACCGACACTCCTCAAACGGTCAAGCAAAAAATGAGAGCTGGCCCGATCCCGTTCCAACGCGCTTCCGCCCGATCTTGGCCTGGGGCTGATGAAGGATATTGACAATTATGGGCCTCCCTCTTGATTGGCATTTATGGACAAAGCTGAATACATAAAAGATACCCGCATGCCGGTGAAATACCTCAAGGGCGTGGGAGAGGTCCGGGCCCGCCAGCTGGCCAAACTGGGCCTTGTCACAGTGCGGGACCTGATGGAGTATTTCCCCCGGGATTACATTGCCCGCATGCTTGACCCCGCCATCCACGAGCTCAAACCCGGCGACACCATTGCCATGACCACCATGATCAGCTGGGTGGACGAACGCAGCACCAGAAAAGGGAAAAACATGCTGCATGTGGGGATCAGTGACGGACGCGCCACCATCACCTGCTCCTGGTTCAGCTATCCCAAAAACCTCCCGGAGAAATTCAAGCCCGGGGCCACGCTTTGGGTGACGGGAACCCTCTCGGAATACAACGGCCAGCTTCAGCTGATGCATCCGGAGTTCGAATTCGTGGACGACTCGGAGGAGGATGATTTCTGGAAAAAGCGGGCCTTCCTGCCGGTTTATGGCCTTACCGGAGACCTGAGCCAGAAGTTCTTCCGAAAGGTGATCCACGGCGCCTTTGAGCTTTTCGCCTCCCAGATCGAGGAAAACCTGCCGGAGGAGCTGATCGCCAAACGCGGCTTCCCTCCGCGCAAAACGGCGCTTCAGAAAATGCACTTCTCCCTCAACCCCTGGGAACTGGACCCGGTCCACAAACGCTTCGTGTATGAGGAATTCTTTTATTCCCAGCTGCTCTGGGCCCGCCACAAGCGCTTCCACTGCGCCGAGCCGCGGGGAATAGAGATGGCGAACAAACGTGAACTGACGGTCCGGCTCTACCGCCAGCTTCCCTTCAAACTCACCCAGGCCCAGGTGCGCGTGATCAATGAGATCTTTGGCGACATGTGTTCCCCAAAACAGATGTCCCGCCTTCTGCAAGGCGACGTGGGCTCGGGCAAGACCATCGTGACCCTCCTGGCCATGCTGCTGGCGGTGGAAAACGGCTTCCAGGCCGTGCTGATGGCCCCCACGGAGATCCTGGCGGACCAGCATTATGCCAACATCAGCCGCTTCCTGGAAGGATTCCCGGTGCGGGTGGCGCTGCTTAAAGGCGGTTCATACAAGGGCAAGGCCCAAACCAAGGCCGATATCTCCACAGGCGGGGCCCAGATCATCATCGGCACCCACGCCCTCCTGCAAAGCGACATTGCCTTCGACCAGCTGGGCTTCGTGGCGGTGGACGAACAGCACCGCTTCGGGGTGCAGCAGCGCGCCACCCTGGCCAAAAAGGACAGGCATCCCCATCTGCTCTACCTCAGCGCCACACCCATCCCCAGATCCCTCTCCCTCACCGTCTATGGCGACCTGGAGGTGAGCACCATCAACCAGCTGCCGCCGGATCGGGTGCCGGTGAAGACCCTGGTGCGTTCCAACCAGAAGATCGACCTTGTCTATCGTGAAGTGGCCAAAGAGCTCGCCAACGGCAGCCAGGTCTATGTGGTGTGCCCCCTCATCGAGGAATCCGACAAAGTGGACCTCCTGGACGCCCAGAGGATGCACCAGCACCTCTCCACCAAGGTTTTTCCCCAATACAGCTGCGTGCTGCTGCACGGCAAAATGCCTGCCAAAGATAAGGACGCGATCATGCTGCGCTTCAAGGCCGGCGAGATCCGCATTCTGGTATCCACCACCGTGATCGAGGTGGGGCTGGACATTCCCAACGCTTCGGTGATGATAGTGGAACACGCCGAACGCTTCGGACTGGCCCAGCTGCATCAGCTCCGGGGCAGGGTGGGGCGCGGCGGACAGCAGGCCTGGTGCTACCTGATCGAGCACTTTCCCCTCAGCAAGGTGGCCCGCGAACGCCTGGACACCATGGCCAAAACCACCGACGGCTTCCTGATCGCCGAAAAGGACCTCCAGCTGCGCGGACCGGGCGAGTTCTTTGGCACGGAACAAAGCGGCCTGCCCCAATTCAAGTTCGCCAATCTGGTCGCGGACCAGCCGGTGCTGAAGGAAGCCCGCGAGGACGCCTTTGCCATCATCGATGCCGACCCCGGCTTGGAGCAGGCAAACAATGCCCTGCTGAGAAAATTCTATGACCTGCAATATGCTGAGAAGGAAAAGCTTATCCTCTATTAGTGTCCATTTCATCGGATTAAACAGTTGACTAAATACCCCCTCTGAGATTTAAGGAAAAAAATACCAAGCCGAGGTGCCAATGAAAAAGCTGACCCTCCTGATCCTGCTGAGTATCGCCCTCAGCGCGATGTTCGCGATCAAATTCGACCCCGATTACTTCCATTCCCGGAGCGTGATCGCCTGCTTCACCAAAGACGCGGTGGGCAATGACACCGGAAAGATAGACTGGTCGCTGCAGAACGGCCATGTTCTCACCGGCCTTGCTTCCTTCGACGAACTGGCCGCCCAGTTCCAGATCGTGGTTCTGGAACAGCTGCATCCTTACGTGAAAGTCCCCACCTGGAACGACAACGGGATCTACCTGCAGAACACCTATCGCCTCACGCTGGCTTCGGATGAGCGGATCGACGCCGCCGTGGCAGCGCTGGCCAAGGACCCCAACCTGATCTACGCGGAGCTGGAAGGCATCAACCGCAGCAAGTTTGTGCCCAACGACCCCATGGTGACCCAGCAGTATGTGCATACGAGGGTCCAGAGTTACGATGCCTGGGACTACATCCAGGGTTCCGAAACCGTGTTGGTGGCCATCACCGATTCCGGCGTGAAATGGAACCATCCGGACCTCCGCGAAAACATTTGGGTGAACCCCGCCGAATCGCCCGGCATGACCATCAACTGGGATGCCGGCACCATCACCGGCGGAAACGGAACTGACGCCGGAGAAGGCGGAAACAAGATCGACGACCTGGTGGGCTGGGATTTCTACAACAACGACAACAACCCCATCCAGACCTACGCCTCCAACGACCATGGCACCCACGTGGCTGGTTGCGCCGGAGCGGTTGGCAACAACGCCATCGGCGTGGTCGGCACCTCGCCCATCGTTTCGATCCTTTCCTGCAAAGGCGCTTCCAACACCTCCCCCTCCCAGGGGATCTCCTACGCCTACGACCAGATCAAATACTCCGCTGAAATGGGCGCCCACATCATCAACGCCAGCTGGGGCAGCCCCGGCAGCGGCGCCTATCCCAATTCCATCGTTAACTACGCCACCGCCCTCGGCGCTCTGGTGGTGACCGCCGCCGGCAACGAGAACATGGAGCACAACGCCAGCTACCAGGATTACCCCGCGGACTGCACCAACGCCCTCTGCGTGGCTTCCACCGGTCAGAATGACATCAAATCAAGCTTTTCGGACTACGGCGACCCCATCGACATCTGCGCGCCCGGCGAAGGCATCCTCTCCACCATCATCGCCGGAAACGGATATGACGCCTACGACGGCACCTCCATGGCCTCACCTGTGGCCGCCGGAGTTTGCGCCCTGGTGAAGGCCTTGCATCCGGAGCTCACGCCAGCCCAACTGATGAACCGGGTGATGATGACCTCGGATTACATCTATGAAGCCAACCCCACCTACATGGGAAAGCTTGGCGCTGGAAGGATCAACGCATTCACCGCCACCATGTTCGACAAGATACCCAACATCACGGTGGACGACACCATGGTGCAGGAATTCGACGGTGACGGGGATACGATCCCCAACCCCGGTGAGACCATCACCCTCAAGGTTTCCCTGAACAACTACCTGGATCCCTTTACAGGACTGGCCTGGCTCACCGCCACCGGCCTCACCGCCACTCTCACCACCTCCTACCCCGGAGTTACCATCATCGACGACTCCGCCAGCTACGGCAACCTCACCCCCGGCAGCACGATGTGGAACAACAGCCAGCCCTTCAAGATCCAGACCGTGGCCTCATTGCCTTCTGAGCCCATTCCTTTCGAACTGGTGGTCGCGGCCAACGCCGATGCCGCCTTCCCTTACAACAAGACCCTGCCTTTCAACGTGGAGCTCTCCCTGCTCCAAGCCGGCTGGCCCCTGGCTCTGGGAGGCGCCTCCACCTCCAGCGCCATCATCCACAGCATCGATGCCAACCCGGATAAAGAGATCATTTTTGGCGATCCCTCCGGAAACATTTATGCCGTGAAGGAAAACGGAGACGTTGTTTCAGGATTCCCCATCACCGTGGGTTGCGCCGTGGTGGGGTCCATCGCCATGGGCGACGTTGACAACAACGGCGTGAAAGACTTTGCCGCCAGCCTCCAAAACAACAATATCATGCTGTTCGGCCCCTCTGGAAACACCCTCTGGACCGCTCCCGCGGGCGGAACCCTGCGCAACGGCCCCGTGATCGCCGATCTGGCCAACAACAACCAAAGCAAGGTGATCGCCGTCACCCAAACCGGCAGCCTGGTGGTGCTAAACGGCGACAGCACCCCCTATCCCAATTTCCCCGTGGCCCTCGGCGGGGCCTGCCTCGGCACCCCGGCCGTGGCTGACCTCAATGGTGACGGCATCCACGAGATCCTCGTGGCCACCCTAAACGGCTCACTTCACGCCATCAACAGCGCCACAGGAATCAATCTGCCGGGATTCCCGGTCACGATGGAAGGCGGCTCCCAGAACCCCATCACCATCGCCAACCTGGATACGGACGTCCATCCGGAGATTATCGTCACCACCAGCACCGCCGGCTACGTGCTGGCCTACAACCACGACGGCAGCGTGTTTTTCCAGAAGAACACCGGCGGCCAGATCAAGACCGGGGCAGTGGTGGCTGACGTGAACAACGACGGCAATGATGAGATCATCGTGATCAACTCCGCCGGGATCGTGAACGTATTCAACCCCGCTGGGACCGACCTGCCCGGAACCCCCATCAACGTCAACCAGGCCGTGGACTGCACCCCCACGGTGGCCTATTTTGACGGCGACAACCAAGCCGGGATCATCTTCGGCGACACCAACGGCTACGTCCACAGCGTTCGCCTCGACGGCACCGAATCGGCCAACTTCCCCATCCGCATCAACGGCAACGTCAAAACCTCCGCCGCCCTCTCCGACATCGATCTGGACGGCGATCTGGACATCGTGATCCCGAACGACGCCTCATACTTCGTGATCGACGTGAAGCGCGCCGCCTCAAACATCGCCTGGCCCTGCTTCCTGGGAGGCTACAACCGCGCCGGGAACACCTTCCAATACACTCCCGTGACCGATGACACCACTCCCGGCCTGAACACCGCGCTGAAAGGCAATTTCCCCAATCCCTTCAATCCCAGCACCCAGATCAGCTTTGAACTGGCCTCGCCCGGCGCAGTGAGCCTGGAGATCTTCAACCAGAAGGGACAACTGGTGAAAAGACTGCTTGACGCGGAACTTCCCGCCGGAGCCCACACCACTGCGTGGAACGGCTGTGACGACAATGATTCCCCCGTGAGCAGCGGCGTTTATTTCTACCGCATGCGCTCCGGCAAATTCAGCTCCACCCGCAAAATGGTGTTGATGAAATAAAACCCTGTAAAACACTCTTCAGAAACACCGGAGACCGGACCTGGTTTCCGGTGTTTCAACAAAAATATGAGAGGATAGCGTGCCCGAAAAACAATACGGATCGAATAAATTCCAGGACCTGGCCTGGATCGCCGCCCACTGGGGCTATTATCTGCGCCTGAACGGCCACGTGCTGGCACAGGGCGTGCCCTTCAAGGAACTGATCGAACTCAAATACCCGCTCCGCCTGCCCGATCCGCCCAAACCGCCGCTGCTCTCGGTAGATTTCACCGACGCCTGCGACCTCGCCTGCGTCTATTGCAACAATCCCCTCTTCCCCCATCCCCGCACCATGATGAGCGACGAAGTTTTTTCCTGCCTGCTGGAAAACCTCCGCGCTGCCAGGATCAACCGCGTCCGCATCGGTGGCGGCGAGCCCATGCTCCATCCCAAATGCGCGCAGATGCTGGCCAAACTGGCCCCGCTGACCAAATACCTCTCCGTGATCACCAACGGCCAGTGGAAAGACCCGCACCACATAGACGAGATACTCCTTTCCGGTGTGAATCTGATCGAGATCTCCATCGATGCCGGCGGCGCGAGGGTTTACGAAGCTTCGCGCCGAAACGCCAGCTATGTCCGGTTGATCAAAAACCTGCGCCACATGCGCGCCCTGCGCGACAAACTGAACAGCAAAACCCTCATCAAAGCCCGCCTCATGCTGCGCCCCTCCACCCGCCACCTCGAAAGAAGCGAAACCCTTTACTGGAAACGCTATGCCGACACCGTGCTGCCCCAGCTGCTGCTCAAGCATCCGGATTCGGAATACGATACCGACGTCTTCTACGCCCCGGTTTACGACCAGAATACAGCCCCCGTCTGCACCCTGCCCTTCAAAGACCTCGAGGTGAGGCCCGACGGACGCGTCCCCATCTGCCCCGCCAAAGGTTGCGCCATCGATGCAGCCAAACAGCAGTTCCTCGGCCACGTCTGCCAGGACGCCCTGCTGGACATCTGGAACGGCAACGCATTCAAAGCCATGCGCCAGGCCCACCGCGACAGACGCGGAGACATCCTGGAAGGCTGCAAAGGCTGCAACTACAGCTGAATAAGGGGATAATGGCATAAATAGAAGAGGCTTCTTGCATCTTTTCCCGCGTTTGAGAGTCCTCTTCCTTCCACCTGATAAAACTTCGCGTTCAGACGAATCCCGTGCTACGGAATGAATTCCGGACACCCACCAAGCTGAAGTATTGGTTCTTCTTCCCGCCGATTGGGCATACCTGCTGCCGCTGTTTGAAGCGCCGGACATCTTCTGCGGCACTTTTCATCGCCATTCAGGGTCGTTCTATAGAGGTTTTGAAACTCATATGGCTTCCCCTCGCTCCCCTTATCAATACGGGATAAATACGGGATCAATACGGATTTCATCCGTATTGATCCCGTATTTATCCCGTATTGATACTGGGGGCGAACTGTGTTTCGATAGTAAAATCCAGATAAAACTTGACAGATTCCGTTGACGGAAAAATACTGCAGGTTGAAAGTTGGCAAAGCTTTCCAACCATCCCCGGGAGTTTGGTATGCGCAGAAGTATGGGGATATTAATGCTTTGGGTGCTGTTTCTGCCGGTCTTGGCCGCGCTGGGAGCGCCGTATCTTAAAACAGAGCCTGGCAAAGACTCATTCTGGCGTTTGGCCTCGAGCAACTGTTACTGGGAAGTATATGGCCATGCCGGTGGCTCTAAAGGAACTGTCACCAACTATTTTTACGATCCGGAGCATGCCCGCCACCTGGACAGCTTGACGGTGAATACGCACTATTCGTCGGATAGCATTGGGCGCGAATACGCCACCTATTCATATCAACTGTTTTCCAGCTATTATGAAGTTACCGAAAACTGGTTCAACCGAACTTATCCTCCCCAAGCACTAACTCGGGTGACGGTCTCCCGCTACACCTACCAGGACCTGATTTTAAGCGTACGCATATACAATTCCCAGAACATTTTGGGTGAAGAGATCATATACAGCTACGACGCGGCCGGAAACCTGACCCAGAGGACAAGATCGACCTGGCTGGGACAAGCGTGGGAAATCAGGGAACAGGAAAGCTGGGTTTACAACAGCGACAACTTGCTGACAGGCAGGACTTTATCCGAATGGGTCCATGCCAACGGGCTGCTCGTAGAGACCGAGACCGAACAAAGGTTCTACAGCACCCGCGCCACGCCTGACAGCATCCACAGCTGGCATCTGGAAGGCGGTTACTCATTCGATTACGAGTACGCGACCCGTTCGATAAACCACTTCGACGCCCAGGGAAACGTGGAACTGAAAGAGGAATGGATCGTTCGGACCCAGGTTCCGGGCGGCAGCACCGCCACTACCTTCAGGCAGTCCTTTACCGGCTTCACTTCCAGTCCGCGGGGGTATCTGCCTCTGTGGACAAGAATATACAACAGCTACGACACCAGCTCCAGCGGGGACAGCACACATATCTACTATGAATACAGCGCGGATTTCCGCCAGGCAGACCGCGACTACATATATTACATCGGCAGCGGCAGCATTACGGAAAGTTCCACCCAGTATTTTAATGAGGCCTGGATCGTCATCCGGGAACTTGGGAATTACGCTGACCCCATTTTTAACAATTTCCAAAGCTATGATAACAGCTGGACTTGGGAATATGTGGAGGAAACCGACCCGCCGGGGATCCCGCCGGAACTTTTCGGGATCACGGGGATCGCGCCAAACCCATTTACCACCCAAGCCAATATCAACTTTTTGATGGTGGATCACGGCAGCGCGCGGATCAGTATTTACAACCTGCGTGGGCAAAAACTGATCTGTTTCAACCGGGACAACCTCGATCCGGGCGAACACCAGGTTTTGTGGGACGGAAAAGACAGTCGGGGCAACCTGGCTCCTCCGGGTATCTATCTGGTCCGGCTGTCCAGCATCCAAGGCACTGATGTGAGTAGAATGATCCGGTTGAAATAGCGGGGCGCGACTCCTCCGGAATGCTTTTTACGGGGAACGGGGGATTTTGGGATTGACACAAACAGCCCGGCAAAGAGAATTGCGTCCAAGAATAGATGGTGCTACTTTCAGGTAAAAGGGAATCCCGTGGGAAGCGGGAGCGGTAACCGCCACTGTAAGCGGCAGATATGGCCAGTCCGGTCACTGCGCAAGAGCGTGGGAAGGCCGGGCTTCCAAAAAGGCCGCCGCGAGCCAGGAAACCTGCCACCGATTCCGGCCAGCTTATACGGATTATGTAAGCTCCGGACAGGTAGCGATCCCTGTTCAATACCAAAGAATAAGGTGAACGCCATGCCCAAAACAACACAACTGATCATGGCGCTGGTTCTGCTGCTGGCGCTGCCGGCGCTTGACGCCACGGAGATATTCGTGGTAAATTCCGCCTCCCGCACGCTATCCCGCATTGATACAGACAGCGGCAGCGTGAACAATTCCTTTGCCCAGCTGGGCCTAAGCCCCAATCTGATGGATCTGGACTCGGAACACATCTACGTGGTCTGCTCCGGCGACAACGCCATCCAGGTGCTGGACCGGGCCAGCGGAGCGCATCTGCGCTACCTTCCGGTGGCAGCTTCCTCCAATCCCTACGACGTGCTCAAAGTGGGCGAATGCCTCTATGTGACGGGCCTGTTCACGGACAAGGTCTATAAGCTCAGCCTGCAGAGCGGATCGGTGGTGGCGTCCGTGGAGGTGGGCGTGGCACCGGAGGGGCTGTGTTCAGACGGCACGCGGCTCTACGTCTGCAACACGGGCGGCTACCAAAACAACTACGCGAACAGCTCCGTGAGCGTGATCGACCTGGCCTCCTTTGCCGTGGCCGCGACCCTGCCCACCTGGACCAATCCGCAATACGCGGAGCTTCGGAATGGATTCTTACATGTATCCTGCACCGGCAACTGGACCGACGTGGCGGGAAAGCTGGACATCATCGACCTGGATACCTTGGAATTGGCCTCCCGCCTTGATGTGGGCGGAAATCCAGGTTCGCTGTGGATCAGCCCCGGCGGCATGGGCTACATCGGCGAAGGCTACGGAAACGCGCTCTACAGCTACAACGCGGACAGCCACAGCCTCGAGCATGGCGCGGCGGATCCGCTGAGTTACGAAGCGTCGCTGGTGAGCGGCAACTCCGGCCTGATCGCTTTGTTGAAGCAGAACTGGGCTTCGAATTCGCTGGTGCGGGCCTACAGCCACGACTTCAGCCTGATTGATCTCTACGAGGTGGGGCTGTCCAGCTCGGACATCGTGGTCGCCCCGGAAGATACCGCCGCGGAGGAAGAATCACTTCCCGGCGCCAGGCGTGGGGTTTATCCAAACCCCGTCAGACGGGGTGGGACTTTGCATCTGAGCGGTAAAGCCGAAGCGGGGGAATTGCGCCTCTACAACCTGAAGGGACAAGTGGTCAGAAAGATTCCCCTGGACAGGGGGGCAAGCTCCCTACGACTGGACGGACTGCCAGCCGGAGTCTATCTTTGGGCGCTTGGAGGCGCGAACACCGCCAACCGGGGAAAGCTTCTGATCAGTGATTAGGATAGATTTTGCTTGACGCTTCAGCCAGAAACCAAAAAGGTGATCGGAATCCAATTACGCTAATTTTCAAGGAGTTATGATATGAATTATTTTCTCAGCGACGACCAGCTCGAGATGCGGGAGATAGCCAAACGCATCGCCGAAGAAAAGATGCGCCCACTCTCCGAAAAATACGACGAGGAAGGCATATTCCCCTGGGACATCGTGGAGGTGATGCGCCAGAGCGACCTCTTTGCCATCCTGGTGCCCGAGGAATATGACGGGATCAGCGGCAAGGTTACCGACCTGGTGGTGGTCACGGAAGAGCTTTGCGCCGTGGACGCCGGCATCGCGCTGGCCTTCGGCGCCACCGGCCTGGGCATGTATCCCATCACCATCGCCGGCTCGGAAGAGCAGAAGAAAAAGTATCTGCCCCAGATCGCCGCCGGGGAACAGCTGGCGGCCTTCGCGCTCACCGAAGCCAACGCCGGATCTGACGCCGGGGCCATCGAAACCACCGCCCGCAAAGAAGGCGACCACTACATCCTTAACGGCACCAAACAGTGGATCACCAACGGCGGCGAGGCCGGCATCTACACCGTTTTCGCCATGACGGACAAAACCAAGGGCGCGCGAGGCTGCTCCTGCTTCATCGTGGAAAAGGGCACTCCCGGCTTCAGCTTCGGCAAAAAGGAAAACAAGATGGGCATCCGGGCCTCCGCCACGCGCGAACTGATCTTCGAGGACTGCGCGGTTCCCGAGGCCAATCTGATCGGCCGCGAAGGCACCGGCTTCATCACCGCGATGAAGGTTTTCGACAAATCCCGCCCCA
>JAEAME010001942.1_pt1 | contig 13005 bp, 13 predicted proteins | sample 8958731 | NCBI WGS metagenome assembly JAEAME01 (sample SAMN16933194, study PRJNA681113) | bioreactor sludge metagenome | isolation source: anerobic bioreactor sludge (Control) | place: India:Bengaluru | collected 2018-10-24 | reverse complement strand
TTTTTTCTCAAGAACATTTTCTTAAATTTAATCAGTCTGTAAACAATTGGGCTGAAACATTACATAGCGAAGTCTTAACACAAGTAACTACTATTATTGCAAATGTTTTTGGTACAGCTGTTCTGCTTATAGCAACTTTTCCAGTAGCTGGATTCTTTATCTATAAGAGACAAGTGAGTAATGCCTTGCTATTTGTTGGCGCAATGGGCTTAACTGCTCTTTTACTTCAATTATTCAAAAACTTTGTTATCTCACCTAGACCCCTAAATGGTCTAATGTTTGAGGGTGATTACTCTTTCCCCAGTGGTCATGTTACAAGCACAATTGTATTCTTCGGGATCTTAGCATACATTATATTAAAAAACCAAAAGAGCTTACAGCTAAAGATTGGTTCTATAGCGGTTTCTTCCACTTTAGCAATCATAGTGGCTTTTGACAGGTTATATCTCAATGTGCATTGGCTAACTGATGTTTTAGCAGCTCCATTTCTAGCGCTGTTTATCCTTGCAGTATCAATACTTATTGTTAATTGGTTGACAAATTGGTACACAAATAAGCTTAAGCAAATCCCAAATTTGATGGGGTCTTACACTTCATGTACTGCTCTTTGTCTCAGAGGTAGGACTCTATATGGTAGAGCTATAACCCGCACCAAATACTTCCTTAACCAGTGAAGTAAAATGAGAGAAAGAATAGAAGCAGCATTCGAATACGTCATGGATCACCCTGAAGCACTAATGCTGACAGGGGGTATGTTCTTTGCTTTCATTTCAGTATTTACAGTTACGGATATCAGTACGACTTCTTTTCTTCGAATTTTGGCAGTGGGATTAATAATCAGTGGGATACTTCTCTATGTGTTACATCTTGGGTTAAGATTTATCATTAAATTGATCCGCAAGCTTTTCCATATCAAGATAACTTTTGACGATAATCCCGCATCATAATACGTTTTTCAGGGAGTTTTAAGTTTGAAAAAATTTGTAAAATCAATAATTTTCCTTTTATTCTTCATATTCATTAGTTTAGTCGTAATAGGCTTGCTTATTGGAGATAAAAATCTTCCAATAGTTGGTTTGATCATTTTCGCTTTTGCTTCAGGACTTGCAACAATCTATTCGGTATTAAACCAAACATGATTTTTTTATTGTGAAATCTCCACAGTTAAAGTAATTATTACCTTTTGTTTAGGATTTTTCAATAATTCAATCATTTGACGTGATAAGTCAATAGATGCTTTATCAGCCTTTAAAGCCAAAGTTCGATTAGAAAGGAAATCGCTTTTCCTGATGACAGCATCCACCGTGTCACTCAAGGAAAGATTAGGGTTTCCTTCTGCATTTACCGACTCTTCTAAACCTCCTGTTTTAATTTTAATCAAAAGTTTAGAATTCGTTTTTCTTAGTAAAGTTTTGAATTCTTCGCTTAGATCAGCAAGAGACTTATCAGCACCAACAGCAATAACACAATCTCCGTTTTTTGTAAGATCATCATGTTTTGTTATCATCAACGTAGTTGGGTGAGTAGCCTGCACGTTTTTATGTCCAAAAGCAACAATTTTCTCAGTTGTTTTCTTCTTAGTCACTTACTCATTTACCTCTATAGAATCTACTTTACCATCGCCGTCCAAGTCAAAGCCTTGAACAACCACCGCAAACGTTGACTTGTCATCAAATTTTTGTAGCGTTTTCTTCCAAAAGTTGGTTAACGCCAACACACATGCTTTAGTTCCAACTGCCTTGTTGCCAGCAATTATTATGATTCGTTTTGTTTCATCCCATGGATTTACAATTTTGGCAATTAAACCTGAAACATCAGAAGTAAATGTTCGCCCTGTTTTTTTAGATGACAATCCACCAAAGAGGAATCCTTGTTCCGAAGACTGCATAATGAATTTTATGGGTAAGTGCTCGTTTATTTCCTGTGTTATCAGATTAGTTCCTGGACCCCCAACGAGGATTAGGTTGTTTTTCTCCTCTTTTTCTGCTTTTACGTCCACGTCAAGCTTAACAGCGAATTCTGCTGGCATTTTTGCAAATTGACCAATAAACAAGGCTAAATGGGCTGCGTAATGACCATCTCTTGCGCTTGTTTTAAACGGTCCATGTGGTTGTGGGCTGCCTACTACGATTTTTCCATCGAGAACTCCATTTACAATGAATTCTTTGAAGAATTTTTGAAGCATGTAATCAGTACTTAGTGTGCATAAATTGTGGATTAGTTTGTATCCTTCTGGGAATTCTATACCAAATGCCGGTGAGACTGTTTTGTAATATTTTGCAATTGCTCCCTTCTTTTTTTCCTCTCTTTGTTCTTGGATTGCGCCTGCTTTGATCAGTTTTCGTATGTGATAGTAGACTTTTTGTTCATGCATACCTAGTTGTCGTGCAATTTCCAGTGGGTACATTTCTTTTTCTTGGAGCAGGTTTAGAATTTTCCAGCTTAGGTTGCCTAGTATCATTTTGAGTTCTTGGGGGTTGTCTAGTACGCTGATTTCTTTTACTTCTTGTATGCCCTTTTTTTCTTGAAGTAGTAACTTTTTATTCATGTCTGTCTATGTTTAAGCGTTTAATGTACTATAAAAAATTTATTTATAATGGTTGATTTTTTACATCACTTCTGATTTTTTTATTTTCATTTTGGGATGTTAAAAACAAGCAACCACTAAAAAATTGTTTGTAATAGTGTTAGTAAATTCTTAAAAATATTAATTAACAATTCACAGGCTTCATAAACAATCAATAAGGCACTAATAGAAGGACTAAAAATGTGTGGAATATTTGGTTGTATACTAAAAGACGGCATCGCCGCGCCAGTAATTCATTCTTCCCTCAAACGACTTGAATATAGAGGCTATGACTCAGTTGGCATCGCGACTATTGAGAACGGCAAAATCTTCATAAAAAAAGATCAAGGCAAAATTGACGAAGTGCACAAAATTCTTAACCTGGATGATATGCCTGGAAGTCTAGGCATAGGTCACACTCGATGGGCTACTCATGGGGCACCATTAAAAATTAACTCTCACCCGCACGTTGACTGCAAAGGAGAAATCGTTGCCGTACACAACGGTATAATCGAAAACTTTTCCGAATTAAAACTTGAACTACAAAACCTTGGTCACGTTTTTATTTCTAAAACCGACACTGAAGTTATTCCACACTTAATTGAGGAAATAATGAAAAATAATCCTAAACTTGCATTTGCTAATGCTGTTCAAGAAGCAATTAAGCGCCTTGAAGGCTCTTTTGCATTGGCAGTTATTTCTTCACGTGAACCAGACAAAATAGTCTGCGCAAGAAACGAGAGCCCATTAGTTTTAGGTATTAGTGACAACGGTATTTTCTGTGCATCCGACATTCCCGCCTTTTTAGCTATGACAAACAAAGCTGTAATGATAAACAATGGCGAACTCATAGTTCTAACTCAATCAGGATATCAAATTAAGAAAATTTCTGATGGTAGTATAGTAGACCGATCTCCTGAGACAATTGAATGGACAGCTGAAATGGCGGTAAAGAAAGGTTATCCGCACTTTATGATAAAGGAAATTCATGAGCAACCTGAAACTCTACGTAACACATTACGTTTGCAGGATCATTATCTTGATTTATTGTCTACATTTCTTGATAGAGCTACTGAAGTTTTCCTTGTAGCCTGTGGAACTAGCTACCATGCTTGTTTAGCTGCTTCTTACATGTTCTCAAAACTTGCATTTCTACCAACTTATCCTGTTTATGCTTCAGAATTCATTGAACAACATGGTAAATCAGTAAATATTGATAGCACAATTCTTGCAGTTAGCCAATCAGGAGAAACGGCAGATACAATTGCAGCGGTAACATGTGCTCAACAGCGGGCTGCCACAATTCTAAGCTTAACAAACGTTATTGGTTCAACTTTGACCCGAATTTCAAGAGTCTATATTGGTACTCAGGCGGGTCCAGAAATCGGTGTTGCAGCAACTAAGACTTTTACTTCTCAATTATCTGTGCTTGCTCAGCTAGCTTTACGGTTGGCTAAGAAGCGAGGTAAAGTAAGTCAAGATGAAATTGACACTCTTGAGTTACAACTAGACAAGTTGCCAGCAATCGTGGATACAATTGTTAGTACTCAGGAAGAGAAAGTGAAAGAGATAGCTAAAAAATATGCCAACTCTAAAGTTTTCTTCTTCCTTGGAAGAGGAATAAGTACCGCCACAGCTTTTGAAGGCAGACTAAAACTGATGGAAATCGCATATATTCCCTCAATAGCCTTTCCAGCAGGTGAAAGTAAGCATGGTCCAATTAGTTTAGTTGAGAATGGTTTTCCAGTTGTATTTGTTTGCCAAAAAGATGACACTCACAAGACTGTCATTGGAAACATTATGGAGATGAAAGCTCGTGGAGCCAGAATTATTTCAGTAGTTGAAGAAGGTGATGAGGACATCAAAGCTTTATCTGACGATTACGTTGAGGTTCCTAAAGGAATTCCTGGAGTGCTTTCACCAATTCCTTTTGCTGTTCCATTACAGCTGTTGGCGTATTATGTATCGCTTGAACGCAAATACAATCCTGACATGCCACGTAATCTCGCTAAATCAGTGACTGTTAAGTAAACTCCATATTTCCTCTTCTATTTTTTAATCCGTATACATTAAAAGACGGATGCTTTCTATATAGTGGGGTGCTTAGCTCTGGAGAACTCAAACTGGGAAAAATTGGTTGACAACTTATTAAAAAAGGGCACATTAAGATCTCCAGCTATAGTCAGTGCAATGCGTGTTGTTCCAAGAATTAATTTCCTCCCTTTTGAACAGAAAGCCTACTCAGATCGTGATACACCTTTACCTATTGGTTTTGGACAAACAATTTCAGCGCCTCACATGGTTGCTATTGTGAATGAAGCCTTGCAACTTGAGGTTGGAAATAAAGTGCTTGAAGTTGGGTCTGGTTCAGGTTGGCATGCGGCAGTGATGGCTGAACTTGTAACTTCTATTGAAGCACCAAGAAGTGAATGGGGGCACATTTACAGTATAGAGACTGTTCCATCATTAGCTGAATTTGCTAAAAAAAACATCCGGAACCTCGGGTATAACGATCGTGTCACAATAATTAATGCAGATGGTTCAAAAGGTTATTCTCAAAAGGCTCCTTATGACCGAATTGTTGTTAATGCAGCTGCATCTGATGTTCCAAAACCGTTATTGGACCAGCTTAAGGCAGGGGGAGTAATGACTATTCCTTTGGGTAAATCATCATTTATCCAGACTTTAGTACGTGTTACTAAAGAGTCTGATGATAAAATTAAGAAAGAGAACCTGGGCGGGGTTACTTTGGTTCCTTTAACAGGTGAGTTTGGCCAAAAATCTTAGTCTATCCAAACCATTTTTCAAGTGAAGTTTTACCTTTCTGTTTTTTGCTGCCTACGTTCATTCTTTCTATTGCTTTACTGATGCGTTCTTCCGAGAATTCTTTTTGACCGCATAGGAAGTCAATGATTCCTTGAGAATTTACTGTCTTCCATTCAATTTTGTAGTTGTCTGTAACTTTGGGGTTTAGGAATATTTCTCTTATCTTTGTTGGTTCTACTGGAAAGGTTGCATTCTTAATGTATGGTAAGGCTCTCTCTATTGTTCCATGCTCTTTTATGAGTTTAAGGGCTGTTTTTGGTCCAAGCCCTTTTATACCATCAGGATTAAAGTCAGTGCCAATTAGGATACCAACGTCAATTAATTGTTCATAGCTTAAGTTGCAAAAGTTCAAGGTTTTAGAGAGCTCAACTACTTCGGGAACAATATCAACGTAGATGTTTTTACTTGGAAGTTTGCGTCTGCCCGAAATAGTGACATTTCGAAGTAGTTTTGATGCACCAAAAAGCAAACTATCATAATCTTGGCTTGCACAGTAATCTGCCGATCCACGTTTTGTCATATGCGCTGCTTGAGCTTCACCCTCACCTGGCGCTTGAACCCACGGCAACCCCATTAAATCCAGCAATTTTTGGCTATCATCTAACATGTAATCTTTCATACTTGTAGCTGCTTGAGCAAACATGCGCATCTTGGCTGTGTCGCCTGCTATAGCTGCTTTTTCGTATCCTGCTACTGCTTGCACTTTAACAGCTTTTCGTCGTTCAATTTCAGCCGCCTTCAACGCTGGAGATTCACCATCAAAAACATAGATTGGTTTTAGACCCATTTCGATTAGATTGCTAGTTCGGTAGAAGAGTCCGCTTAGGTGGCTGGTGATTTTTCCTGTACTGTCTTTTAGGGGTGTTCCATCTGGTTGGCGGATGATTGAGAGGAATTGGTATATGGCGTTGTATGCGTCAATGGCTATTATTTTGCCTGATAGGTCTTCTAGTTTTACTGGGGTTTTTGGTATGAGGTCTTTGAAGTTTACGCCCAAAAGGACACCACGATTAGAGATTAGACATGTAAACTTAAGAGGTTTACTAAATTATCTAAACACTTAGGTTGGTGGTTCCTGCTTTTTCCCAATAGTAGCTGGACAAGTTTTATGTCAAATCATAAAATCCCTGATCTAAGTTGTTAGCTCAATAGTTTTAATTGTGGTTGATCTTGTCTTGTTTTATTTTTCTAGGAAACTTAGCATCAATACATGAGCAATTTTTTTTATAATTTCATTATTTTATTTTCATTTTTTACCCCATACCTGCTTGGTTATTTGTTGATTATTCGTAAGTCAGGTTAAAATAGTTCAATTATAATGTTTAAAGACTAAAATTGGATTGAATACTACGGATGAAGTCAACGCAGACCAAAATAATAACGATTATAGTTGCAGCCTTAATCATTACAACCTGTTTTATATTATTTTATCAAAACTACAACAGCGGTGTTCAAGCCCAACCTATCCGTGTAGCATGTGTAGGTGACAGCATTACTGAATGGTCAAATTATACTGGTAAATTACAGGAAAAGCTTGGGCAAGATTATGTTGTTGGAAACTTTGGAGTTGCATCAACAACAGTTTTACAGAATACCGATAAACCATACATTAAAGAAACCAAGTTTAAGCAAGCTCAAGATTTTCAACCTGATCTCGTAATCATTATGCTTGGAACCAACGATGCTAAAGACTACAACTATAGAAATATAGAGGCTTTTCCTGAAGATTACATACAACTAATAAATGCTTATGCATCACTTCCAGACGACCAAAAAATTTGGCTTGTCACTCCTCCACCAATCTACGATAATAACCTTGGTTTAAACAACGAGAATTTAGAGCAAGGTGTAATTCCAAGCATAGAGGATGTAGCTGACAACTTGGATTTGCCAACAATCGATGTTTATAATGCCCTTATTAATCATTCTGAATACTTTATTGATGGTGTTCACCCTAACCCTAATGGGGCTGAAGTCATTGCAGATAAAATAAACGAAGTTATAAGCCCAGAAAATAACGATTACAACGGCTTCATCTACTGGGGCAACTAAAATACAAATTAGTTTTAATTGGCTCATTTGTATATCCAAAACGGTAAAACAGGCCATTTTCGTAGCATAGAAGTTATAAGGAAGCCTTACATTTTAAAACCGCAAAGAAGTGTACAGCTTATGTCAGAAAGAAATGCATTATCTCTGGTTACATGCACAAGTTGCGGTAAACCAATTGTGCCAGGAAACGAATCAACAAAGTTCCTGTGTCCAAACTGCGGTGAAATCCAAATTAAAAGAGATGGAAAATGCCGCAAATTCGGCCGCTTATACAAGTGTCCAAAATGCGGATTTACAGGTCCATAAGGTGAAAAAGCAATGGGCGCTATTCTTGTAACCTACAAAGTTTTTCCTGAAGATATACTGGAAAGCTTTGATCAGATGAAGGATGAAATTAAAAAGATTCTTCCATCAGCCAGCCAAATTGAAGGTTGGGGCGAAGAACCAGTAGCTTTCGGCTTAAAAGCACTACTTGTTCAAGTACGTTTTCCAGAAGACGTAACTGGTATCGTTGACGATTTCGAGGTTGCCCTTGGAAAAATCAAAGGTGTAAGCCAAGTGCAAACATACCAGATACGCAGAACAAGCAGACCAGCCTAAACATACCTTTTCTATTAATTTTTTCACTTTTATAAGTCAGATAGGGCAAATACAGTCCTTTTTGTCAAATTGTAGTTACTGGACAATTCAAAAGTTACCTTGGGCTTAAATAGAACAATAAAAAACCTATAAAACAAGGTATTGGTCGTTTTTGTGCTTTACAATCCTTTTTCTTAGGCTAAGAGAACAGGAAGTGTTAATCATAAAAACTACTTCTTTTTTTTTAAGACCCTAAAAAAACCTAAAACTGCTATGTATTAATCGGCTGAGAGTCTGAATTCTTACGCTTTAAAGTTTATATAGGAACAAAATGTTCTTTTCAAGAAGCTTATCAAGGCACACTAAAATTTGGAGAGTTCTACTTTGAGCGAAGTACAATTACGTGTTGGAGACGCCCGGCAAAGAGATGTCGGCAGAGGAATAGCCCGAATTGACCAGCGTACAATGCAAAAACTTGGAATAAGTGCTGGAGACGTTATAGAAATAGTTAACAAACGGACAACATCCGCGATTGCTTGGCCTGCTTATAGTGAGGATCAGAACCGTGATATTATCCGTATTGATGGTTTTACACGTAAAAATAGTGGTGTAGCCATTAACGAGTATGTTGTAGTTAAACCCGCCAAGGTAAAGACTGCTTTAAGTTTAACTCTTGCGCCAGTTGATATGCGTTTGAATGTTGATGACGATTTTACTAACTTTGTTAAAAACCGCCTTATGGAACGCACTTTAGTTGAAGGCGACACAACCCTAGTAATGATGTTGGGTCATGCTATTCCATTTAATGTTTCAAAGACAAGGCCACATGGTATAATTAAAGTAACAGCTGAAACACGACTAACAATCCTCAATGAACCAGCTCCGGAAGGCAAAGGATTACCAAGAACCACATACGAAGACATCGGTGGACTTCATGAAGAAATCCAACGTGTCCGAGAAATGGTTGAGCTTCCACTTCGTCACCCAGAACTTTTCCAACGTTTAGGAATCGAACCACCAAAAGGTGTACTACTCCATGGTCCACCAGGTTGCGGTAAGACCTTACTTGCACGGGCAGTAGCTAACGAGTCAGAAGCCAACTTCTACTCAATTAACGGCCCAGAAATAATGAGCAAATTCTACGGTGAATCAGAAGCACGATTAAGAGAAATCTTCCAACAAGCTCAACAGAACGCTCCAAGTATAATATTCATTGATGAATTAGACAGCCTCGCACCTAAACGTGAAGAAGTCACCGGCGAAGTTGAAAGACGAGTAGTCGCACAACTCTTAGCTTTAATGGACGGCTTAGGTGGCAGAGGAAACGTAATCGTAATTGGCGCAACCAACCGCCCAGGCGCACTTGATCCAGCACTGCGCCGACCCGGACGATTCGACCGTGAAATCGAAATCAGTGTCCCAGACAAACAGGGTAGACACGAAGTCATGCAAATTCACACTCGAGGAATGCCTTTAGCCGAAGACGTAGACTTAAACAGATTAGCAGCTATGACTCATGGTTACACGGGTGCAGACCTTTCATCACTTAGCCGAGAAACAGCAATGAAAGCACTAAGACGCTACTTGCCTCAAATTAACCTTGAAGAAGAACGTATCCCACCAACAGTACTAGAAAAAATGGAAGTGAAAATGGATGACTTCACAAGCGCATACAAGGAAGTAACCCCAACTGCAATGCGGGAAGTCTACATTGAAGTATCCTCAGTACACTGGGATGATGCAGGCGGTTTAGATGACGTTAAACAGCATCTAAAAGAAGCCGTTGAATGGCCAATTAAAAACCCAGAAATGTTTACACGGCTAGGTATTAGAGCTCCAAAAGGAATTCTAATGTATGGTCCACCAGGCTGCGGCAAAACACTCTTAGCACGCGCAGTAGCAACAGAAAGCGAAGCCAACTTTATTTCAATCAAAGGTCCAGAAGTCTTCAGTAAATGGGTCGGCGAATCAGAAAAAGCAATTCGTGAAGTATTCCGAAAAGCACGCATGGCAGCACCTGCAGTTGTATTCCTAGACGAAATTGATTCAATAACTCCGAGACGCGGTATGGGAATGTCAGACAGTGGAGTTTCAGAACGTGTTATAAGTCAATTACTCACCGAAATGGACGGGATAACAACTTTACAGGACATAGTCGTTATCGCTGCAACAAACAGACCAGACATGGTTGATTCTGCAGTGATTCGACCAGGCAGATTTGACCGCTTAATCTATGTGCCTGAACCAGACGAGAAAAGTAGAATCCAAATCTTCAAAATCTACACTAAGAACATGCCATTATCCCAAGACGTAGACGTGAACCAGTTAGCAACAGTAACAAAATACTACAGCGGCGCAGATATCGAGTCACTTTGTCGTGAAGCAGCAATGCATGCTTTACGTCGAGATGTAAACGCTCAAATAGTTACAATGAAGGACTTCCAAGATGCAATGAAAGAAATGGGGCCATCAATTACGCCTGATATGGAGAAATGGTACAAGAGTTTCATGCAACAAATCCGTCAAGTACAAAAGCCAGCAACACCTGTAACATAAAGTAGCTGAGAGATTATGCCACAGATTAAAACTTGGAAAACACGCCCCGCATACTTCGCCCTGCTAGAAGTCTTGGGCAAAAAGGGCGACATGACAGACGATGACCTGTTTAACCAGATGAGAGACGAGTTTGAAGACTTAGGCTATAAAGACTTCAACGAACTACTTCTTAACCTTGAGGTTAGCGGAAAAATCCGGACTTCAGGCATGTCAAGAGGCAAAAGACGAATCGAACTCGTCCAATAAACTTTTTTCATCTTTCTTTAACTTACTGCCTAATCGTAAAATTTCTTCTAGACCGCCCTTATTTGAAGAACCATTAGTAATGCTTGTGTAATCTTTAATTACATTTGTCTACTGGTTTTTTATGTAGCCTGGTCAGGTTGCCTGTTGCCTTATATAACGCTAGAAACAGTACCATTAACAATGACAAATCAACCATCTAATCTAAGTGATGTAGTAATAATTGGTGGGGGACCAGTTGGGTCATACGCCGCTCTCCGTTTAGCGAAACTTGGAATTAACGCCCATGTTTACGAAGATCATGAAACAATTGGTATACCTTCCCATTGCGCAGGTCACATAAGCATTCATAGTTTGAAGTCACTTGGATATTATCCTCTGCCCAAAGGAATTGTCGAAAACACGTTTGATACAGCTAACTTTTACTCACCAACAGGTGCCCAGTTCTCGCTTAAACTTAAGGTTCCAGTAACTTGCGCTTTAAACCGAGCTAAACTTGACCAATTTATTGCAGGGCAAGCTCGGAATGCTGGTGCAGTTTATCATTTAGGTTCAACTGTGCAATCTCTCAAATTGGAGAATAAGACTGTTAAGGGTATTAATTTGGCAGATGGTAGAGCAGCTGCATCAAAGATTGTTGTTGACGCAGAGGGTATTTCTTCTAGGCTTCTTCGTCAAGCTGGATTAAACGCTTTTAATGGTAAAGATTTAGTTTATGCGGTTGAAACAGAAGTAGATCATGTAGTTGATGTTGAAGAGCATGCAGTTGAAGTTTTTATGGGTTCAAGTGCCCCTGGATTTTATGGTTGGCTCATTCCTAGACCTGATGGAACTGCTAAGCTTGGGTTAGCTACAAAGACTGGAAATCCTAAAGTTTATCTTGAACATCTAATGACCAAACATCCTATTGCGAGAAAGCAACTTAAGAATGCAAAAATTACAAAGATATCTTATCACGCAATCACTCTTGGGGGACAAATAAGTAAAGCGTATAGTAATGGTTTTTTAGCAGTGGGTGATGTAGCTTCACAAGTTAAACCTACCACTGGTGGAGGAGTAATTTTCGGATTAACCTGCGCAGGGATAGCTGCAGAAGTTGCTTTAGAAGCACTTAGTAAGGGTGATGTTTCGGAAAGAATTCTTTCTCTTTACCAGAAACGTTGCAATGAAACATTAAATTTTGACATTAATGTGATGCTTAGGCTAAGACGTTTTCTAAATTCTCTTTCAGATAAACGCTGGGATTCTGTTCTAAGATTTTGTAGCAAGATAGGTGTTGACAAGGCTTTAAGTGGTGTTGAAGAAATTGATTTCCAAGGGAAAATGTTGCTGTCAATAGCAGCTAAGCCTTCTATGATAGCAGCTTTGGCGTATTTTGGTTTGCTTTATTTTATTGAAAAATTGTAAAAGAAAATAGGTTATGGTTGACTTACTAGCCAATCCATTGCTTCTAGTCGTGTGTTGAAGCTGTTGATTTTTCTTCCAGCACTGTTTGCAACATTAAAAGAGATGAGGTTGACCATTTTGTTTCCACCAGTCACTGCAGCTGATGCTTTAACGTTTGGTGTGTTTTTCTTTGCAAATTCCATAACTGCATTAATGAATTCGTTGGTGATTTCTGTACTACTGACATCAGTTATTAAAAGAGCGCTTTTAGGTGGCATTAAAGCGATTTCTTTTTGTGCTTCGTTTAATGTTTGCAATGCTTGTTGGGTTTTCATACCAACCAAGTCAACGATGGTTATGATTTTGGCCTTGTGGATTGTTTCTTTAAGAGTCTTCATTTTTAGTCGGAGTCTGAATATGACAAGAATTGTTATTTAATCCTTATGAAAACAAAATAATGATCAGCAATTTCATCCTCGCCCAAACTGAATCCTTATGCTGCAAAAGTTAAAAGCCAACCCTGCAATAAGCAAGTTTAATAGCTTTAATAAAACGGGATTTAGAAAATGAAACCAGACTTTGAATACAAGCAAGTCCTCGTCTTCCGTTCTGACTTACAAATGAGTAAAGGTAAAATCGCAGCTCAAGCTGGGCATGCTGCTGTTTCAGCGGCTCAAGATGCTTATGTTCATCACAAAAAATGGTGGGAATCTTGGCTTTATGAAGGTCAAAAAAAGGTTGCAGTTAAAGTGGCGAGTGAAAAAGAACTTAGCGAATTGGAAGAAGCCGCAGACCAG
>JAEAME010001941.1_pt1 | contig 13012 bp, 7 predicted proteins | sample 8958731 | NCBI WGS metagenome assembly JAEAME01 (sample SAMN16933194, study PRJNA681113) | bioreactor sludge metagenome | isolation source: anerobic bioreactor sludge (Control) | place: India:Bengaluru | collected 2018-10-24 | reverse complement strand
TAACCAGTTATTTGATCCGCGGGGAATAGAAGGAGCAATAGTTTTTTCTTGTTCTGGAAGTATATTTGTCGTATTCGGTTGCTTAATGCTGAAAGAAGCGGTCGAACCGTTAATGTCTATAACATAAATCCCGGGTTCATTCCTGGATACGGTAAATGTTGCAGTATCGTTGTTACCTGCCTCTATGGCTACCTTTTTTACCTCTTCTATTGTGCCGTTTATTTTAAGAACGGCTTCATATTCTCCTGATGATTCACCGGTGTTGCGAATTTGTGCTGTGATAACCATCTTTGCGGGTTCAACCGAAGCTATTTGGCCTGAAGCAGGATCTACAGTTATGTCAACAATTTCAAATTTAGCCGGTGATATTACATCAACCGGTGTAGTCTCAGGTTCAGTTTCTGGTTTGGCTATCTTGCTAACTATGCAGAATATCCCCAGGTGGTTGATGTCGGTGGTTATTTTGGAATTACTGGTATCAAGTGTACTGTCTAGTTGCTCCCATTGTGCTGTACCGGTATTAAAGTAAACAATTGATAGGTTGTCATAATTGGTGTCAGCAGGAATATCGGCAGTGTTAAAAAACATCACTAGACTTGTGTGCGGCGAAAACGAGGTTCCTTCTGGAGATAATTCATATGCCGAACCTACAAATAATAAGTCTGTATTACTTGAGGCTGGGTAATCGCAAGGTACTATTTTTATACTCTTAAGTGCTGTATTATCTTTATTCTTTCCTATCGTGCCTTTAGCGATGAATAAGTGTACTTTATCATCGACCGATTTCGCATCAGCATCTAATATAAATTGACCGCTATAATTTGTATAAGGAGTTAATACGGTAATTCCCGGTCCTGATAAAACATAACCGCCGCCCCCACTCGGAAAACCTCCCCCGCCGCCTCCATTTCCACCGCTTGTGGGTGATTCATTAATATCATTTATTGCGATGATGAATGACTTCTCCAGGAATAGGTTACTACTATCAGTGGTTTTAATTCTGACGGTATAAGAATTTTTTATCTCATAATCGAAAATTACTGATGTCCTTAGACTGTTGCCTGATATATGGAACCAGGCATTATCGGTATCTCCGGAACCTGAAACCATGGTATAGGTAAACGAGTCAGCCGTGTCCGGATCGATTGTGTTTAGGTTACCTACCACCGTTCCGGTTCCCTGGTTTTCTGATATGCTGCTGTTGCTCAGGTTAAGATCGGTTGGCGCATGGCTGATAACTTCTGTTTCATCGGTTATTTTGATGATGAAAACCTTTTCATAAGATAGGTTTCCCTGGTCGGTCGTCCGGACGCGGATATTTAAGGCATTCTTGGTTTCAAAATCAAGGATTGCTGCTGTTCGTAAAGTATTGTTGTCAACTGTAAAGTAATTGTTATCTTCACTCCCGGTGCCCGGGGTTAAAGCATAGGTGAATACATTATTGGTATCTGGATCGGTAGTCGAAAAAATCCCCACCGCACTACCGATAGCTTTATTCTCGGCGATGTTATCACTACTTAAGATGATGTCTGTAGGCGCATGATTTGGCGGAACTCCGGTTATCGCCCATGACGGTTCGCGGTCATCGGCTGGATTATTGGTGATCCTGGTTTGCTCGGTACCATCGGCGCCCATGATATAGATGTCGTTGGCGCTGCCATGACGCGAATGAAAGGCTATCATTGATCCGTCAGGTGAATAGGTCGGACAGTTGCTGTTGCTGGGTACGGGGTATGGAACAGATGTATTGTCACTGTATGACATTACTTGTATAAAGTCACCAGCCTCGCTATTTAGAAAAGCGATGTGTATATTGTCCGGTGACCAGGTCGGTTCATCAATAATGGAAAACATACCAGAGCTTTGGACTATGTGCAGGTTGCTTCCGTCTGCATTCATAACCTGGATGTAAAACATATTCCCAGGTCCGTCGCTGTTAAAAACAATTTTAGTTCCGTCTCTCGACCATTCTGGCTGTTTTTTAGTTGTTAATAGTTCCTGATTGGCAGGGTCGGGATAAAAAGTCAGCTGAGTTTGGTTACTTCCATTCGCACTCATTACCCATATCTGGTCATTGCCGCTGATATTGGAGGTATAAGCTATCTTTTCTCCATCAGGCGACCATGCCGGTTCGGTATCGCCACTAGCATTACTTGTTAATCGCGTCTGGCTTGTACCATCCACGTTCATTGCGTAAATCTCGAAATTACCGTCACGGTTGGAGCTGAATACAATTTTGGAGCCATCCACTGACAACTTTGGATTAGTGTCGCTGAAAGTATTATTTGTGAGTCGGATTGGTTCTGTCCCGTCGGCATTCATAACATAAATTTCATCATTGCCGTCACGGTTTGATACGAAAACAATCTTCCCAGTGGGGACTAACGGTGCCGCATCCATTATGTTGTTTGGTAATAATACCGGGCTGAATGTATTGGTAGTAACCCCTGGAAAAATATGTGACTCATTCAGAGCTGTCTCTTGAGTTAAGGATTTAGCTTGAGTATTACTTAACGGCAGGCTTAGTGTCACGAGAAAGAGCAAAGATACTATCTTAAACATGATTCTTGATGTACTATGTTTCACCTGGTGCCTCCCCATGTCAGGCTTAACTGTAATAAGTTTTCGTTATGTTCCAATAGAAAAAACTAAACCGACCCTCAAGGTCGGTTTCATCATTGGCTCGCCGTTATTCAGATGACCAGCTTTAAATAACGGGTCTTTGCCACCCTTAAAGTAATAATTCTTTAGTACTAAGAGAATGGTAATACAACCACACTATTTATTCAACATCACTAATCCTCTAATTATCAACTGGAGATGCCATGTTAAAGCCATTTTTCAACAAAATTATTCACGGATTTTATCAAAACCAGGCCGTTTGATTCGCCTGATTATTCAAGCTTGAGTAACATAACAAATAATTGCTAAAAAGCGTAATATATTAAAGAATGGATTAACTGATGCTTGAAATATCTGCTCGTTATCTTGTTATCTAATTCTCCAGAACATGTTAAAGGTTTAGCTGGAAAGGGCGATGAAGTTTATAACGGCATATAAAGGTATTACAGGTTTTTTCTTCTCCTGCATGCTGGTTTTTCTTCTAGTACTTAACTTCCTTCCCGTAGTTGTATCGGCTGAAGAAACGTTTCGGTTTATCAGCCCATACCGGATTCAATTTACCGATAATAATGGAAACGACTATATAATGGCGATTTCTCCCCTGAAACCACCTGAACTAAAAATGAGAACCGCTGCCGAATCTTCGGAAATACATGTTTCTGGAGTCCCTGATTTCCTGTCGGATGTCCCGGCTTATTATTGGAGTTATGGCTGCTCAGCAACTTCAGCCGCAATGCTTTTTGGTTATTACGATCGTATTGGCTATGAAAACATATATACGGGCCCTACAAACGGAGGCATAATGCCCTCGACGAACTCGAACTCTATTTGGGGAAGCGGCGAATGTCCTCTCAGCGCTACACATTATGGGATTGATGGTAGAACCGTTAGGGGACATGTCGATGATTACTGGCTAAGCTATGGATCGGGCGGACCGGACCCCTGGGTCGCCGACAATGTCTCTGAGCATGCAACCGGGGATTGTACCGCTGACTATATGGGAACCAACCAATGGAAGTATCATGGGGAATGGGGTGATTTTAACCAGGACGGCGGTACGTTATTCTTTTTTGATCCAAATGGTGATCAAACAACTGATTCGATTCTAACCGGTATCGAAAATGATTACCATTACCGTGATGGTTGTCATGGCATGAAGCTGTTTGCTGAGTCACGGGGCTATACGGTTGTTACCAACTATAACCAATATATCGAGGGTTATTCAGGAATTGAATCTGGTAAGGGTTTTTCTTTTGAGGATTTTCAACAAGAGATAGATGCTGGATGTCCGGTATTGATCCATGTCGAAGGCCATACGATGTTAGGTTATGGTTACAATGTGTCTGATAATACGGTTGTTCTTCATGATACCTGGGACTTCTTCGATCATACAATGGAGTGGGGAGGGGCATATCCTTATGGGGCAGAACAACTGCAGCATTACGCCGTTTCAGTGATAAAAATAAAGGCGTCTGCACCAGCGGTAACTAATGCCAACGGGGCCGATAATGTTACCGATACCGAAGCCACACTTAACGGTAACGTGACTGCGACGGGAGGGCAATATCCAGAAGTACATATCTGTTGGGGAATGACAGATAATGGTACCACTGCAGAAAACTGGGACCATGATGAGTATCTCGGCATGTTGGCCGCCGGTAAGTTTAGTAAACATATTGAAGGGCTTATCCCCGGTGAGACTTACTTTTATCGATGTTATGTTGTCAATTCCGGCGGCACCGGTTGGTCAAGTTCGGCTTCTTCGTTCGTAGCAAATGCCCTCCCCATGATGGAACCCATCATTGAGTCGGAAGGGGCATATTACATCAACGCTCCTGTCTTTTCCAATTTTGGCTTTGATGATAACGATAGCCTGCAGGATGGCTGGTACCAGATAGATGATACGTTTTCCGGGACATGGACGGAACTTTTCACGAATTGCGCCAGCCCGTCTTGGGACAACGATAATTGGACAATACCTGTTTTTGATGACCTGGCCCAGGGACCTCATACGATATATTTTAAGGCCTCTGATAATGCCGGCAATATTGAAGGTGAATCCGGGGAATGGAAGTGGCAGTTCTATAAGGACACAGTTTCCCCGGCTGAGCCCTCCGGTTTAACAAGTTCCAGCCACTTCGTAAATACCTGGTCAAGTAATAGTACCGCTACGGTAAGCTGGTTGCCTTCATCCGATACTACCTCTGGATTGGATGGGTATTCGTACATTTGGGACACTTCTGCGGCCACCACTCCGGATACTGCCAAAGATATCGAAGAAATGATTTCCATGTTAACCTATGCCGGTTTGAGTGATGGTAGCCCTCATTATTTCCATATCCGGGCAGTGGATACCGCCGGCAACTGGAGCCTTGCTTCCCACTTTGGCCCTTTTTTAATCGATACTATTGCTCCGACCGAAATATCCAATCTTACGAGTTCAGTTCCGATTAGTACATGGTCGGTTAACGATACCATCGAAGTCAATTGGACGGCTGCTGTTGATGAAACCAGCGGAGTGGCTGGATATTCTTGTATCTGGGATACGTCTGCATCTACTGTTCCGGACGTAATAAAAGATATTGACGAATCTAATACTACACTAATTACATCAGATCTTATTGATAGTCAGAACCTTTTTTTCCATATCCGGGCGACAGATAAAGCCGGTAATGGCGGTACTACTTCTCATTTGGGGCCGTTCCAGGTTGATTCTACGGTCCCAGGCGGGCCGATTAATTTGACCAGTTCCAGTCATGATATTAATTCCTGGTCAAGTGATAATACTGTAACTATCAGCTGGCTGCCTGCATTTGATATTACCAGTGGTATTGATGGATATTCTTTTAACTGGGATACGATAACTTCCACTACTCCGGATTCTACTAAGGATATCGAAGAACCGGTTACTATAATAACCAGTCTCGAACTCAGTGATAGTTCTGGTTATTATTTCCACATCAAAGCCCGGGACAATGCCGGCAACTGGGGTACGCCCCAGCATCTCGGGCCATTCCACATCACCGTCAGTTCGCCGGTACTGAGTGCGGGGGCGGTATCGCCTGTCTCGGGTTATCAGAACAACAAATATACCTTCTCCGTGAGTTACCGGCATCCGCAAGGGCTGCCGCCGGCCGCCATTAACGTAGTCATCGACGGCACGGTATCGGACAATATGACCTTGGTCGGCCAGAGCGATAAATACACAGAAAACCAGGGATTTACCTGCGAGGTACCGGGCAGCAGCCTGGCGGTGGGCAGCCATACCTTCTCCTTTACGGCGAGCGATAACGCCAGCCATGCCGCTCTGGGTGATATCGACAGTCACAGTGGGCCGAGCATATCCGCCCCGGTCAGTGAAGGCTTTGGTGGATTCGGAGGTGGTGGTGGGGGTGGTGGAGGAGCTGCTCCGGCCGGGTTGGGCATCACCAATTTAAGTATTTATACCAACAGCGACGGTCTGTTCAATCTGGCCAGTGAAGCCTGGTCGGAAGACCGCAAGGTATCGGTCCGGTTTGGCAAAGGGGTGCTGGCACACACGAAAGACGAAACGCAGCTAAAGTTCGTAAAGATCGTGCCGGTTGAAAGTCCGGCGCCGGCGCCTGCGGGCAGTCGGTTCATCGGAGAAGTCTATGAATTAACGCCGGAAGGGGCCCATTTCATGCCGTCAGTTACGATGATAATGTACTATGGAGCGGGTGGTTTGCCGGAAGGCATAGGGGCCAACAGCCTGGTGATCGTTGTTTACGATGCGGAGGCGAAGTCCTGGCAACCGCTGGAGAGTGCTGTAAATCAAGCAGAAACGAGTGTTACTGCCGGTGTCCCGCATTTCAGTATATATGCGTTAACGGGCAAGAAAGCAGCACCGCGGGAGACCGTGAAACCGGTTCCGGCCCCGGCCAGGTTCAGCCTGTCGGGACTGATGGTAAATCCGGTATCAGTGCTGTCGGGGGAGTCCGTAACCATCACGACGCGGATCAGCAATACCGGAGAAAGTGATGGCGAATATGAAGTGGTATTGAAAGTCAATGGTGAGGTGGAGAAAGTGAAGGCCGTCTCGATCAAGGCCGGCAGTAGTGAGACGGTAAGCTTTGATGTAAGCCGGGCGTCTCCGGGCGATTACGAAGTCGAGATAAACGGGAATAAGGTAGTGTACACTGTCCGGGCGGTCCAACCCGCGGCGACCTCCTCGGAACCTGATCAGGAACCGGTTAAAAAAGGCCTGAATTGGTTGCTCATTGGTTTATTGATCGTCGGCGGATTGGCGGTAGGGGTTGGAATTGTGATATTGATTAACCGCGGACGTAAGTAAATATTACCTTACCTCAGTTCTCAGTTCACAGTATTAAGCCCCCGGGCTGAGATTCCCGGGGGCTTTTGTTTGTCCGGGGATACGGATTTAAGTGATATACCCACTAATAATGAGTTATAATGAGCACCGAAAAGAAGGCGCTAAGGAACAGGCTGTGGACAGGAAAAAGCTGTTGATTACCGGTATTCACGGAGTAGTCGGTTCGGTGCTGCAGGACAGGCTGGGGAAAGACTATGAGGTATACGGCCTGGCCCGGCGCTGCCCGTTTACCGAAAATATCCTAAAAGCAGACATCGCGGTTTTCCAGGAAGTAAGAGAAGTTTTTCGCCAGTGTAAACCGGAATATGTGGTCCACCTGGCAGCTGACCCGCGGGTCGATGCCGATTGGGACTCGGTACTGCATTCCAATATCATCGGCACCCATAATATCTATGAAGCTGCCCGTGAATTCGGAACCAGGCGGGTCATCTTTGCCAGCACCAATCATGTCACCGGGGCTTATGAGGGATTCGGACGAGAACTATATCTGCATACCCAGGCTGAACCTGTGCCTATCAAAACAGTTGATCCGATACGCCCGGACAGTGATTATGGGGTGAGTAAAGTTTTTGGGGAAGCACTGGCCCGTTATTACTGCGCCCGGTGGGGCATCGAGTCGGTTTGCCTGCGTATAGGTTCGGTGCTGCGGGACGATAACCCCGGACAGCACCCGCGTTTTCGCAAGACCTGGCTCAGTTATCGCGATTTGGAACAACTGGTCAGAAAAAGCCTGGAAGCGAAGGTAACCTTCGGCATCTATTATGGGGTATCCAACAACCGGGGATCATTCTGGGATATCAGTAATGCCCGCTTGGAATTGGGATATGAACCTCAGGATGATGGTTCGTGCTTTTAAAAACGAGTACTGTCTGTGACAAACGACGCTTACTATAATCAATATGAAAGCCTTTAACAAGCAAAGGGAGGTTAGCGATGAAGCTGAGTGCACGGAATCAATTGAAAGGAAAAGTGGTAAAGATAACACCGGGAGCCGTTAATACAGAGGTCGTCATCGAATTACCTGGAGGCGAGCATATCGTCTCGATTATTACCAAAACTTCGGCAGAAAACCTGGAGTTAGGCGTTGGCAAGCCGGCTTATGCGGTTATCAAGGCATCAAGCGTGATGATAGCGGTTGATTAACAACAGCACAACCCGGGACCATGATCGTCAACAGGCTATTACTCAGGCACGGTTTCAAACGCAGCATAGGAACCGGATGCTGGCTGGAGAACCACATCCGGTTCCCTGTTAGCTGCGTATGCAAAGGAGGGAGTAGTAAATACCCCGGGCAGGGTATTTGCAGATAGACTATTGTCGGTAGAAATATTACCGCCGGGGAAAACTTCTGGCATGCGTAATGCAGAATAATTTATGCGCTGCTTACGTAAAGTGCTGGAAAAATTGACCGCCGCTGCTCCCTGCAAAGAGAGAAAACCGGCAGCACAGGCAATCTGAGGATATCCGGTAAAAAGACGGTTCAACCTATCTCCTTTCCTAGCACGGGAGGTATGCACGTTTCCGCTGCATGCCCTTGGGGCTTCAACGAAGCCCAACCGGCTGGTATATCATGCAAGATGGTTTAGACATACCAGCTTCGGAGTATTCCGCCGCTATTCTAACACGTAAAAAGTAAGAAAGTAAAAAAGTTTTCCTTGGCTGTCATATTTAAAGCGGGGTGTTGTTCCAGCCGGGGTCTAGCTTTGATTCAAGACATTCAGGGTTCGGTGGCTGTTATGTTATAATGGAGGCCACATTCTGACTCCTGCGTTAACATTTTTTATAAGATAAAGGAGAGACTACATGGCATTAAAGCTCGAGCAGGGCAAGACAGCTCGGCAGCTGGTTGTGGAAAAGGAAAAGCGGATCACTGATGCGATCCACCTGCAGCCGACCGACCGGGTACCCATCATCTGCGGCCTGGGATATTTCCCGGCGAAGTACGCGGGCATTCCGTCATCGGCTGCTTATTACGACTTTAACGCCTGGTTGGCGGCATATCAGAAAGTGCTCGTTGATTATCATGCTGATATGGTGTATCACCAGGGGTTTACCCCGGGGAAAGCCCTGGAAATATTAAATCCAAATAATCTCCGCTGGCCGGGCTACGGCGTAGATCCGTATAAAGGCCATCAATCTATTGAAATCGAATACATGCAGGCGGAAGATTATGATGCCTATTTAGCGGACACTACAGATTTCATGTTCCGCATTATGGTTGCCCGTTCCAGCGATAACCTGGCCGGCTGGGCAAACTTGCCAAAGCTGGATAGTATCGGCGGAGGAATGGGAGCGCAGGGACTGGCAATGGCTTTAACCGACCCGGGTGTCGATAAGGCGATCAAGACACTGCAAAAAACAGGCCGCGAGATGCGGAAATGGCTGAAGCGCCAGATGAAGTTTAACAAGATGATGCTGGATTGCGGTTTTCCGCAATATTACCAGGGCGGATCAGGCCCTCCGTTCGACATGATCTCACACTCGATGCGCGGTATGAAAGGTACCATGATGGACCTGTACCGCCAGCCTGATAAGGTCATCGCTACTTGCGAAAAAATACTGCAGCTTACCCTGGCACGGGCGCTGCCGCCGCCGAATGAATTCGGCAATATCCGTTTATTCATGACGGTAACCCGTGGTTCGGACGATTTCATGTCCCGGGCGCAGTTCGAGAAGTTTTACTGGCCGACTTTCCGGAAACTGATCCATTCCCTGATCGCCAGGGGCGGCACTCCCTGTGTTTTCTTCGAGGGCAACTTCACTTCGAAGCTGGAATACCTGCTTGATTTTCCCAAGGGCAAAATGCTGGCCCGGCTGGATACGACAGATATCAATCGGGCTAAGGAGGTTCTCAAGGGGCATATTTGCATCCAGGGCAACGTACCGTCCTCCCTGCTGCAAACGGGTTCGGTCCAGGATGTGAAGGATTACTGCAAGAACCTCATCGATACTGTGGGCAAGGGCGGTGGTTTCATACTATCGCCCCGGAGTTCCCTTGATGAGGTGAAGCCGGAAAACCTGAAGGCGATGATTAATTTCACCCGGGAATACGGAGTCTACGGCTAACCTTTCCGGAAGCTGGTGACCGCAATGCAAAGAGGGCAGGAAAGGTACCTGCCCTCTTTCTGTTTTTTGGAAAACTACTATAAAAAGCGGCATTCCGTCATCATTGACCGGTACGGAGTGATATACTGTACAGATTGTCTATACGTATGAATAATCGACTACAAACCATTAAAAAAGATGTCATTGGACGTTTCCCTTCCAGCATCTGGCTGATGATGGGCCTGGATATGCTGTTGACCATCGGCTGGTCCGCTGCTTCACCCTTTCTGGCGATTTATCTCCACGGTGAACGTGGTATGTCGATGAGCCTGGTCGGGGTGATTTTCCTCGTTGCCGGGCTGTGCAGCGGAGCGACCAACCTGGTTGGTGGTATGCTTTCGGACAAATTCGGCCGGCGGCGGCTGCTGTTGGCGATTTCAGGCATCAGTACCCTGACCTCGGTAGTGCAGGCGGTATTGATCGGGGTATCGGCGCCGCTTTGGTCGATCATCCTAATCTTCATTGCTACCCGCAGTATAAATGGGACTGTGGGGCCTACGACCGGGGCTATCGTTGCTGACCTTTCTCCGAAAAACCGCTTGGCGGAGACCTACGCGGTGGTGCGTATTGGGGGTAATATCGGGTTTGCCATCGGCCCGGCTATCGGGGGATACCTGATGGACTACGTGTCTTACGGCTGGCTGTTCAGCATTTCGGCTGTTGTCAGCCTGTTGACCATGTTACTGGTCTACTTTTTCCTGCGGGAATCTTTCGGGGGCAGCAAAACACGGGTCGACCTGAAAAGTACCATTGCCGTAGGTCGAGACTGGATTTTCCTGGTATTTTCGGTAGTGAGTATCCTGCTGGTATTATCCATCGGCCACCTGGGCACCACGCTATCGGTTTTTACAGTCAACGAACTTGGTTTTACCATGAAACAGTACGGCCTGCTGTTGACGGCGAACGGCATTATGGTGGTATTGTTCCAGTATCCAGTCACCCGTCTGGTCAACCGGATGAGTAGAGCGGGGGGCTTGATACTGGGCAGCCTGTTCTATGTGGTGGGATACTCATCGCTGGGATGGATTACAAGTTTTAACTGGTCGCTGTTAACTATCCTGCTGATCACTGCTGGAGAAGTTACGATGTCCCCGATCTCTTCAGCGGTGGTCGCGGAATCGGCGCCGCCAGACAAACGGGGGCGGTATATGGGTTTTTTCACCCTGGGACAGACGGTGGGTTTCTCGTTATCGCCTTTGTTTGGTGGGGTGCTGTTGGATCACTTGTCAGATCAGCCGCAGTTGCTCTGGGGAACGATCGGAGCGGTAGGAATTCTCTCCGCCCTGGGATTCTTTGTTTGGGGTAAGCTGGTACAGAAGAAACCACGGGGATAAAAAATTGACCTTTTCCCTCTGACCGTTTTCTTAAATACAAAATATAATCAAGTAATAGAAGAGAAAAATATTACCTCTTCTTACTGCTCCAAAAAGAAGCCCGGGTGGAAACGCCCGGGCTTCTGTCATCGCAGCCCCTGCGCATCTCTATGACTGAGATTTATTTACTTTGTTGTCGTAAGATGCAACTATTATGTAACTTCAAATGATGATTGTTAACATCTGCTTTACCATGAGGGAGTATGATAGTACTTGCATAGAAATCCATGATTCCCTCTCTTTAAAAAAGCCCGGCTGGTCCCCGGGCTTTCTTCGTTAAAGAAAAATAACCCTGCTTTTCACCCCCAGGCTTGGTTCTAAAGACCTGGATATTGAACCAGTGTTGATTGGTAACTATAATACGGCTATTAGGGGGGAGGTTCGTTAGATGTTTCAACATGAATATGAGCCTGGTAACTGGAGTAAACTCGCTGATATTTTACCGGTGGTTTTGGTAATTTCACTTGCCGGTGGTGCCTTTTTTGCCGGTTTCAACCGCAGCTTTTGGGGTTGGGTTATCTGTATTATTAATATCTTTATGATTATAGGGATTGGTGCTCTGTACTGGCGCTATAAGTCTGAAGAAGCGGATATTGCTGCCGGAAGAAAAGGGCGTCTTTAACTGACTTGGCGAACGATTAATCGCCGGGATATATTTTTTTATAACCGGTTGCGGTGCGGGATATCCTTTTATAATACGTAAGATCATCGCAACCGGGGAATGTATCTCCGGATTATGTCAGGCAATGACTACCCTGTCTCTGCCTTGTTCTTTTGCTTTGTAAAGGGCGGTATCGGCAGCCCGGATCAGTTCGAAATAGTTTGTGCCGTGCTGCGGAAATATCGCAATGCCCATAGATAAGGAAACAGGCGGGATCAGCTTTCCTTGAAAATAGGTCTTGATATTTTTCACTGCTTCTTTAAGGTGTTCCGCTCGTTTTATGGTGCCTTCCGCAGAAGAACCAGGCAGGATAAGCAGGAATTCTTCTCCGCCGTAACGGCAGGCAATATCTGAGCCCCGGATTTCATATTTAAAAAGGTCCGCTAGCTTCATCAATAATTCGTCACCGGTTTCATGTCCATAGGTATCGTTATAATTTTTGAAGTGATCGATATCTGCCATGATGATACCAACCTGGCTTTGTTCCATGCTCGCATGAAGGATCTCACGTTGTATTGCTTCTTGCATATAACGCCGGTTGAACAGTCCGGTTAAGGGATCCCTGATTGACTGGTCGGTAAGCTTTTCCCATAGTTTGATATTAGCAATCGAGAGCGAGACAAATTCGGCAAATACCAGGGCTGGTTCTTTTAGGAAAGCAATCGTATTTAAGGAATTGTCTTTAGTCATCATCGTCTTGATACTGCAGTGGAGTAAACCCAGTATATCGCCTTTAGCGATCAACGGCAGGCACATATATGGGGCTGGTGACGGATTTTTCAAGTGTGGGCACAACGGGCCGATTTTCGTATCTTCAACCTCATGAATACGGCCGCGCCGTAATCCCCAGCAAGCATCCGGTTCAAATATATTCCCCTCGGTTTTTTCAGAATAATTCCC
>JAEAME010001939.1_pt1 | contig 13017 bp, 9 predicted proteins | sample 8958731 | NCBI WGS metagenome assembly JAEAME01 (sample SAMN16933194, study PRJNA681113) | bioreactor sludge metagenome | isolation source: anerobic bioreactor sludge (Control) | place: India:Bengaluru | collected 2018-10-24 | reverse complement strand
AGGCAGACGCGCACGACTCAAAATCGTGTACCCTCGGGTATGTGGGTTCGATTCCCACCTTCGGCACCAAAAAGCCCCTCCAATGTTGGAGGGGCTTTAGCTTACTCACCCAGGTCTGCATTACCGGAATTTTTTAGTGGCTTTTGGCAATGTAGTGTTTGCTTTTACATTGCCTGACTTTACAATGTGGATCCTGGCAGAGCAGCCAGGTGGGGTTTGTGAGCATTTCCCTGCGAGTCTGATTCTGGCTGGCAGATCCAAGGGCTTTGTGCAGGTTCTTTGCCGAGCTTCTGACGAAACAGTTGCGTTCGGTGTCAAAAATGTGACAGCATTGATTGAGTTTGGTTAAATGGAACATCCCTTTTCCTTTCTTGTTAAGGTGCGCAGACCTAAGGAATCGAAAACCAAAGATGGTTAGCGATTTAGATCAAGGAATTGGGATGATGGATGAGTTTTTCATAGTAACAGTGTGTTAGCACGTACCTATAGTTTACTTTGGAAGCTGGCGCTGTCAAGAAGAATCGTGACACAGCATAGGTAAGGTTTAGATGAAGAAAGTAAAATACAGTTGAATAATCAACCATTATACAACAATAATCTTATAAATCATAGCATGTTTGTGTTTTAAATGGTTTAAATCACAGATTTATTCACAAATGTGTTGAAAACTGGTTTTAATCGTGCTATACTAACTCAATAATTATCCGATCATTGGCGCCGGGGTCAGGGGACCGGTGCGGAAGGATTGCCAGTAATAAGGGAGCGTATTAGTGGCAATCTTTTTTTAATGAGAATCATGGAAAAATACCACGCTGACACCATCGCCGCCTTCGTTATCTCCCCCTCGCTCCCAACGTGAAACATAAGAAGAATGCCGCATGGTATCCCGGACTGTTTCGCGTAACGCGCCTGTGCCTTTTCCGTGAATGATGCGGCCAAAAGGCAAGCCAGCTGTAAAGGCTTGTTCCAGGTAATGATCGAGCTTGTCAAGCGCGTCTTCGACCCGCAGACCACGTAAATCCAATTCCATGGGCACACCTGAGACGCTGGGAAGGGTTGTCCGCCCTTTTTTCTCGACCGTTTTTTCCTGTGTAGGTGCAGGCTCATCTGTGATAGTTCTTCGGCTGAGATCCTGAGCCATCAAACGCAACCGGACTGCGCCCGCCTGAACTTCAAATTGGTCTCCCTCAATTGCTGTGACCGTGCCTTCCACTCCCAATTTTTTGATGTGTACCTTTTGACCGACCTGGATCGGTCCCGTTGGTTTATGAGGACGGTGGGCTTGTTTGCGTTGATGAAGCTGCGCTTCAGTGTGGCTTTGCTCCAGTTCCACCAGCTTCTCCTCGACTGCTGCCAGCTCCGCCTGTTTCTCTGGTTCAGCACTGAGACGCTTGATCACTTTTTGCAGATCACGGACCTGGTCACGCAGGGCTTCCAACTCATCCTCAGCCTGGGAATGAGCTTGGTCGAGGATCTTTTCCCGTTCATTTTCGATTTTTTCCAGCTGCTTTTCAAGGTCTGCTTCTTTCTTTTGAGCAGAAAGCAGCGCTTTTTCTGAGGCAGTAAAATTTTTATTGGCAAGATTACGTTGGCGGTGAATTTCTTCCAACAGATCATCGACATGCAGATCATCGGGGTTGATCTCTTTGCGGGCAGCTTCCAGAATCTCGGAATCCAGCCCCAACCGTTCGGCAATCGCGAGCGCATTAGACCGTCCAGGCAGCCCGATCATCAGGCGATAGGTGGGCATGAGCGTTTCAGGGTCAAACTCGAGACTGGCGTTGGTCACACCGGCAGTTCCATGGGCATAACTTTTTAGTTCCGGGAAGTGCGTGGCAACAAAACAGGTGATCTGGCGTTTAAGCATATAGTCTAAAACCGCCCGAGCCAGGGCAGAGCCTTCCTGGGGGTCAGTACCAGAACCTAATTCGTCCAATAAAACCAATGAACGTGAATTTGCCCGCCGCAAAATGCGCACGAGCTGGCTGATATGACCGGAAAAGGTAGAGAGCGATTGTTCAATCGACTGTTCGTCACCGATATCAGCAAAGACGTCCTGAAAAACGCTGACGCGTGATCCGGAACGTGCCGGGATCTGCAACCCAGCCTGCGCCATAAGAACCATCAGCCCGATTGTCTTGAGAGTCACGGTTTTTCCCCCGGTATTGGGTCCGGTAAGGACAACCGCAAAGGTTTTACGGTCGAGTTCAACATCGATCGGCACCACTTTTTCGGGTGCCAGCAGAGGATGACGCGCCCGGACGAGATGAATCAGGCTGCCGGGATGATCGGAATCAGTGCGTTTCTCAAAAGCAACCAATTCGGGTTCAGAGGCGCGCAGATGATCGGCATAACGTGCTTTCATCAGGATCAGGTCCAGCGCTGCCATGACTTCACTGGTCTGCATCAGTTCTTCGGCGTAGCCAGAGATCTCACCGCTCAGATTGTGCAGCACACGCAGTATTTCGTCACGTTCATCCAGTTCCAGTTGGCGATACTTATTGTTCCATTCCACCACTGCCAGGGGTTCCACAAAGAGAGTGGCACCAGAAGAACTCTGGTCGTGAACGATGGATTTGATTTGCCCTTTATGCTCAGCCTTCAGGGGTAAGACGTAGCGCCCACCCCTTTGGGTTATGAGTGATTCCTGCAGCATACGGGAGCTGCCCGGGTCTGTCAGGTAACGATTCATACGGTCCATCAGACGTGAATGAGTGATTTTCAGGTTAGAACGGATTTGCTCCAGGTGGGGAGAGGCACTGTCGAGTACCTCACCGCGATCGTTGATAGTTTTGTTGATCAAATCGATCAAGCCATGCCCGTCAGACAAGCTTACAGCCATCTCCGCCAGCAAGGGTGCTTCAGCGGATTTTTCGAGCAAAAATCGGCGGGCATCCCGCGAGACAACCAGCGTATTGCGGATGGCGAGCAAGTTTGGCGCTTCCAGTGTCATCTGTCGGCGAGCCTGTTCCGCAAACGGACGCATATCGACCGCCCCGCGAAAATGCAGCGCATCAGTCAAACTCAGAAGGTAACGTGCCTGGCGGGTCTGCTCCTGGAAAACCTGTGCTTTTTCCAGGCTGCTGGTGGGGCGCAGCCGGCTAGCCAGCTTTTCGGAAAGATCAAAACTGGCGTAGGCTTGCAAGCGCTCCAATACCTTATGAAATTCAAGTAAGATCAGACTTTTCGGATTCATCGAAGAAAGTGTATCATGAAGTATATTGGGCAATCACTCAGTTTTATAGAAGCTTTAAGAACCCATGAACAAATCAATACATTATTACGGAAAGTAGGACAGGATTATTAGCAACGATCTGGAAATTCCCCCAAAATTCCATAATCTAACTATAATCGTGTTAACAATTCCTAAGGATTAACCAGTGGCATTTATCCAAGACCTTTTAGTAAATCCAGCTTTGTTAGTAACAGTGATTCTGACCATTGGCGTTATTTTGGTCAATGGCTGGACTGATGCGCCTAATGCGATTGCAACCTGCATCTCTACCCGGGCCATCAAACCGAGACAAGCCATACTCATGGCGGCAGTTTTTAATTTTCTTGGCGTCTTTGTGATGACGATGATCAATAAAAGCGTTGCCATGACCATCAGTAACATGGTTGATTTTGGAACAGACATCAGAGCCAGTTCGATCGCTCTGAGCGGTGCGTTGGCATCGATCGTGGTCTGGGCAACCGCAGCCTGGTATTTTGGCATTCCCACCTCTGAAAGCCATGCCCTGATTGCCGGGCTGACTGGCGCGGCAGTGGCATACTATAACAGTTTTCAGGGTGTCAACGGCTCTGAATGGATCAAGGTCATTTTTGGCCTGGTCCTCTCGACCGTTGGTGGTTTTGGCTTGGGTTGGGGGATCACCAGGTTGATTGAAGCAATCTTCCGTTATCACGACCGTCGCAAGACTAATAAATACTTTAAGACTGCTCAAATTGGCGGTGCGGCAGCCATGGCGTTTATGCATGGTGCCCAGGATGGGCAAAAGTTCATAGGTGTCTTTCTTATTGGGATGGCTCTGGCAAAGGGACAAAATGTAACAGGCGCAATGGAAATCCCAATTGGCTTGATGTTATTTTGTTCTGCTATCATGGCATTAGGAACATCAATCGGCGGCTATCGGATCATCAAGGCAGTTGGCATGGATATGGTCAAGCTGGAGACCTACCAGGGTTTCAGTGCAGATGTGGCAGCTTCATTAGCGCTGTTGGTTGCATCTTTATGGAATGGTTTGCCAGTTTCTACCACACACACCAAGACGACAGCCATCATGGGTGTAGGGGCATCAAAACGCATCAGCGCGGTCAATTGGTCGGTGGTAAAAGAAATGGTGCTCGCCTGGGTGTTGACTTTTCCGGGCTGTGGATTGTTAGGTTATGTGGTGACCAGAATACTGATCCAGGTATTCGCGTAGAGGAGAAAAATGGCAAAAAAACGCAATAATTATTACAAGATGTTCAGCGATATTGCTGGAGAGGCAATAAAAGCGGCATACCTTCTTGAAAAAACGGTTAAAAATTACAATCCCGAAAAGATTGAAAAACAAAACAAGACCATGCATGAACTTGAACATGCCGCTGACTTGAAAAAGCATGAGATGATGAAGTGCCTGGTCGCTGAATTTATCGCTCCAATTGAACGCGAAGACATTGCGACCTTATCTTACATGTTGGATGATGTTCTGGACAGTATCGAAGAAGTCTATCAAATGTTTTTTATGTACAACGTAAAAGAAATGCGACCAGATGCGTTCGATTTTGTCGATCTGATTGTCCGCAGTACGGAGGCAATGAAGGCTTGTTTTGATGAATTCGAACACTTCAGAAAATCCGACCTGATTGCCAACAAGATCGTTGAAGTTAACGTGATCGAAGAACTGGCTGACAGCCTGTACTTTAAAGTGATAAGAGAACTGTACACCAAAGAAAAAGACCCAGTCAAAATCATGGTGTGGGTGCGGATTTACGACAGGTTTGAAAAGATTTGTGACCTGTGCGAACATGTCGCCGATACCATCGGCTCGGTGATCATGAAGAATTCGTAAAAATAATGCGTTGTAGTGGTAAGCGATGCTGATTTGGTTGTCATCCCGAGTCTCTTTTGCGAATGATCCTATTAGCAGCAAATCAGATTCTTCGCTTTGCTCTTAATGGCAGACACTCCTTGATCGTGCCGACATACCCGCTGAGCACGTATTCTAAGTACGGGGATTCAGAAATGGACGCCTTTGACGAAACCATGTACTGGGGCAAGAGCCCGGCTGAATCAAAGCTTTGCTCTCTCCTCAAGCAAAATCGTACGCATTTTTGGGAAAATGAGGGGGTTGGCGGATAAAATATCGATCTTGCCTGTCAACAATTCGCCATCACCATAGAGACTATCCACAATTCCACCTGCTTCGCGTACGATCAGGATCCCAGCTGCCACATCCCAGGGATTTAGATCAATTTCCCAAAATGCTTCAGCCCTCCCGCAAGCTACATAAGCCAGATCCAGGGCTGCTGAACCGAGACGGCGGATAGTCTGGACCTCACTGCTCAGACGAACAAAATTGTTGACATTTGATTTGGGTGTTCCGATCAAATATTGCCTGAAACCAGTGATCAGTAAGGAATCCCTGAATAATTCAACCGTGGAAACCTGAATCCGCTCACCATTCAAGAAGGCTCCTTGCCCTTTAGCAGCCCAAAAAGTCTCATTCATTGCCGGATTGCAGATGACGCCGAATATAAGTTCCCCTTTGTAGGCATAAGCTACCGAGACAGCCCAGATTGGCATACCGTGAGAGTAATTCAAGGTGCCATCGATCGGGTCGATGTACCATTTGTGATCACTGCCAAGGTCGTGATCACCACTTTCCTCTGCATTGATTGAGTGATCGGGGAAGTGTGCCTGAATCTTCTCAATTAACATAGCTTCAACAGCTGAATCTGCTGCGGTCACCAATTCGTTTGCAGCTTTGTAATGCATCTCAATATTCTCGTTTTGCATCTTTAAAGCGATTTGTGCTGAATCAGTGGTCCAGGTCAGGATTTGTTCAAGGGTAGGTTGCATTTTTTCTCCACATATTTGATCTTCTTGAGTTTACCGCAGCTTTTTAGTCTTAACTAGAGAGGTTTTTCTTCTATTAACCTTTCGAGACTCTAAAACAGACGGCTCCGTTGCATGCAATGTAACCACAACAGTTGTTTCGAGGGAAGTGTCTGTTTATCGGCTAAAGGTGCCGGTTGCTGTATAATTCCTGGAATGGTGTAATGCGTGATGGGAGATTTGACGATCTTGAACAAAAAACCTGTTTGGTCCAGCAGGCTGCCCAACGCTGCGTTTATCCTCTTGCTTTTTCTGTTTTTCCTTGGTACAAGCCTGACTGCCGTTAACCTTCAGGCGGGCATCATTCCGGATGAAGAGGCGCACACAATGCTGATTGGTGAGTTTGAGAAGACTCCCGGCATTCCCCCTGAGACCGACGCCACCATCAAGCGCGGTGTCTTTATTGAGGGCAATCCTTTTCTTTACTATTGGCTGGCTGCACGCTTGCGTAATATGCTGTCCTTTGTCTTCCCTTCCGCACCAGCTACAACGCATTTCTATCTTGACAGGTTTTTCAATGTATTCTGCAGTGCTGCAAACCTTGTGGTTGTCTGGTTAATGTCTCGGAAATTGATTAAGAATACATGGCTGCAGTTGCTACCTCCATTTCTCCTGGCTAATACCTTGATGTTTTTCTTTCTTTCCAGTGGATCTAATTACGACAGTCTACTTAATTTATTGAGCTCTTTGAGCATCCTTTTCGCCGTGCTGCTTGTAAGAGGTGAAGATTTCTGGCAAAACTCATTCTGGATGTTCTTGATATTGGCTCTGGCTGGGTTAACAAAGAAAACAGCTCTTCCGCTAATCGGATTTTTATCAATAGCATGGCTAGTCATCTTTCTTTCCACAAAGCCGCAATGGCGTACCCTGAAAGGAAAGAAAATGCTCCCTTTGTTACTAGCGTTAGCAGCTATCAATATGAACATATTCATGTTTGGGCGCAACCTTCTTGTGCATCATACCCTTATTCCAGGTTGTGCCCAGCTGGCAACCGAAACGCAATGTCTCACTTCAACATTCATCATACGAGAAATGGAACACGCGCTGGACGAAAAAATGACAATTCAAGAAGCGGTAGCAGAAGGATACCCAGATCCAGTTAGTTATTACCTTGGATATTGGTCGCGTGTAATGACGTCAAGAAATGTTGGCGTACACGGACATAAGATATATTCAAACCCCCTGAAGAATATTGTGCGATTCACCCTCTTGGGGATAATTGTGACTGGATTCGCTTTTATCCGGAAACCAAAGAAAGAGATGTTATTACTTCTTGCAATTGGAGTAATGTATATGCTGACCTTGTTTATCTACAATTACGATATGCAACTTTACTACGCTTTCAAGGGTTTTGCGATTCAAGGAAGATACATCTTCCCTGTGATCAGTTGTTTCTTGATTCTGATTACCTGCGTGCTCGAAAGCTTGCGACCGAAGGCTTTAAGTATTCTCATGATCTCTTACATTGTCTTATTGAGTATTGCGGCAGGCCCAATTCAAATCATTTACTATTACCAAAGCTTTTTCACCAATTGGTTCTGAGACATATAAAAGGCATCCACAGTAACTATTTAATTGCGGCATCCCCACAGAGATGCGTTTTTAGGTCCCATCCCACGATTGAGATGAATAGAATTCCCTCCATTGGGAGCAGCCTGCTTTTTGAACACATTGGTAATCCTGATCCCCACCTAAGCGAGGATCCTGTGGATAATCTGTGGGAAATGGCAGGATAGTCTGTGGAGATTTCCACTATAATTAGTGGATAAGTCCCATATTTCTGTGGATTGGAGTCGTATGGAATCCAAAAAAGAATTACCAAAATTCGCTGTTTTGCAGCTTTCCGGATGTTCAGGGTGTGAAGTTTCCCTGTTGAACTCGGATGAATGGATTAACGATTTTAACCTGGTGTATATGCCCCTGGTTGTCACGACCAACAAAATCCCTGACGATGTAGAGGTTTTGCTTGTTTCGGGAGGAGTACGTACTGATGAGGATATTCACAACCTGCGCAAGGGTGCATCGCGCTCTAAGAAAGTGATCGCAGTTGGCACATGTGCTCTTTCCGGCGGGGTTGCCCAGATTCGTGAAACACACCAGGCGCGGGACACCTATTTGCTTTCATCGCACAGGCTGCGTCTGCCGGACATGCTGCCACGCGCTTTTCCGATCGATCGATTTGTACCAGTTGACCTGTACCTCCCAGGCTGCCCGCCTACACCACAATTGTTCATGACTGCTTTGAAGGAGGGCGAAAACGCAAAAATCGCGTCCATCGTTTGCCAGGAGTGCGGTCGTCAGAAACTGCAAGACATGCGCCCAACCTCAATTACAGGCATGCGCAGTGGGGTGACCTTGCCCGATATCTGCCTGATCAACCAGGGATACCTTTGTGTTGGCACATCCACTCGCGGAGGTTGCGGCGCACTCTGCACGCGACCCGGACATGCTTGTGTGGGCTGCCGCGGTCCAGCCAATCCCTATCTGAACAAAGAACCAAAATTTGTTCTGGATAATCTGCGACGAGTATTTACCCGCATGACTGATATCCCTGAAGAAGAGATCAATGAAGCCCTGGAATCACCCTGGCTCTCGCTTTTCCTTGATCAGTTTACTGACTATACACAGGATGAGTCCCTGCCTTTACGGACAAAAGAGAAGATGATCTGATGACTACTATAACTTACCCACTCAGTCGTATTGAAGGACATGCCCGGGTCGTGATCGATATTCATGATGATGAAGTTTTTCGTGCAGATTTCCAGGCAATGGAAATGAGAGGTTTCAGCTATTATGTCCAGGGTGTACCTGCCGAACAAATCACTGTGATCGTGCCGCGTATCTGCGGGGTTTGCTCAACTGCTCACCAGGTGGCATCGGTTAAAGCTTTGGAAGATGTCTTTGGGGTCACACCTCCACCATTGGCGGAAGAAATTCGGGAAGTTTTGTTACTCGGTCAACTGATCCAGAACCAGGCAACATCGCTCTTTATCTTTACCATGCCCGACCGACTCAATGCCAGTTCCCTCTTTGAAGTATCAAAAACACAGAAAGAGAAAGAGCGCCAGTTTTCACTGGCACAAATGGCACTACGCGTTCGGAAGATCGGAACCGATCTCATCAGCCTGGCTGGTGGTCAGTTCATCCACCCAATCAAGACCACGATTGGTGGCGTTACCAGTGGTATCCCCCGCCAAAAAGCCGATGAAATGATTATGACGATTGATGAGCTTTTACCAGTTGCTTATAACCTGGTGGATACTTACTGGCAAATGTCCATGGAGATGGGAAACCGGATTGGATCCTGGGGCGATGACGAACCAACCTATTACCTGGCGTCCACTGAAAGCAATCATTTCCGCCTGAACAGCAAGAGGCTGCGATTGATGTGCCCGGAAGGAAGAGAGTGTCAGACTTTCGATGCGCATGAGTTTGAGTCGTACCTTCAGGTTGAAGACAGTGATTATTCGTACGCCGGCATCAGCAGTTTCCAGGGGAATATCATGCGCGCCAATAGTCTGGCTCGAATCAACCTAACCACCTCATTTGGAACACCCAAAGCGGATGCTTTCCTGAAGCGTTTTGTGGAAACCTTTGGGCGTCCGGCGCACGCCATTATGTTCTTTGATCTCTGCCGCGGTATCGAGTTGGTGCATGCGCTCGAGAAGTCACGCTTGATGTTGGAAGCTGACCTGGAACATGGTGAGACTGAAGTCGGCTACACCCCGAGGGATGGAGTGGGATATGGGTTGGTGGAAGCCCCACGAGGACCGTTGATCCACCACTATGAAGTGGAAAACGGTTTGATCAAGAACGCCGATTTTATCATCCCAACGGTGCATAACATGCTGGCGATCCGAAGGGCACTGATGGTGGCTGCGAAACGATACGTCAGTTCAGACGGGATCAGCAGTGAATTGGGACGGGCAGTCGGGCGCGTGGTGCGTGCCTTTGACCCCTGCATCGCCTGCGCCACGAAGTAAACGCGCTTTTAGCGTTCGCCCTTATATTCTGCCAGCAACCGGGTGTAAAACTCGGTTAGAAATGCGTTACGGTCTTCAGCAATCAGCCTGCCAGTTCTTGTGAAAAGCTGGTCCTTGACTTTCCGAAGCTTGAACAGGTATTCATGATAAGAGCTATGGGATTCCCCCGGCTCTTTTTTGCCAGTTTCCAGAAACTGTTGGGAGGGTTCGCTTAAGACCGGCTGCCCAGCCAGAACAGCATAGGCAATAGTTCGGGCTGCACCAATTGCGCCCAGCACGTCCAGCTTGTCCGCGTCAAAAAGACACTGAGCCTCCAGGCTTTCAGGTCGCTCGCCGTTGTGGCGGTAGCGGTGAGCGCGGATACAGTGCTGCACTGCTTCAATGCGTTTCTGTGACCAACCTTTGCTGACAAGCACTTCTCCGGCAAACTCTGCTGACGTGATATGGTGTTCTTTCCTGGCTGTTCCGCCCTCAGCTGGGCTGGCACCGCGAGAATCGTGCAAGTAGGCGGCCGCTTCGATGATTTCAAGGTCTGCCCCCTCGGCTTTACCGATGCGTTCTGCCATCGCCTTGACTCGCAAGACATGCTCAAAATTATGAACTTCATCTGCTTCCTGATACCAGGATTGTGCTTCTTCTAAGGTTATGGTCATTTCTCTCAGATCTGCGCATCCTCGCCGCTCATGACCTGGTTGATAAGGTCTTGGGCGAGCTCCTGAAGGCGTTCCCGCTCACCTTCCCCCTCATGTTTTTCTTTCCAGAATAACTCCAGCAATTCGAGGGGGCTCAACGAACTGGTTTCCTGACCGTCAGGCAATCGGCTGCGGGCTTCGGAGACCGAATTCTTGTGCAACTTGAATTCAAAAGCATCTTTGGCAAAGGCATGCAAGCGTGCCTCATCTATCAAAACCTCATATCCTTGGGGATAAGTGATTTTCAAGCGTACGATGGCATCTTTCAGCGCTTCCTGTGGGGGCAAGGCGTCTATTAGTTTCTCATTGACATTTTGTTCGTCAATAAGGATTACACTTCGGTCGATAAACTTACGGATGGGCAGTTTGCGCCACTCATAAGTGGTGTGCCCTTTCTCTATCCTGGCAATCACAAACCCCTTTTCCTCGTTCACTTCCCCAAAATCGACCCGCTCGATCGAACCCGGGTAGACTACCGGCGGTTGGTTGCCTATATTCAGGTCCTGGTAGCGATGGATGTGACCAAGAGCGACATAATCGAAACGCGGATTGCAGACCAGCCCCAACGGCAGGATGACATCTCTGCCTATTTTGATCTCCTGTTCATTGCCAAGTTTGGCTCCCGCCACAGAAGCATGAGCAGTCAGGATCACTGGCAGGTCGGGGTCAGTCTCGCCAAGAGCGAGCGTGATCCAATCGGACACACTGTTCTCGATAAAACGCAATGGGTCTTCTTCTTCAGACTCACCTGAGGTTATTGTTTGCATAACCCCGGCACGGGTGATCCAGGGAATTGCCATCACCTGGATGGGCAACCCTTCCAGGTCGGCAGGAGTGAGTAAGCTGAGATTACTGACCACATGAATATGATCCGGAGCAAGTGTGTCAAACTCTTGCAAGGCATGCGCTTTACGCTGGGAGGGGGAGATGTCGTGGTTGCCGGTGAGAAGAATGGTAGGAATCCCGGCTTTTGAAAGGCGCATCAGGCGGCGACCCCATTCACGTTGGAAAGTGGGCGCGGGAGCCCTGTCTTTATAGGCATCGCCAGCAAAAATGACCAGGTCCACTTCTTCGTCAATGGCAGCCTGGACGATCGTGTCAAGACTGCGCAAAAAGTCCATTACACGTTCCGGCAAACCGGTTTCAGGGTTGTGAGCACCAAAATTGGTCATGTCGATGTGAGCATCAGCAAAGTGGAGGAGTTTGATCATGCATTGATTATACCGGAGAGACTGCCTGTGATGGCACGCATTAGCGATTAACCATTCACTAACGGAATAAAACAGCTACATCGGGTAAAATCGGGGTATGACAATTAATGAACGCCCTCAAATTTTATTGACCAATGATGACAGTATCAATTCGCCCGGATTATGGGCTGCCGCGGAAGCACTTTCAACCCTTGGGTATGTACATGTAGTAGCGCCCCGGGTCCAACAGACCTCGATGGGGCGGGCTTTGCCGCGCGAATCAGACAGAATCCGGGAAACACAAGAATTAGCGATCAATGGAGAAACCTGGCAGGTACACGGGATAGGCGGTTCTCCTGCGCAGGCGGTTTTACATGGCTTGCTCAGTGTGATGAAGGATATCAAGCCTGACCTGGTTGTCTCCGGAATAAACTACGGTGAAAACGTTGCTTCAGGCGTTACGGTCAGCGGCACGGTAGGCGCGGCGCTTGAAGCTGCTTCCTTTGGTTACCCAGCCTTGGCGGTTTCACTTCAGACCGCTGTGAGTGAACACTTTAACCTGTCAGATAAGGTTAATTTCAGTACTGCTGCCTGGTTTACACGCTTCTTCGCGGAAAAACTGCTGCGACTTGAGATGCCTTTTGATGTGGATGTGCTGAAAGTAGATGTGCCGGCAGATGCTACACCGGAGACCCCCTGGCTGGTCACGCGCCAATCGCGTCAGCGTTATTTTGAAGTAACCTCTGAGTTCGATCCACAGACCGGAACTGAGAACGTCAGTTACTATACCAAAGTAAATGAAGCGACAGTTGAAAAGGATAGCGATCTGAAAACGGTGTTGCTGGATAAGCTCGTTTCGGTCACGCCTATCAGCCTGGATTTGACCTCGCGGGTCGATTTTGAAGATCTGCGAAGTTTATTGGAATCGTAGGGAACTAGATCTGCTTTGCCTTCAAGACAGGCAACTGATGGGGAATGGTATTGAGCCAATCCGCTTATGGCTTTGCCATTATACAATATTTGGAAGGGATCACCCTTTCAGGACATTAGAG
>JAEAME010001938.1_pt1 | contig 13024 bp, 9 predicted proteins | sample 8958731 | NCBI WGS metagenome assembly JAEAME01 (sample SAMN16933194, study PRJNA681113) | bioreactor sludge metagenome | isolation source: anerobic bioreactor sludge (Control) | place: India:Bengaluru | collected 2018-10-24 | reverse complement strand
TTGGGCGCCAGTTCCATTAATGATTGAATTGACTTTCTGGCACGCTCCAATGAATAGGATTCCAGCAATTGAGCTAAAGCAAATAGAAAAATCACCATCGCTGCTTCTGATAATTCGCCGATAAACAGAGCACCAATCACGGCAATCGTCATGAGGAAATTCATGCCGAGCGTCAGGCTAAACGCTTCCTTCCAGCCTTTTTTGAAAATATGAAAGCCGCCAGAAAACACCGCGATCAACAGCAGAGGGATCGTTACTGCATTTGCAAAGTCGAGATAACGAAGTATAGCACCCAGGCTGACAAAGGCTCCTGAAATTATCGTAAGGATCATCAATTTATGTTTCTGCCAGAAGGATGCTTCGGATTTTTTTTGCACCAATTCTGCCAATTCAGAATCAAAACCAAGTTCCTTTAAGGCATGTTGAATTTCGATGAGGGGCAGTGTGTGTTCCAATATCAACTTATTTGCGATCAGATTAAATTGAATATTCTGAACGCCAGTCATCTTTTTCAGTCGCTCCTCACTTGGACGCGATTCATCAGGGCAATCCATTCCTTCCACGATCAAAGTTGTTTTCTGTAATGGAAAATTCTCTGTTGCAGAATAGCCGATATTTTTAATTTCTTTTTTAATATTAGCCAGGCTAATTTCATTATCCTGAAATTCAACGTTCAACTTGGTACCGATGACATCCATTTGTGCCAGCTTCACTCCGGTTAGCTTTCTCACATGTTTCTCAATTTTTGCTGCGCAGTCAGCACAATCCATTCCTTCAATGTATAGTTGACAAATTTTATTTTCCGACATATTTTCCCTTTATACTAAAATGAATGTTATATTGTTGGTAAAAATTATAGATATTAGAAAACGAATCCCCAAGAAATCTTAGCTTCCAATTTTTTTAACTCCAGATAAGTCATATCCAAAAATACGTCGCTGCCTGGATCTTGAATATTTAAAAATTGGAATTTATTCGCCGCCACTCGGTGGATGGAAAGGTTTATGTTAAATGAATTGTCATTGGGATTATTTACCCTAATTGCCTAATTTCCTTCATACTCGAAGCTTGCAATTACCCAATCACCATTCCCCAACATGCTTGCTTGCTTCCCGAATCAAGTTTTCCACATGATCATCATCCAAACGATAATAGACCATTTTGCCTTCTTTGCGATAGCTCACCAATCGCATATTTCTCAATAAGCGAAGCTGATGGGAAATCGCAGAAACCGAGATATTAACCAGAACTGCCAGATCACAAACACACATCTCTTCATTGGCAAGTGCCAGAACAATTTTCAAGCGGGTTGGATCACTGAGTACTTTGAAAGTATCAGATAGCTCGTGAATATCCTGGCTATCTGGCAATTGTCCTTTGACTCGATTTACTTTTTCAAAATCGACGATGTTAGTCTTACAGATTTCAATTTTGGTCTTTGGCATATTTAACCTCAACATTTGAGCAATTGTTCAAATGATAATATATAAAATTTATTTTACCTGTCAAGTAAAATTTTTGATTTCAAAAAAATTTAAATAAGTACTTTATTTCACCTTTATTTTCACCTCATCCATTCGACCCACCTTAAATTTCTTGATTCATTCCGCTTTCATAATTTGGTGTGATTTTTTTCGCCATAGATTAAACATCAAAACTTTTTTCCCTGACACAATTAAGAAAATTTTGCTTGCATTATGAGAAATTACCTTTTATATTACTGACAGCAATTCATCAAATAAATCTGGTTTAATCAAAAATCTGACCTGCTATGCAAGCTTCAGTTTGAATTCAGTAGTTATTAGCCCAGGGGAAAAATCATGTTTGATGATTCTGATTATGATGACTTTGATGACGACGACCTCGATGATGAAGAGTTTGACGATAAAGAATGGGATGAGGATGATTGGGAAAATTTTTTTCGTCAGGAGGATGAACAGAAACGTCGTCTGCAGGAATTGTTGGACAAATATGGCTTTTCAGAAGAAGGTTTGCGAAAAGCTTTTGAAGAGATGGGCTATTATCTTCCCGAAGAAAATAAAAATTGTGATGACCAAGACGATCTGAAAGCAATTGATGAAAACATAGATGAAATTTTAGAAGACGAATATGGAAGTTGGGAACCTGAAATTAATGATCAAAATTATCTTCAAAACGCCCATCCCCTATTTCGGACCTGCTACTTTCTGGTATTGAAAATAATGAAATCGTTGAGACATCTAAACGTTAAATATCGAGATCATCCCATCATCGTATTTCAAACCGGATTATTTGAATGCATGAGCAAAATCATTCAAGCCGGATATGATGATATTGATTCGAAAATTGAATCAGAACGAGGCTTAATTTTAGCAGCGTTAAAACGTGCCCGAAAAGCCTTGTTCCTGTCATTATTGACAATTCCCCGGCTGGATGCACTGAAAATTTTTAGCTGCACGACTTTGACGCTGTATCGGAATCAAATTACTGATTTACTCAAATTGATTAATCAAGAAATTATTCTGAATAAGAAAGAACAATAATTAAATCTGCTATTTAGGCATGCTCACTTTGTAGAGCGAGCCATCGCAGGAGCCAATATAGACATGATTTTTCCAGATGGCGGGAGATGAGAAAAGATAATCATCGCTCAATTTCACCGACCACTTTAGTCTTCCAGCATCTTTGTCAACGCAGAAAACAGTCCCGCCAATAGAACCCACGATCATATCTGAATTAATGATCGCCGGCGAAGAATCAAAAATGGGATCAGGGTTAAATGAATCGGGTAGCGCCACTGTCCAGGTCTCTTCACCAGATTGTGCACCCAGCGCAAATAAATGTCCAGTGAGCGAGCCGAAATAAATCTTGTTATCAGCGCAATTTGGACTGGAATAACCCGGTTTGTGTTTGTCATTGGTCTGGTGTTGCCAGAACAATTTTCCATCTGATGCCCGAAAAGCGTGTACCACATGATCATGAGAAGCAACAATTACTTTGTTATCAAATACTGTGGGATTGGAAGTGGCGGCAGGAAAGTAGCGATTGTCAGAAATTTTCTGTTTCCAGATTAGTGCTCCATTCTGCTTTGAAACACAATAAAAATATCGATCCCATGAGCCAATATACACTTTATCGTCGAACATGATGGGGCGAGCCTTGATGTACCCATCGGTTTTATATGTCCAGAGTAATTTTCCATCTCGCGACCTTAGTGCATATAATGAGCTATCACTGGAGCCAAAAATAATAGCTCCATCCGCATAAATGGGCGAGCTGAAAATTGCTTCCCCTGCCTTTGTTTTCCAGATTTCTTTTCCATCCTTTTTATTCAAAGCATAACAAAATCCGTCGCCAGATGTGACCAATATGCTGTCTTCTCGAAGAAGTGGCGTCGTTACAATCGGACCATCCGTATGAAATAACCACTTCAAATCCATCGTTTCTGCATCAAGGGCATATAAATTTCCGTCCAGCGAACCGAACCATAGCATGTCGTCGGCAATAACTGGCGAGGCTAAAATGGCATCGTCGGTTTGAAATTTCGATACCAGCTTCGCTTCATTTCGTTCAATCTGGATAGGAATTTGATGCCTCCATGGCTGGCATTCTTTGCAAGAAAATTTCAGCTTCAAAAAGTGATTGCCTGCGCTAAAATGCTCAATGTCTAAATCGCCTTTGAACTGACCGTGATTAAGCTCAAGCGTGCACCAATTGATTCCATCGAGGGATACATCAATTTGGGAGATTTCTTGGGAACGAATTGTAATAGGCAGATTTTTATTAAAAATCGAATTTGATTTTGGCTCGTCAATCGTAAACGCAGGCGTTTTTCGCACGCGGTTCAAAGCGCAAGAAAAATCCAATGTCGCAGCCTGTTCATTCAAATCTCGCGTGTAAATCCAAACCGAGTCGCCGTCGGTCTCAAAGAGTCGATACCCCGAGGCGCCAGATTTAACAGCCTTCGTCATTAAAAAATGAATCCCGTTGGTCTGCCAATGTCTAAATTGATGCCCATGTCCACAAATAAATAGCACGACATTATATCCGTCGAGCAGCTTTAATAGCTCAAATTCATTATCGACATAATTCTTCTCCAGAAAGAGCGGATGATGTGCTGCGAGTATAATCGGTTTTTCTGTTCCGATCTTATTCAGCTCCTCACGCAGCCAGTTCAATTGTGCCTTGGAAAAATGCCCATATTGCTCAAGCAATAAACCGGAATCCAGAATAAAGAATTGAATTCCTTTGTGGCAAAAAGAATGGTAAAGCGGACCCAGCCATTTGATGAAACCTTTTTTCCCAATATTACACCAGCGCACGTCGTGATTGCCCAGCGCATGATAAAAATTCAAACCAGATTTGTCGATGATCGTTTTATAATGCTGAAATTCAATTTCAGAGCCAAAATCAGTCAGATCGCCAGTGTTTATCACAAAGGCTGGTTTATCATTTAATTGTTTTATACTCAGCAAAACCTGTTCAAGAGCGCGATGAGTTACAGGATTGCTGCTGATGTGGGTGTCAGTGATCTGAATAAAGCTTGTTTTCTGCTGTGCCAATAAAGCAAACTGAAAATTTAGCAGTGCTACAATCGCATTCAAGCAGAAGATCGCTATAAAGATGATCAGAGGCTTTTGATAAATTCGTTTTTTAAAGAAGTGCGCGGGCATCTTTATTGGCTTCCTTTCATCTTACTTTTTTAACAGTTAAAATCTGCTCATCATAGCTGGCGACTACTTTCTCACCGGGTTGCACAATCAAAAAATCTTCAGGATTCCAATTGCCATCTAGAAAATTCATGATCAATTGCCGATCACCAACCAGCTCATCATATTTCCAGGATAACTCTGCCGCGCATTTTTGGGTGAATTTTTTGTACTCCTTCGTGTCATAAAAATCCAGATCCACATAGGCGGCGTTGGAGTAATCGTGAATCCAGCGCTGTTCGACCTGCATCAGATATTCAGCATTTTCTTCGCCATATTTTTCTTTATATTGCTGAAAAATAAACTCGAGACGTTCTTTGCCGGGCATCAACGTTGTATCGATCCAGCCAGGGCTGTACCAGTAAGTACCGGGATTCTTATCGAAATATTGCTGGTAGCGATCTTTGGAGCCGAGCAGAAATGTGATACAATCATGCCCCCGCATGATCACCAATTTTTTATCTCTGGCTTGAACATCCACGAGTCCGTTGCTGCACAAGCCATAGCCGATTAAAATCGCATCGTAATCTCCATCGACTGCATCGATGGCATCCTGAACCTGCGTTCTCAAAATATCTGGCGTGTTATGAAGTCCCTGCTTCAGAAAATGGAAATTGAAAGTATTTTGCGAAGTCGATGCAAAATAGCATAATTCCCGCCACAGCACATGGCAGCTAATTACATAAAACTTGCTCACAAAAGTATCCTTCTTTATAAAGTTCAAAATCCTAAAACGGCCTCCGTGCCATATTTCAACTCATCCTAAAACACTTCGTTCCGACGATCCGCTCAAAAGCAGCCACAAGAAAAAAGGTCCGCCGAGCAGCGAAGTGATAACGCCCACTGGAATTTCCGCCGGGGCAATCAGTATTCTGGAAAGGGTATCGCACAAAACCAGAAAGGCACCGCCGAAGAAAAAGCTGGCCGGCGTCAACCAATGATGTTCGGCGCCAATGAGCAGCCGGCAGATATGCGGCGACATCATGCCGACGAATCCAATCGGACCACAAATGGACACAACTCCACCAATCATGAGCGATGTAGCAAAAAACAGCAGCGCTTTAATTTTTTTCACGGCGACGCCACGGCTCAGGGCAAGATCCTCCCCCAGCATGAGTAGATTTAATTCATGGGTCAACAAAAAAATCACTGCGCTGCCGATGATGACAAAGGGCAGAATGGTTATGACCGGTTGAAAACCGGCGATTTCGAGACCGCCCATAAGCCACCGAATGATACGAAAGGAGTTAGCGAAATCACTCAAATATTGAATGAACAAAATCAAGCTGGAAAAGAAAAAATTGATCGCTACCCCGGCGATCAGCATCGTCGCAGTTGAAAAGCCTTTTTTGATTTGCGAAATGCCATAGACCAAAAGCACTGAAAAGAGCGCGCCCAAAAAAGCGCTGAGCGACTGTCCCGAAATACCCAGCATCGAAAAGATGATTCCAATTTTAATATAAAGCGCTGCGCCAAATGCCGCCCCACTCGATACACCCAGGGTAAACGGGGTGGCGAGTGGATTTCTGAACATGGCTTGAAATGACATGCCGCTGATCGCTAAGGCAGTTCCTGCCAGAAAAGCTGCAATGACCCGTGGCAGTCTTATTTTCCAGAATATGTCGGATTGGATCGGATCATTCGTTTGCCAAATCGAATGAACCGAAATGGATTCCATCCCCAGAAATGGTGCGACAACTAAAACCAATAGAGATGCTGAAATGATGATGAGTAATATCAAAGCGCGTTTTCGCTTCGTCATCGTCGAACCTCTGGTGCAATAATGGTCTGACCAGTAATGGGATGCTGAATGAAATTAAATGTTTTATTATAAGCTGGCTCGAGAATTTCGTTCCGCATAATTTTGGATGCTTCATCCGAAAAGATCACCCTGCCATCTTTAAGGATGACAATTTTATGGCTTTGCAGCACGGCGCTGTTAATATCGTGGGTGACTGAAATGATGGTCAATCCCAGCTCTCGATTCAGCCTTTGCAAGATTGAATAGATTTCCGATTCATGTCTGGGATCCAGAAAAGTAGTGGGCTCATCCAGGAGCATTATTTTCGCGCCCTGGGCTAATGCCGCGGCAATGAAAACGATCTGCCGCTCCCCGCCACTCAAGGTATTCATGAGCCGATCAGCGTAGAGCGCGATTTCAGTAATAGCCAATGCTTCCCGAACCGCTGTTCGATCTTCAATGCGAAACGACGTGAATGGACTGAGATGGGGATAGCGTCCCATCATGACAAATTCTTCAACCGTAAACGGGAATATCCTGCCATTTGCTTGCGACACATAGCTGATCTGTTTTGCCAGGTTTTTTTGACTGATTTTCTTTTGCAAATTTCCCCGCAACCGAATGTCGCCCTCATATCCTGAATAGATGCCCATGATGCACTTTAAAAGACTGGTTTTGCCCGCTCCATTCGGGCCAATTATGGAAAGATAATCTCCTTCAAAAATTTGTAGAGCGACCGAATCGAGGATCAGTTTGTCGTTGATTTTTAAAGAGAGATTTTCTAATTCAATAACGGATTTGATCATTTGGATATTAGAAATTAGAATTTAGTTCTTCACAGTTTATTTGATATTTTATGAAACTCGGAGCATAATTTGGAGAGCGTTGACCGTGTCATCGCATGAATTCACTCAGTGAATTCACTCCAAAATTTACCTCATTAGGATAATTTCGAATTATTATTTTTCTGCTGTATCTGAAATAGTAACTTAGCAAATCTTTAACTCTTTTTCTAATCGAGATCCCAATCAATTTCGGGATGAATCATTCGGGCCAATTCTTCCAGAAATAATATGAATCGGGGACCCGGGATCACAGCGTAATCCTGGCTTAAAATATAAATGTGATGATTTCTTATCGCGTTACTTTGATGGAGGCGCTCCCAATCTTTTTCAATTGTCGCAATGTTCAATCCAGTCTGCTCCAATTGCGGGATCAAATCGAAAATAACATCGGGATTGAGATGGATGATCCCTTCAGCAGAGAGAATCGGATAAGCAATTTTTTTAACATCATAGGCATTGTCCCCGCCGGCCATCTTAATTAGCTCATCGTAAAAGGTATTTCGACCGGCAACATAGACATCTTCGATGTCGCCAGTTCCCAGGGTCCGCTCGATGACGATCAAAACTTTAGGTCGCTTCGAGTCCTTTGTTCCTTTTTCAATTCGATCGACTCTGGTTCGAATATCAGCCAAAATCTTTTCAGCCTGCTCTTCTGCACCGAATACAACTCCAAGGTGTTCGATGCTCGACAGGATGTCGGAAACCGTTTTATTGTCCACTATCAGACTTTTGATTCCCAGTTCCGAAAGAAAAGCTTTGATCTGCTCGAATTCAGATATCAAAACAACGACGTCCGGTTTCAAGCGGAGTATAGCTTCATAATTGGGATCGAGATAACCGCCGACCCGAGGCTTTAATTGCGCTTCGGGTGGATAGTTGCAAAAGCGAGTCACGCCAACGATTCTTTCGCCCAATCCCAATGCAAATAAAATCTCCGTAATATTTGGTGAAAGCGACACGATCCGCTGATAGCTTTTGACTTGAATTTTTGGATCACGGTCAGTTCGTTTTATCGTCATTTGATAGAAGACGATTCCAGACGCAATGACGCAAACCGTCAAGAATAAAATCATGATGATGATTTTTTTCATTCGTTATGAATTGAATTCCAGATTAATGAATAAAAATCGTGATCAAACATGATCTGAGACTATGTTTGATCATTTTTCATATTAGATTCTGCTCAATAGCTAATCCCCAAACTCAATCGAAATTCCCGACCAGGGGATGGATAGCCATCGACCAAATAAAGCGACTTATCCAGCATGTTTGATACCAGGAGCCTGGCGTCAAATGCAAAACCACCAATCGGCAGTGAGTAGCCGATATTTCCATCCAACAAATTATATTCTGGTAGCGATTGAGTATTATCAGCCAGCGTGTATCGTTTACTGACCAGCCGATAATTCAGATTAAGCGCTAACCCTTTGAAATTGCTTCCAATCGAAATGTCCAGCTTGCTGTTGGGACGATAAGTCAATCGTTTACCATTCGATGCTCCATCGGGTGTTTCATCAATCGCTTTTAGCCAGGTATGAAAAACTTCCAGATAGGCGATATTTTGAGGCAAGCGATATTTAATGCCAGCCTCGATGCCTTTAATATTTGCCCGACCTACGTTCAGCGGCATCCATATTCCCGACTGATCAGCTCCCCAGGAAATCAGGTCAGTCACGTTGTTATTAAAATAGGTTACTTCTCCCTGAAAAACAGCATTTGCTTTCCGCCCGAATGTCAAGCCAGCATCAAAATTGGTGCTGGTTTCCGGCTTGACATTGGGATTGCCCTTGCCCCAGCCTTCATCAGGCCAGTAGAGATCATCGAAAGTCGGCGCCCGAAAAGATTTACCAAAATTTCCACGCAAAGCCAGACTATTGGTTTCGCCGCAGGAAATGAGCAGACCCAGTTTCGGTGAAAACTGAGCATCCACATCCGAATAATTATCCCATCGCACAGCTGGAATGGTTGTCCACTGTGTTGGGATCCCAAAAATTTTCGCAAGAAGATTGATTTCCGCCAGCGTATAAAAACATTGAATATTGCGGTCATCTACTTCAAATTTGGTGCTGCTCAATCGATCCTGACGAAGCTCGGTTCCGGCGATCAGATTGAGATGACGACTGGCTACGTACTGTCCCTGCAGCTTTAAACCGAGGGCTGAGTTATCATGTTTATCGTTAGTTGGAGACCAGCCATCGGGATCTTTATAATGATAATCATATGATTGATAAAAAGCATCCCCTTCCAATCGGAATCGGTTGGTAATCTGATTTTCCGATTTAAACGCGATCAGCTTGCGATCCACATTTGCCCGCGCATGGGGAGTGATCATGGCTTCATTGGTGTAGGAATTAATATTGACCGAGCCTGCATTGCCCTTTTTTGCCAGCAGGTTGTGAAAGATTGCCTGGAACTGATGTTTATCATCGAAATCGATCTTCGTTTTGAGAAAAAAATTATCACCTTGATAATCATTATTGATTCGAGTAGCTGGCTGATTTGTCACGGGCATCTTGAAAGAGAAATTGCCATCAGTCTGAAGGCGACTGTAATTCAAAAAGGTGGAGATCATTCCGATCTGATGCGAGCCAGAAAGGTTTAAATTTTTAGTCCCAAACGAGCCAATGGTCGAATTCGCGCTGTAAGAGAATCCCTTTGAATCTATCGTCTCTTTTGAGATCAGTTGAACTGCGCCTCCAATGGCGTCCGAACCTAACATCGACGAATGTCCACCCCGAACGACTTCGATTCGCTCCACTGCCGAAACCGGCAATAGGTTTAGATCCACGCCGCCACCCTGTGCCGTGTTCAATCGCAAGCCATCTAATAAAACCACCACCTGATCGGCGTTCGATCCACGAATGGAAGCGATCTGGGTTCCAGCGATCCCATCGTAACTGTTGAAAGAGACGCTGCCCACTGATTGAATCGCTTCGCCCACTGTTGAAGCATTTTTGATTTTCAACCGCGGCAAAGTCAAGACTTCCGAGGCAACCGATACCTGTGATTGCCGATGATCCGATAATGTTGCAGTTACCAAAATCGGGTCCAGTTCAACGACCTTCGGTGTGAGGTAAAAGTTAATCGAAACATAATCCGTTACAGCCACGTCTTTTTTCAAAGCTGCTTCATAGCCGATTACCTGCGCAGAAATGTCGTAGGTTCCCTGGGGAATATTATCAATAAAATAGAATCCGCCATCCTTTGATGCCGCACCAAAATTGGTATTGGAAACAATGACATTGGCATCCGGGATCGGCTTTCTTGTTATCCCATCGAAGACATATCCTGAAATTTTCCCTGGTGCAGCATAGGAGAATTGAATTGAAAAGCAGAGAACGAAGCAGGCGAATACCGACCTCATGTACTGTTTCATGTTTTTAGGTCTCCCAGTTTTAGGTTCAATTGTGAATGAGTGACTTGAAGTTAAATTGAACCATTCGAGAGCACGCGCTTGATTGCAGCTCTGGCGCAAGGTGGGACAAAAAAATCCCAACCTTAGCCTGGAAAGTTGGGATTTAAATTTTCGTAATCCACAAGATTCCAAACCTCACCCTCGAAGGTATAATCGGAATAAAAATATAAGTGATCTTGATTTTCGATTCGAGTTCTTAATTCCGAAATCCGAATTCAAAAATCCGAAATCAAAATCGGTCGGTCTCCTGGCTCAGGGCATCAAATCTACTCGCCACGCCTTCCCATCCCGATAAATCGGGTCAGTGGCTTAGGTTGTGGCTTTCGTAGCCCATTACAGTAGCGGGGCTGCAGCGGATTCTCACCGCTTTCCCTTGCACCGATTTTTTAATTACAAAGAGCTTTAATCTGAATGTAAAAGTAATGAAACAAAAATTAATATGCAAGCATTTTTTTGATTCATTCAATCCAAAATTCTGCGCTAAAATTCAGCAATTGAAAATTACTTTGCTATCCAATTACCTGACGACCTCAAACTTCGCTGTGAAGTGTCTGAGCACCGGCGCCTGGTACGTGAATCGAAATCCACGCAAAGCCTTCCGTTTTTGGTAAACAGCCTCAATGATCTCTAAAACGTAATCAAAATGGCTTTGCGTATAAACCCGCCTCGGAAACGCCAATCTCACCAACTCCATGGCTGGTGGAAAATAATCTCCTGATTGGGGATCGGTTCTGCCGAACATAATGCCACCAATTTCACAGGAACGAATTCCTCCCTCGGTATAAAGCTGGCACGCGATCGCCTGTCCGGGAAATTGTTCCACTGGAATGTGAGGCGCAAATGCCTTGGCATCCAGATAAATTGCATGACCACCCGGCGGCTTCAGATAAGGAACACCGATCAAATCCAGATGTTCACCCATATATTCAGCCGTCCGAATACGATAGTGCAGATAATCTTCCTGCAAAACTTCCTCCAGACCCTGGGCAATGGCTTCCAGATCACGTCCCGCCAGACCACCATAAGTGGGGAAACCTTCTGTAACGATCAAAACATTTCTTGCTTTCATGGCGAGGTCGTCATCGTTCATCGCCAGAAAGCCGCCGATGTTGACCAGCGCATCTTTTTTGGCGCTCATGGTACAGCCATCGGCATACGAGAACATTTCCTGGGCTATTTCTTTGCAGGATTTATTTTCATAGCCGGGTTCTCGTTTTTTAATAAAATATGAATTTTCAGCAAAGCGACAGGCATCTAAAAATAATGGAATTCCATATCGAGCTAAAATTTCTTTGGTCTTTCTGATATTTTCCATCGAAACTGGCTGCCCGCCGCCAGAATTGTTGGTGATGGTTAGCATGCAAGCTGGAATATTTTTAGCGCCCTTGTGCCGAATAAAATTTTCCAGCCTGGTCAAGTCGATATTCCCTTTAAAGGGATGAATCAACTGGGGATCTTTGCCCTCCGGGATGACGAGATCGACAGCTTCTGCTGCCTGATATTCGATGTTGGCGCGAGTTGTATCAAAATGGGTATTGGATGGCACATATTTTCCCGGCCCGGCGATAAGCTCAAACAAAATTCTTTCGGCAGCCCGACCTTGATGCGTTGGAATGATATGCTTAAAATTAGTGATCTCCTGTACCTTTTCAAAAAAACGATGGTAACTTCGGGCTCCCGCATAGGATTCATCGCCGCGCATGATGCCCGCCCACTGATTATGACTCATGGCTGCCGTGCCACTATCCGTAAGCAAATCGATAATGATTTCTTCCGCATTAATCAAAAACAAATTGTAGCCAGCCCGATGAAGAATTTCCTCTCGTTGTTCACGAGTCGTCATCTTGATAGGCTCCACCATTTTAATCCGAAAGGGCTCGATGATGGTTTTCATTAAAGCATGATCCTTTAGATTAATTTGTTATTTTAATGATTCGATTGAATGTAAAACAAATGATGCTGTTTGGAATTCCATTATTCCAGCATTCCAGAATTCCTCATTATTTTCTGAAATTAACTTATCTTTCAAAAATCTGACACCCAGGATCGTGGTGGATCACAACATGCTCTGCACCACTCCTCCGTCAACAGGAATCGTAGTGCCCGTAATATACGCCGCGCGTTCTGATGCCAAGAATGCGACCAGCCCGGCGATTTCTTCGGGATTCGCCAGTCGTCCGGCGGGAATTTTTGCTCTGAACCGATCTAAAACCTGGTCAGGAGAGCTGTTCTCCTTTTGAGCGATTACTTTTGCCAGATGAGATAATCGTTCCGTGAGGGTATAGCCAGTGGCAATGGTATTGATGGTAATATTATATTTGGCATATTGATTCGC
>JAEAME010001937.1_pt1 | contig 13026 bp, 11 predicted proteins | sample 8958731 | NCBI WGS metagenome assembly JAEAME01 (sample SAMN16933194, study PRJNA681113) | bioreactor sludge metagenome | isolation source: anerobic bioreactor sludge (Control) | place: India:Bengaluru | collected 2018-10-24 | reverse complement strand
GATACCGGAAACTGCAGAGATTGTTATAACTTGTTAGTCGGACACACTCCTAGGGTGGTTTCTCCCGGCTGGGAGTTGTCAACCGTAAAACCGGGGAACCATTCCGACCAGTTTTCTTTTATCTGGCAGCGAAGGCGGATATGGACTTCTTCCATAGAATCCTCCCCTCCGTCAATTTCAATACTGGTATCTTCATACTAGCAACGGAAGGGATGATTGTAATCACACGAATTGGTGATTAAGGGGGTGATTTCTCCAAATCGCCCGCAGGTGACCGATAAAAAATCCGCGGGTAGTTTGGACGATAAAATGGAGGTAAGAAGAAACGGACTAAGCAGGCTGGCCTAGATCAATTTCAGTTCTTTAGCCCGGGCAACCGCTTGCAGGCGGTGTCTGGCATCGAGCTTGGCCAGGATATGATAGACATGGGTGTGTATGGTATTCAGACTGATAGTCAATTTATCAGCGATCTGCTGATTGGTATCACCACCGGCCAACAAGCGCAATACCTCGATCTCTCTTTCGCTGAGGAGATGGTCTGTCCGGTTGGTGATCCGGGTTTTAGTGCGAAGGCGCTGCCGCCAGCGTTCTTCATCTACGATGATGTCCAGGAGCTGACGGGCATAGTCCACTGTTATCCCCCGGGAAATAGCTTCGCGTAACAAAGTTGCCATGGGGGCACCAAAGTCGACGAAGATACGGATGCACTCCTGGGCCTTGCCCAGGGCGAGAGCTTCAGCGAGGAAAACCATGGCTTGTTCGGGATTATCATCGCTGGCCAGTGCCTGGTATATCCGGGCCAGCATCGCAAATTTCCACATACCCTGTGATTTCAAATTATCGTAATAAGCCGGCTCTTCTGTCAGCAGGACGTGCTTTCCTCCCCGTATCTGAAACATATAGATCGCCACTGGTGTCATTCCCATCAGGGGTACCGTTTCAAATCTGGTAAACTTATCAAAATATGAGGAGGCGGCATCCTCATCTCCCTGCATCATTGCAATCGTAGCATGGAAAGCATAATTTCTGGCTTTTGCTTCGGGAGTATCGGACAACAACTGGTCGGCTTTCTCCAAGGCCTGCAAGGACCCTTCAACATCACGCCTCGCCATCTTAGCCTGGGATAGGTATAGATAAGCCTCAGGAAGCATCGTTGCCGGGGCTATCTGTAACAGTTGGATCAGCTTAATTTCCTGCTCATAATAAAATACCGCCTTTTCCAGGTCATTCAATTCATAATAGATACCTCCGAGAGCTCCATGGGCAAGAACTGTAGCGGGGTCTTCCGCAAAAGGGCCGATCGTTTCCTGGAGGAGCCTGATAGCCTCACGCGGCTTACCGCACGACGCCATGATAAAACCCAACATCGCTGCCGAAGAATAAGCAGCGGAGGTAATTCCCAATTCCCGGTATGTCTTTAAACACCGTTCCAGTAAAGGTATGGCTTCAATGAATCTGGCTTGCTGATAATAAACCAGACTTAATTTGAAAGACGCATCAGCGAGCATCCACTGGAAGTCGAAATCCTGATTTAATTTCGTCTTATTTAATGGTTCAAGCAATGCCAAGGTTTTCCGGGCATATTCACCCATTTTTTCAAAATCGCCGTCAGTCAATGCAATCGCTGAATGGAGACGCAAAATCGTGCCTTGAACCAGCGGATCGTCTATATCTACTTGTTCCAGGTATGCGAGGTGTTGTTTGGCGTCTTCCTGCTGGCCGGTACTTCGCAGAGCAAAGACATAGTTGATATACCGCATCGGATGGGTACGCAGTATTTCCAATGGTACCTGCTGCAACCAGTGTAACATGGTTGCGGTACCCGCCCAGCGTGCTTGAATTTCCCGGGTCCCGATCAGGTCCATCGCTTTGTCCCAGTTCTGGGCTGTGAGGAGATGATTGATCGCATCTTCAGTAAACTTATTTGCTTCAAACCAGGCACTCGCCCGGTGGAGGGCCTTTTTGATCCCGTCTTCTCCGGATTCAAGACGGAAACAGTGCTGCAGCAGGTCGCGGAACAGGTGGTGGTAACGGTACCACTCTCCAGTAGAATCCAGGGGAATCAGGAACAGGTTGGCTTTTTCTAGGTAACGCAGCATTTCCTGGCTTGATGATGTCTGGGTAACGGCATCGCAAAGGGGGCCGCAAAACCGGTCCAGGACCGAGGTTCGCAGAAGAAAATCGCTGATTTCGGCAGGCTGGAGTTTCAGGACTTCATCAACCAGGTAGTCCATAATATAACGCTGGGTGCCGGTAAAACCGGAGATAAACGAACGGTAATCCGTTTGCTTTTGCATAACCAGGCCGGCCATCTTCAACCCCACCACCCACCCATCCGCCTGGCCGTGTAACTGGTTGATTTCTTCACTGGACAGCGGTACTGCAGCCACCTCCTTGAGGAGAGCGGCCGCCTCTGCCGGGGTAAAACGCAGGTCATCTGCCCGGATTTCAAGCAGCATGCCTTTACCCCGGTAGGTGGAGAGGGGTAGGGGAGGGTCGACCCTGGTAGTGATAACCAGGTGCATTTTCAGCGGTAAATGGGTAAGGAAGAAGGAAATCCCCTGATGGACAGCCTCAGTGTGGATATATTGATAATCATCCAGGACAAGGATGAAGTCCTCTTTGATATTGACCAGGTCGTTGATCAAGGAAGTTAGCATTGACTCGATAGATACCGGTTGTGAGGAGTGCAGGAGTACCGACGATTCACGGCCGACGTCAGGGAAGATCTGCTGCAAAGCGGCAATAACGTAGTCCCAGAAGCGGACAGGGTCGTTTTCAGCAGCTTCAAGGGATAACCAGGCGGTGGGAATGGCAGGGTGTTTACTATAAATCCATTGCACGATCAGGGTAGTTTTCCCGAAACCTGCCTGGGCGGAAACGAGGGTTAATTTGTTATGCAGGATACCGTCAAGCCGGGACAGCAGGCGAGGGCGGGCCACCAACCCGGGGGCGGATTGGGGGATGAAGAGTTTGGTCGCCAGTAACTGTGTCCCCATACCAGCACCAACTTGCAGTAGAATTTGCGTAGATTCGTATACAGAGTTATTATAGCATAGGGTTGCAGGTCTCTTTCTATCAGCAAAAAAATGGGGGACACGATAATGAAAGAGAAAGGTGTGTGGTTCCTGGTTTCTCTATTGTTCTCAGTTGTACTACTACTCACTAATTGCGCGGCTGAAAAAACGCCAACGGCCGCAGTTCCCACGCCTAATTCATCCGTCACCACGCTACCAGCGAAGATAGCCAGCCCGGATGTTCCCCGGTACGGCGGCACGCTTACACTATCGAACCTGGGCGAATTGAGCGTTTTTGACGGTATTGCGACCGGCCAGAACCTGGGGCAAGCGGCGCAACTGGCGCGGGACCCATATCTCATGGAAGACTGGGCCAGGGGTGCTGCCGGTACCGGTGAATTTAAGTGGTTCGATACTACCACGATCACCCCGGATTGCTGCATAGGTGCGCTGGCGGAGAGCTGGGAAATGCCGGAACAAGGCATAATCGTCCTCCATGTGCGCCAGGGGGTGCACTGGCAGTACAATCCGGAAAGCGAGGCCAGCCGTTTGATGAACGGACGCGAGGTCACGGCTGATGATTGGGTGTCCAGCTTCAATTACAATATTAATTCACTGACGATGAAAACCTATGTACCGCAGCTGATAAGTACGGCCACGATAGAAAAGACCGGGCTGTGGGAGGTAACCCTGAAAATCCCGGTAGATCCTTTCATGGGATGGAGTTGGCTGGCCGTAGATGGGCTTTTCCCCCCGGAAGTGATCGCTAAATACGGGAACATGCAGGACTGGCGTAATTTCGTACATACCGGCCCATATATGATCGTCGATTATGTTCCCGGTAGTTCGGCAACCCTGTCCCGTAATCCCAATTACTGGCAGAAGGACCCTACCGGGCCGGGCCAGGGCAGCCCGCTGCCTTATATCGAAAATATCAAGATACTGGTAATTATGGATATTTCAACCGGTGCCGCGGCCGCCAGCACGGGGAAAATCGATTTTTATACCAATGTCGTCGCTCCTGATTATTTACAAGAGGCGCGAGCCGGCCGGTGGCCTGATGTGGAATATACTACTTATCTGACAGCACATCCGATGATCGTCTTGATGAGAAATGACCGGCAGGACCTGCCTTTCAAAGACATCAGAGTACGGCAAGCTCTGATGCGGGCGACTGATTTTTATTCATTGAAAGATTACTATTATGAAGGCGATGCTGACCTATTGGGTTTCCCGGTGACAAGTGAAGCCGGACGGGCTTATATGCCGGTGGAAGAAATGCCGGCATCAGTGCAGGCATTGTACCAGTATGACCCGGAAAAAGCCCGGGAATTACTGGCGGAAGCCGGTTATGCGGATGGTATCAAGACCAGTATCGTCTTTTCAACCGAGTTCGACTGTCTGGAATTAGCTTCGACTCTGAATGCAATGTGGACGAAAGCAGGGATTGAGTTGGTCCTGCAACCCAAGGAACCGGGGGTATTTGCCTCGATCGCCTACTCCCGGGGATACGAGGAAATGTTGATGTCTTACTGGCCTTACGGTTCGTCTTATCCCGCTTGCCTTAACCTGAGTAATTTTCGGGGTTGGAATGCCGGGTATATTGTTGATGCGAGGCTTGAGGCGGCTTATCATGAGATACAAAAGCACATCCTGGTAAACATGCCGGAGGCTGACCGGCTATTCCGGGAACAGCTGCCTTATATCGTAGAACAAGCCTATTATATCCCCTTGCCGTTACCACTCAGCTACAGTTCATGGTGGAAATGGTTGAAGAATTATCACGGGGAGACCCATATCAACATGGCTAAATACTGGTGGCTTGACCAGGAGATGAAACAGGAAATCACCGGAAGACGGTAAGGATCCAGCATTACTCCGGATAAGCAGGCAACTCAGGTTGCGAGTACCGGACGATCATTACTCAGTGTTCCCCGATATCGAGGGCGGTGTGGTGGGCAGTGCGGACGGCTTCATAAACATTCTGTGCGGCCAGGCAGTCGCCGATCTGATGAAACTCCGGGGCACAGAAGCGGAGTTCATCCGCCTCCGCCCACCGGGGCAGGCGACCCAGGGCGCAGACTACGGTATCGGCATTAAATAGATGGCGGCCTGCAGCATCTTCCCCCAGGACGCCCTGTTGATTTATCTCCACCACACGGTTATTCAAAGCCAGTTTCGTACCCAGCCGGCTAATTTCCAGGCCGATGGCCTGTCCCTGTAAAGTATTACCGCCGGCATTGAGGGCCGGCAGCATCTCGATAATGGTGACATCACAGCCCAGGCTGCCCAGGTAGATGGCCAGTTCGGAACCTACCAGGCCGCCGCCCAGGATAACGACTTTCTGCCCGGCTTGCTGCGGGGTAGAATAGAGTTGCTCGGCATGAATGACACTAGGGCCGTGGATGCCGGGGATGGCGGGGAGGAGGGGTTGCGAACCAACGGCGGCAATGATCACATCCGGTGCGATTTCGCGGGCGAATCCGGCAGTGACCGTGGTATTCAGGCGCACGTCGATTTTTCCCCGGGAGATAAACCTGGCCTGCTGATCGAGATATTCCCGCAGGTACTTTTTAAAGGGCACGTCATCCTCGCAACGGAGGACGCCGCCGAGACGGGTAGACTTCTCGCATAAAATTACCTGGTGGCCGCGTGCGGCGCAGGTGAGAGCTGCTTCCATGCCGGCAACCCCACCGCCGGCAATAAGTACTTTTTTCGGTTTCGCGGGGCTGCGGGCGAATTTTTGCTCGGACTCGTCGGCGATTTCCGGATTAAGGGCACAAACGATGTGGCCGTGCCGGATCAAATGGGAAAAACAGGTGAAGCAGCGCATGCATTTCCTGATTTCATCATCGCGGCCAGACCGGGCTTTGAGCGGCAGGTCGGGGTCGCAGATAAGGCCGCGCGCCATTTCCACGATATCAGCTTTGCCGGAGGCGATAATCTCCTCCAGTAATTCCGGAGCCGCCAGGGCCCCCACTGTGGCAACCAGGGATTTTTTAACATGTTTCTTAATTTCAGCAGCGTATTTCACGTTTACCCCATCCTCCAGGAACATGGAGGGGTGGGTAACAGTGAAGACACGGGCATCCTCATGGGAGCCGGCGGAGACATGGATGATATCCACCAGGCCGTCGAAAGCGGCAGCGATTTGACAGCCGTAATCCACACCGTAGCCGCCTTCATAGACCTCGCTGCCGGAGATGCGGAGTTCGATGGGGAAATCTGCACCGACGGCTTCACGGACGGCGCATACGATTTCCAAGGGAAAACGCAGGCGTTTTTCGAAGGAACCGCCGTATTCATCGGTACGGTGGTTCAAAGTCGGCGACATGAACTGGTGCATGAGGAAGCCGTGGCCGGCATGCAGGAAGACCATACCGAAGCCGCAGCGTTTGGCCAGGGCAGCTCCTTCGGCGTGTTTCCTGATCACCCGGTCCATCATTGCCTGGTCCATGGCATGGGCAAACACCTTAGGATGGCCGAGGGTGCCCTGGACATATTCATCCTGGGGGCCGTAAATCTGGTGGCCGTCAACATAGGAATAGACAGCCGCGGCGCCGGCGTGGAACATTTCCAGGGTAGCCACGGCGCCGTGGCGGTTGATCTGGGAAGAAAGTTTATTCAACACCGGCATGATCTCGTTATCGTCTAAAACCATATTGTAACGGCCGTGAAGGCTGTGCTCGGAGTCGACCTGGGCATCGCCTACACAGACCGAGGCAGCACCACCCCTGGCTTTGCGTTCATAATAACTGATTGTTTCATTGATAGGCCGGTGTTTGGGATCGCCATAGAAGACACCGGTAGGAGAGGCGAATATCCGGTTGCGGAAGAGGGTGCGGCCGATCTGCAACGGGGCGAACAGGTGCGGATATTTACAGGTATACATTTCTCTCTCCTTTATTGCTGTAATCGGGGCGAACAACGATAGGTCAATCAGCTGCCGCCTGGAGCGGGCGGTGATGGCGGAGGACATCGAGCCAGGCGGCGGAACGGATATCTCGTTCGAGAAGAAAGCGGAGATAATTCCGGAGCAGCATCTCCAATTCGCGGCGGAGGCGGGGTTCGGGAATCACCTGAAAAGCTGAAGGCCAGCCGCTGTTCTGCAACAAGCGCATGGTATCAAGTGCTGGTGGGGAAAGGGCGTAAGTAAAGGACAGTTTTGGTTTACAGGTGGGGCAAACCACCCCGCCGGCAGAAACGCTGAAGTGATACAGGGAGGCCGGGGAGAGGTGTTGGCGGCAGGAAACACATTGTTGAAGCTGTGGCCGGTAGCCGACACGGTCCAGGAGATGGACTTCAAAGTACCGGAGCAGGGCATCGGCAACCAGCCGGCTGGCATCAGGGGAATTGGCCGGGAGATTACTGAGCGCCTGCATCAGTTCCAGGAGAAGTTGAAACAGGGGACGGTTCTCCTGGCGTTCGACGCCAAACTGGTTCACGAGTTCGGTGGCATACAGGGCACTGGCACAGAGATCCAGGTTACTCTTGAGGGGAAGAAAACTATCCACGGCCTGGCAGCCGGTGACGGTATCGAGGGCGCCGCGGCCTTTCGTCAACAAGACCTTGCTGTAGGTCAACAACTCCAGGTGCCCCGACATCTTACTCTTCGGCTTGCGGACGCCCCTGGCGACACCCTGTACCTTGCCCAGTTCAGGCGTATAGAAGGTAAGGATACGGTCGGCTTCACCAAGCTTAGTCTTTTTGATAATAATGGCTTCTGTCTGATATGAACCGGCTTTAGGCATGACGGAGATATTATAACAGAATCAGTCCTTCAAATATCTGATGAATATAGCACTAATAAACTGGAACCAATCTCAAATCTCGACCGCCTTCACCCGTCCAACCTGGCCGTTCTCCAGCCTGACCTTGATGCCGTGAGGATGCACAGGGGAACGTGTCAGGATGTCTTTAACTACTCCCCGCGTCAATTTTCCCGACGGCTGGTCGGCCTTAAGTACTATCGATACCCGTAAACCGGGTTTGATATCGGCTCGCCTGGTTCCACCGGGTGTACCGGAATGCGCTTTTTCGTTTGTCATACGATATTCAATGAAATGAAGTCGGGTAAATATTCAACCGGCAGACCGGCCCCATTCCTCGATGGCGGCAAAATGCAGTACATTTCGGCTAATAGCTTCAGTCGCTAGGCCTCCGTTCCCGATAGGGAGATCATTTAGATTTGCCGGCCAATTCTGCCTGGTAGGCTTTCCATCCGGGACACCATTTGGTATGCCACCGCCAGATACGGGACATCAGTGCTTTAGGTTTTTTCTCCGCTTTCAGGCGCATGCCACATGTGGCACACTTCGACTCCATATTCATCCTTCCTGTAATTAAAGTAAGTGAAGCCGGCGGTTCAGCCGGACATTGCAATCTGATTATATGCCCGTAAGGTAACATACACAAGCATATTACCTCCGGTTTTACCGGCACTGGTATTGTACTGGGCTGCAAACGGTAGATATTAGGAAAAAAATATCAGGGACTCCTACTTGACAAGTAGTGAACGGGCGAGTATTATTAAGCCATTACTATTATTAAGTTAATAATAGTATTAAGCTAACAAATAGCAATAGGCGATATTCCACGAATCCATGGCAAACAGGCTGTGGGGGAGGGCAGATATTTGGTTGAAACAGCAGAAGTGGTAAAGAAGTTTCAGAAAGAGATAAACGGGGGTACCGCCTCGCTAGTACTCCTGGGAGTATTAGGCAGTGCGGATAAACCGATGTACGGATACCAGATAGCCAAGCTTATCGAAGAACACTCGGGGGATGTCGACATCATGAAGCATGGAGCATTATATCCGGTATTAAGGTCGCTGGAGAGCACCGGGCTGTTGTCCAGTGAAGTCGAACCCTCGGTATCAGGGCCGCCGCGCCGCTATTATATGATAACAACGGCGGGCCGGGAAATACTGGCGAAATGGCGGGAAATATGGACCCAGACCAGAGACCTGGTCGACGGTGTACTAGGAGGAGACCATGATTAACAGCATCGAGCAATATTTAGCCAGGCTGAAAGCAGAATTAGCCGGCAGCGACCGGGCGACCATCCAGGATGCGCTGTCAGATGCCGAAGAATATCTGCGCACGGCGTTAAGTACATCATCGGCAGGGACAGCGGGACAACCAGCCCTGGCGTCGGTAATCGACGATTACGGGACACCGGAGGAAGTGGCGGCGGCTTACAAGCAGGTCGAGTCGAATACCACACCGGCCTTCGCAGTCAAGCCGGCCGGAGAATCTCGAGCAACGAATCTGCCGCAATCATCGGTAAAAGACCAACGCCCGTTCTTCCTGCGGTTTTTCGGGATATTTGCGGAACCGGGGGCCTGGGGAGCGCTATTGTACTTGATGCTGGCTTTAGTCACGGGCATCTTATATTTTACCTGGGTGGTAACCGGTATTTCAGTGTCTGCCGGTTTACTGGTCCTGATTATCGGCCTGCCTCTCGCAGGACTATTCCTGCTGTCGGTCAGGGGACTAGCCCTGGTCGAAGGGAGATTGGTGGAAGCTTTACTGGGAGTACGGATGCCCCGGCGGACCAGATATACGGTGAAGAATGTCAGTCTCTGGCAGCGTTTCAAGAATATACTGGCAGATAAGCACACCTGGTTTTCGATGATATACATGATGCTGCAACTGCCGCTGGGGATATTCTACTTTTCAGTAATCATCACGTTGATATCTCTCAGTATAAGCCTGGCTTTCTGGCCGGTGGTCGCTCTAGTTGCAGGATGGCCTGTGTTTACCATTTCCGCATCGGAATATTATGTCTCGGGATGGTTGATACCGATAGCCATCATAATCGGGGGCCTGTTGTTGACAGTGACGATGCATTTCGCCAGAGCAATGGGTAAAGGACACGGTTCTCTAGCTAAAGCACTACTGGTTAGATTATAAAGGACAGACTTAAACGGAGAAATAAGATGAAAAAGTTCATTTTTCCAGCAGTGGTGGTTTTGGTGGCAGCTGCTATGCTTCTTTCAAGCTGCAATATTCTCTTTACGGTGAAAGACCTGGGTCCCTCGACGACACGGACATATGACTATACTGGTTTCAATACTGTTGATGTGGGAAGTGCGTTAACGGTAGATATCGAGTATGGAGAAACATACTCGGTTGAAATAACGGCAAACGAGCGTGTTTTCGACCGCATTATTGTGGTGGAAAAAGATGATACCTTGAAAATCGGGATGAAATGGTTCGGCATAGGCTTTAATAATACGAATATTGAAGCCAGGATAGTTATGCCGGAGTTGAAAAAACTTGTCTTGTCAGGATCATCTGAAGGGACGGTTAGTGGCTTTAAATCAACTACTGACTTCGAAACCGATATCTCCGGAGCAAGCGGCCTTGACCTGGAAATGGAATCCGGGGCATTCTCCGGAGTGGTATCCGGATCCAGCGAACTGGTGGCGAAAATTAAAAGTACCAGTACGAAGGTCAACCTATCAGGCGCCAGTGACTTACGGATAGAGGCGATTACCGGCGGCCTGGAAATCACGTTATCCGGATCGAGTGAGACGAAGGGAACGGCCGAGGCTTCGAGTACTGTTTTCCACCTCTCCGGGGCCAGCAGCATGGAATTGGCCGGTAGAGGTGGAGACATTGAACTATCAGGATCGGGGGCGAGCAGTTACGAACTGAGGCAATTCGCCGTCGGCGATGTGAAAATCGGCTTAAGCGGAGCCAGTGATGCCGATATGGAGATCAACGGCAAGCTACAGGGTTACCTGAGCGGCAGTTCCGAATTGAGATACGAAGGCACCCCGGAAATTGAAAATGATTTCCATATCTCCGGCGCATCAACGATCGAACGGAGATAACCGCCGGACCGGACAAGCCCTCAATAGAGTTATCGTCGGCAGGAACAGAATACAGCCTCTTTGCCTGGAATAAAACCGGGTAAGAGGCTGTATCATTATAAGTTATGGCGAAGGTGGATTCTGTACTGGCTGCCGGTGCGAGCCGGTATAGTTGCCGGAAGGCCCGGCGGTGAAGACGAGGGTTGGCTTTTTGATATCAAGGAATTTCCACGGGCAATGTTTAAGGTTCTTTGTGATGCAGACCAGGGAACTCCGGTTGATATAGTGGGTTTCATCGCCGAGGACGATGCTCATGGTGCCGCCCAGGTCGCGGGGATGTTGGGGATCTACCCCAGCCATGGCGATGACCTCTTCCCATTCATGGTTGTGTTCCGGGGCGGGGGCTTGACCGGTGCCCTCATAAATCCAGACGAAGTCGACATAAAACGACCCGGCGGCGATATGGTCTTCAAGATGCATCACGCGCGCGCCCTTGACTGTGGAATCAGGTGGGGGTTTGGGAGGCTGGCTGGTACCGGCCCCATTAAATTCAACAACTTCGGTAATGATCTTACACCGGGTTTCTGTGGTGCGAGGGAGGTTGTCAGCAACGACGCTCCGGGTATATTTCGTGGTCGGCGAGATAGTAGCAAAGAAGACTGGTTTATCGATCCGGTTAAAGACGACCGGACAATGCCGGGCCCCGGCAGGAACGAAGATCAGACAGGTCTTTTCCAGGACGTGCTTTACCCCATCCAGCCAGATGGTGATCTGCCCGCCCAGGTCCTGCGGGTGGTCCCGGTCGGAACCGATAAAGGCAATCACTTCAGGGAAATCATGGATATGCGGTTCTTCCACTTTTTCGGAGGAGGAACCATGCCAAAGCCAAACACAATCGACATAAAACATATCTTTAATGATTTCGCCGTCGACAGACATCAGGTGCGTGGATTCGACGGTAGACTTGCGCTGCGGCCGGGCAGCGGCGAATTTAGCCTGGACTTCTGGGGGAACGGGTTTAGGTTCGGTGACGATGTACTGAGAATATTTCAGGGAACCACTGCGATTATTCATTTGACCCTCACACTTTTATTCCCGGATGTTTCCGGAGTGATTATAACATAGTGAAAAATTATTAGCTCAGGGCCGGAGCAGGGTTTTTGAGCCATGATATACTGGTCACAGCGGGACAAATAAGATATCGAAAAGCAGAGATGGGAACAACGACGATCGGTACCCTGAATGAAAAACCGCTGCATGAAGCCTTAAAGCGGTGGTATGCCCATACGGGGGACCGGTTCGAAGTACCGGTAGACGGTTCCGTAGTGGATATCGTACGCGGAGACATGCTGATCGAGATACAAACCCGGAATTTCAGTGCCATCAAGCGAAAATTAAAGAAATTATTAGAGATTCACCGCGTACGGCTGGTCTACCCGATACCCCGGGAGAAATGGATCGTGAAATTGCGGGAAAGTGGAGGCAGTGCCTTCAGCCGCCGGAGATCGCCCAAACGCGGCATGTATGCGCATGTGTTTGAGGAGTTGATCCGTCTGCCCGGTCTCTGCATGAATCCGAAATTTTCACTGGAAATACTGTTGACCGAAGAAGAGGAGGTACGCCGTTATGACGGTGTCCGGGGGTGGCGCCGGGGGGGATGGGTGACCGAAGAGCGCCGGCTGCTGAGGGTAGTAGAAACCAGGGTGCTGGCAGCATCTACGGACCTGATGGATTTCGTCCCGGAGGACCTGGTGGAGCCGTTTTCCGTAACTGAGCTGGCGGCCGCAGGAGAATATCCGCGTAGATTAGCCCAGAAAATAGCCTACTGCCTTCGGGCGACCGGCGGCCTGGCGGCTGTGGGGAAACGGGGGAATGCGGTGTTGTACAAGCGCCAGTTGTCTCCAGCCAGTATTAACTGAGAGGACAAGACGGGAAATACCGGAAAATACCGAGAAATCAGGAGGTCTGTTATGGATGTGTGGGAAGCGATCGAGAAAAGGAGAACCATCCGCCAGTTTACGGCCAGGGTTCCGGAACCGCTGCTGCGCCGTTTGATCTGGGCAGGGGCAAAAGCACCTTCGGCCAGCAATACGCAGCCCTGGGAGTTAATTATCATCAACGACCAGGGCATCATCGACGGCATCGCCGAACAAAAAGGGAAGATGGAAGGGCTGCGGGGTGGGGCGAGAC
>JAEAME010001934.1_pt1 | contig 13051 bp, 13 predicted proteins | sample 8958731 | NCBI WGS metagenome assembly JAEAME01 (sample SAMN16933194, study PRJNA681113) | bioreactor sludge metagenome | isolation source: anerobic bioreactor sludge (Control) | place: India:Bengaluru | collected 2018-10-24 | reverse complement strand
CCTTGTATCCATGCCCGTCTACGCCGCCTCGCTACAAACCTTCATGAATAATCCGAGTTAATGCGTTACGTTAATATGAGTATTTCACTGTTTAGCTGTACGCCAAAAGCCTTGCCGGTCCGAGGATCTTTTTGCAGGCTTGATCCCGAAATGGAAACGCCAATCCTCCGGATTTCGCTGCCGGCAGCAGTCAAATTCCCGTCTGCATCGTAAAACAGAAAAGACAGACCGGAAATCGAGCCGGCAACAATCTGGGTGCCGCCGCCCTCAGGCACTATTTCAAGCGAACGGCTTCTGCTATTGAAGCGAATGCCAATGTTCTCGCCCGAATCGTTTGTATCCCCGTCCGGATCACCCTTGTCAGGATTGCCGGGCCCCGCAGATCCTGTGATGTCGGACCTGATCCTGATTTCCTGGGCGCTGACAGCGGTTATACCGATGATGCCAGCGCCAAGCGGATCGTTTCCCGCCTGGCGAATGTGCCGTTGCACAGTCTGCATTGCGATTCGAGTGTTATTCAGTACGGAGTGAACCTCGGCCTGATAACTGCTGGACTGCTGGACTTCAACCAGCATGCCGAAAATGAAGGAGGATAGGATCAGGAGAACAGCCGCGGCAATCAAAAACTCCGCCAGTGCAAAACCGGACCGGCTGCCCGATTGTTTGGCCCATTGCAGTTTTAAAACCGTTCTCATTCGATCTGTCCCTGCGTTTCCCGGCTGAAAACCGTTGCGATGTTCACAATCTTGTTGAGGCCCGGACGCGCGTTATCGGATCCTCCGCCTTGTATCGGAGTGACGGTTGCTCTGACTCGCAGCGCATTCAACTCCTTCCCCGGGCGAGGATCGGAAACGTTTTCCACGAACCAATTTACCCTGTATCGATTCAGCACGGTTCCATCCAGAGGATTAAGCACAATGCTTTCCTCGGGACCGTGAATTCCCGGAGCCAGTTCCGGCGCCGGCGGATTGCGGCCGTACAACGAGTGCAAAGATTCCAGCGTGCTTTGTGCCGCAAGGGCTGCCGTGTCCTTGGAGCGGGCGAGAGATACGGAACCGGCGGCAATATAGAGCATCCGGCCGGCGGCCAGGAGCCCCAAGGCAGCTATTACGAGCGTAATCATCATTTCGATCAGGCTGAATCCCTGTCTTCCACCGAAGCATAAGGGTACCGGCATATATCTACAAAACCCCCTTATCTAATCGGCAGCAGGATTGAATTTTCTTAGCCGCGTTTTCCATAAATACGCCGCAAAAACTTCATATCGGGAGGCTTGTTTTGGCTCGAAACTTGGGAGGTATCCGGATATACTCATAAAAATGCATATAACTGATGGTATTAGAAGGGTTATAGAGGGTCAGCATCTCAGCCGAGCTGAAGCAAAGGCTTTGATGAATGAAATCATGTCCGGCAAGGCCACGGATGCCCAAATCGCCGCATTCCTGACAGGATTGCGCATGAAGGGCGAGACCGTGGACGAGCTCATCGGGTTTGCAGAGGTGATCCGGGCCAAAGCCTTGCCTGTCCGGCCCCAGGCCGCCGTTGGTGCATCTTTTTCCGGTACGGACCGGGAAATGCTGGTGGATACATGCGGCACAGGCGGGGACGCAACGGGAACTTTTAATATTTCCACTGCAACGGCATTTGTCGTTGCCGGAGCCGGCGTGCGGGTCGCCAAACACGGCAACCGGAGCGTCTCGAGTCTTTGCGGGAGCGCCGATGTTGTGGAGGCACTGGGTATACGCATCGATCTTTCTCCCGACGCCGTAGCGCGTTGCATCGATGAGACCGGCATTGGTTTTCTGTTTGCCCCTCTTTTGCATGAAGCGATGAGGCACGTGGTGCTCGCCCGGCGGGAAATGAAAATCCGCACGGTTTTCAATCTCCTCGGACCTATCTGTAATCCTGCCCGCGCCACGGCTCAGGTTCTCGGGGTGTATAACGAAGACCTCACGGAAGTAATGGCGCAGGTGCTCTGCGAACTCGGGACGGAACGCGCATTTGTCGTTCACGGATCCGACGGGCTGGATGAAATCACCATCAGCGGAGAGAGCAAGATCTCGGAGGTGCGTGGAGGCGAAGTCCGCACCTATTACGTGACGCCTGAGGATTTCGGCATCCCGCGCGCTCCGATAAGCGCCATTCAGGGCGGAGACGCCGTTCGGAACGCAGCCATCATACGGGATATACTCTCCAACCGCGAAAGCACTCGTCGCGACGTCGTTCTCATGAACGCCGCCGCAGGCCTTGTCGTGGGCGGCAAAGCCCAGGGGCTGCGCGACGGCATCAATCTGGCCCGGGAATCGATCACTTCCGGAAAGGCCATGGCATGCCTTGAACGGCTCGTCGATCTGACGCATAGGCTGGTTTCCTCCTGATTCCAAATTCCAAATTCCAGATTCCAAATTCCAAATTCCAGACTGAATCCATTATCTGAAATCCGGAATCGTCAATCTGAAATCTGAAATCTGAAATCGTCAATCTGGAATCTGAAATCTGGAATCTGAAATCGTCAATCTGGAATCTGAAATCTGGAATCTGAAATCGTCAATCCCTTTGTATGCGGATCCTTCCTCCAGGGGTTATCACCATGGAATATGAACTGGCATCTCCGGATACGGTATACGTCCCGGCCGGCGCGGCATTTCCGTGCGGGTAGAATCGGAGAGGGCGTTTGGGCGTCGCGGCGAAACGGATCCCGCGAGGCAACTGCCGGCGGGTGTCAGCGCAAATTTCCTGGCTGGAGGCATCCACCCAGTAGAACTCGTGCCTATCCGCATCCGCGTGGAAAACTAACGGTGCATTGGATGCGACGGCATGCATCCGACCCCACTGCATTGAGGTTTCCAGAATCCTGGCTGTTCCCCATAAGATCCACTCCTGGTGCAGTCTGTTGATGCCGGGCACCGCCGCCGCGAGCAGGATAGCCGCACATGCGATGACAATCAGCAGATCTGCAATACTGTAACCGGGGGGAAAATCCCTTTTCACAATTCCGTCCAGTGTCACAAAGGTCTAACGGAAAAGTTGAAAAATGAGCGAAAAAATTATCGATAAAATCCAAAATACCAGCCAAGAAAAGGCTGGCCATAGAAGAGACAGATTGCGGCGCCGATCCCAAGAAAAACGCCGAAGGCAAGCTTGGTTTGCAGATTCATCTTGCGGAACAGAATGAGATAGACTCCAAAGACGAGCCCAAGGAGTGAGCCGAAGAAAATAGTCAGAAAAGCCAGGTAGTAGCCCAGAAAAGCTCCAACCATGGCCATCATCTTCACATCGCCCATACCGAGGCCCTGCTTCTTCCGGAGTTTCAGATAACCCACTCCCACGATAAAAAGACACCCTCCGCCGATAACCGCGCCCAGTATTGATCCAACCCAGGGCAGCACATATTCGGGATTTTCGGAAAAAAGGAAGCCGGAGATGAAGTTGGAGAGGCGGTCGGCATAGTAGGAGCTCAGTTGACCGGCAGGCGGTCTCTGAAACGGGCTAAGAAGTATGCCGGCGATGGCACCCGGTATCGTCAGGATATTTGGAAGAATCCGGTGATTGTAGTCGGTAAAAACAAGAACGATTACGATTGCCAGGAAAAGGGAGTTTACGTAGGTCGGCGGCTCAAAGCTCCATGTTTTCGCGCAGGCGAGGAATGCGAGAGCCGTCAGCAATTCCACGATCGGGTATTGGGCCGAAATCGGCTCCTTGCAGGAACGACACTTTCCGCGCAACAGCAGGTAGGATAGGACCGGGATATTGTCATAAAAGCGGATCGGCCGGCCGCAGTGCGGACACGCTGACCCGGGAAAGACGATCGATTTTCCCAGAGGGATGCGATAGATGCATACATTTAAAAAACTGCCGATGATCAGCCCGAATACGGCGTACACGAGGAAAAGCAGTTCTGGACTCATGCGGCGATTCTAAATGAAGTGTACATGAAAATGGGAGGCAAATATTGATGATTCCCAACCGACGATTGACGATTGGATTTTACCAATCGCCAATCGTCTACTGCAAATCCTACTTCAGGCTGGGGATACTACTGGAGCTGCTTTTGGCAATCGCGAATTCGCTGGCCTCGAGCAGAGTGTACATCGATTTTTGCAGCGTGATAATGGCTTGCTTGTAGCGGATCAGCGCTTGAAGTTCGGCGTACTCCTGGGTTGAAAGCTCGTTCTGCCTCTGAAGCACGAGGTAGTTCTGACTCAATCCGGCATCGAGGCGCTTTACCTCTCCGTTCAGCCGCTCCTCCGCAAGCTTCCGGGCGACTCCGGCCGATTCCACCTGCTTGCGGTTGCTTTCAAGCGTTTGGAGAGCGTTGCGGACTTCTACCTGGATGGACTGTTCGTTTTTCCGAATGGTCATCAACTGCTGACTCTTTTGAATACTCTGCTGGGCGATCTGCGCGTCAAGACTGCGATTACGCAAAGGGATGTTGACATTCAGGGAGATCGTCCAGTTGGTAAAACCCTCCGTAAAATTCGTTTTGTAGGCGGTCCCAAGACCGCCAACCAGAGGCAGCGGGGTTACCAGTATTTCTTTTCCAGTTTGCGGATCAGTCATGCAGTATTGCTCGCCTGTAAAGGGATCCGTGGCTTTCTGGCAACCCTGGGGGCCCGCGTTTCCACTCGTTCCGAAAGATCCGGTGAGGTCAACCTGCCATTTGCGGTTGTTTTTGTATAGACGTGTCTGCAGATCGATCTTATCCAACTCGATTCTTGCCTGTTCCAGTTCCGGCCTGTTCTTGATGGCCGTTGCTATCGCTGTGTCCGCATCCATCTTATATTCTTTGAAATCCGGAAGATCCGTAGGGACTATGACTTTACCCCAGATATCGGCGTTTCTGTCACTGGATATCAGGGACCTCATGGTGTTTTCCGAGCGCAATATGGTCTCTTCAGCCGAAATAAGGTCCACTTCGCGGGCAGCCACCGTAGCCTCGGCATCCGTGACTTCGATGGGCGCTACGGTGCCGACCTCCAGTTTTTTTCTGTTATCGCGAAGGTTTATTTGTGCCAGTTTCACCGAATTTCGGCGGATGTCATAGTTGCGGATGGCGGAAACCAGATCCCAATAGCTCGACTGGATATTCGAAATGGTATCCGTAACCGATTTTCTGAACTGGCTGTCGCTGGTGTTGAGATTCAGGTTGGCTACTATGATGCTTTGCCGGTTGCTGTCAATTTTAAAGTTGCGCAGCAGCGGCTGTCTGAACTGGTAGGTCATCTGGCTGGAGTAGCTTGGATTAAACACCATCGCGTTACTGTTGCTATCGGATCGGCGGGTGTTCCATTGCGCCTGAAACGTTCCCCCAAATTTGAAAGGTTGTGAGAAGGTAAAATTCCAGCTGGCGCTGTCATTCTTGTTGAAAGCTTCTGAAGACCTGTCGTATTGAGTAGTATTAGCGTTTTTCTGAGACGAGGTGCTGAGCGTCCCCGTTAATGTTGGATCATAGCTTCCGTATGCTTGTGTGATTCTCAGCTTATTCAGCTCCTCGTTGGTGTCCTGAATCGCAATGTCAAGGTTCTGCTGCAGAGCCATTTTGGTGACATCTTTGAGCGACATCCGCAACGCTGTTCCATTCTTATCCGCAATTTCAATCGGGCTCTGCGGCAGAGGAGGCAGGCCCTCGTCGGCGGACGTTTTTGCCGCATTCCGCGATTGAGCCGCGGCCTCCTGAGCCACAGCGAGAGGCGGCGGGACCAGTGTAAGTGTGAAAGCCAGACAGATAATTCCCAATGTTGAGATCCACTTGGACGAAGCGGAACCGTGTTTCATACCCGATACTCCTTATAATTAGAAACAGCCAAGCCTGCGTAACACCTATCAATACGTAGAATACAGGAAAACTGTTTCAAGAAGGTGGTGAATGTTAAAGCTTTTAATGCAGGAGATTGCCGTCCCTACGGCGGGCCGTTGCGCGAGTAAAAAGCATTCCGAGTCCCGGCCTTGCCCGGGACTCGGGTATCCTTGTTTTAATCCTTTGGCTGGGCATCCGGGTCCGTGGGGCGTTTGAGTGTCGGCCGCTTCTTTCCGGAATCGGGGTCCTCGCCGCCCGTGTCGTTGGGATCCGGCGTTCCGTCGGCCGTGCGGCGCTTCAGCGTCGGCCTCTTTTGTTCCTTTGCGTCGCCGGCCTCCTCTGATTTTTGAGCATTGTCGATAGCCTGCAGCCTGGCCCTCACCCTCTCAAACTCTGAAGTGTTTACGATGTAAGAGTCCTTCTCGGGAAGATATCGCTGCTCATCCAGAGCCGCAACGATTCTGTCTGTAGTGGAAGGGTGCGTGCGAAACCATCCTGCCAGCCGGCCGGGCTTGCTTTTTTCCTCTTCCTGCATCTTTTCGAAAAAGGAGACGAAGGAGTTCGGATCATAGCCCGCATTCCAAAGGTACTGGATTCCGAGTTGGTCCGCTTCTCTTTCGGATTCCCTGGTGATCCCAAGCAATTCCAGGTTGATACCCAATCCCAGCGCATTCTGAATCCCCATTTGCGCCCAGTACCCGCCGACAAACAAGGCCGGGATTGCCGCAAATTGCAGATATTGCCCCTTGGACATGCGCGAAGTGGCGTGGCGCGCCGTAACGTGGGATATTTCGTGAGCCATTACTCCGACCAACTCGGCCTCGTTGCGCGCTGCGAGGATAAGGCCTTTATTTAGATAAAAGTATCCGCCCGGAAAAGCGAAAGCATTGACTTCATCCGTGTCTACGAGTTTGATGTGAAAGGGGAATTTAGCATCCGAATGCTTGACGATGTTCTGGCCAATCCGGTCGATATAGTCAACGATCACAGGATCTTCCACCATGCGGGCGGTCTGTTCGAATTCTGCCGCGAGCTGGTTGCCAAGGGCAATCTCTTTTTCGAGCGAGACAAAATTGGGCAGGATTTTCCAGATCTTTCCTGAGACGTTGCGATTTCCGATATTTTCCACATCGCCGTGCCTTCTTCCGGCGCTCGCGGGCAGTGAAGACAGAAGCACCACCAGGCATGAGGCATACAACATCAATCGCAGCCTTTTCATTGCACCCCCCTCTCAGGAGCGGTTGTTTTCTCCTTCGATGCCAGCTATGCTAAACATCGTGAGAAGCCAGGCATTCAACCGGCTCGTTTCACACGTATTTAGACGAGCCAGACTCCTGAATGTTTCACAATGTTAATAATAAGATCTATCCTTAGGGAGCGTCAACCAGTCGTTAGCAGGCAGTATTCAGTCGGTAGGCGGCATTACTGAAACGGCTTCTATTAGCGCTATGATTTAGATTTCATAAAGTGACGGATTGCAGTGGTGCCCGCTGCCGACTGCTTACCGGCAACCGGCGAAGGAGGTACGGTGAAAATACTGACTGCAGCGCAAATGGCCGAGGTGGATAGGCTTACCACGGAGCGGTATTTGATCCCATCCATCCTTTTAATGGAAAATGCAGGACGTTCTTTTGCCGACGAGCTGGAAAAATCGTGTTCGGGGCTGAATGCCAGAAGCATTGTTATACTTTGCGGAAGGGGAAACAATGGCGGCGATGGATTCGTCGTGGCGCGCTATCTGGCCTTGAGAAACGCCAAACCTTCCGTTCTGCTGTTCGCCAACCCCGATAAGCTCAAGGGCGATGCCCGCACGAATTATGAAGTCGCCCATGCCATGGGTTTGCCCATACAGATTCTCGCCGGACCCCGGACGGCCAAATCCATATTGAAAAGGACCGCTGCGCCGGATGTAATCGTGGATGCGCTTTTTGGAACGGGCCTCGGGAAACCGATTGGCCCTGATTATCGCCCCGCTATAGACTGGATCAATGGATTTTCAAACCGGGCATTCATAGCCTCCGTTGATATCCCGTCAGGACTTTTCGCGGATTCCCCGTCGATTCCAGGGCCGGCCGTGAAAGCGCACCTTACTGTGACGTTCTCAGCATTGAAACTGGCTCATATCATTCCCCCGGCGTCGGATTTTGCGGGAAGGGTTGTGCTGGTTCCCATTGGTTCCCCTCCTGCTCTTTTCGACAACCCGGAATACCGCCTCAATCTGATCGATCCACACCAGATACGAAAAGCCCTGCCTCGCAGGGCTCCCGACAGCCATAAGGGCTCCTTCGGCCATGTCTACGTTGTCGCCGGATCCGGAGGAAAAAGCGGGGCGGCGCTGATGACTGGGATGGCGGCGCTCAGCTCTGGAGCGGGATTGGTAACGCTCTGGCTCCCCAAAAGCCTGCAGAGGAGCGTTGTCGGCAAGTTTCCGGAGCTCATGACGGAATTTCTGCCCGAGACGGGAGATCAGACATCGGACCAGTCGGGTGCGGAAAGGCTTCTTGCTCAGCTGCCTCAAGTGGAGGCTATGGTACTCGGTCCCGGAATGACCGTGCATCCTTCGACTCGAAAACTGGTATGGGAGCTTGTCCGGCGCTCTCCCGTTCCGGTGGTTCTCGACGCAGACGGCATTAATGCATTCGTTCCTCCGTCCGCTCCTCTGCGCAATGAAGCTTCTATGCCCGTCGTTATCACGCCTCATCCGGGGGAGATGGCCCGGTTGATGGGCAAAAAGATCCCGGATGTCCAGAAGAACCGCCTGCAAACGGCGGTCGAATGCGCGCTTCGCCATCGCTGCTATGTGGTCCTCAAGGGATTCCAGACTGTCATCGCAACCCCGGAAGGGGAGGTTTTTATCAACTCTACGGGAAACCCGGGAATGGCGACCGGAGGCACGGGAGATATACTGGCAGGGATTATGGGACGTTTTGTGGCAAGCTGGAAGCGTCAAAGCGGCCTGGAAAATCCGCTGAAAATTGCGGACTGCCTGTCGGCTGCCGTTTACATCCACGGTTTGGCCGGAGATTTGGCCGCCGAAGACAAGGGAATGGAGTCCCTGATTGCCACGGATCTGCTGGCATATCTGCCCAAAGCATTTAAAAAAGTGCTGAATTCATGAAAATCCAACGGAAGGCCGGAAAGCAGCGGACCGGGGACGTATTGAGCAAGTCTCCCGAGGAAACGCAGAGGATCGGTTTCGAGATTGGACGTTCGCTGCGCGTGCCCGGAGTGGTGTTGCTGCGAGGAGCGCTGGGAACGGGCAAAACGACCCTAACGCGCGGTATAGCATTGGGACTAGGGCTAAAAGATCCGACGCTGGTCAACAGCCCTTCGTTCACTCTGGTGAACATATACCACGGAGACTGTCCAATCTATCATGTGGATCTTTATCGACTCGAGGGAGACCGGGATCTGTATTCAATCGGGATAGATGATTTTTTAGGAAACGACGGAGTCACCGTGGTTGAATGGAGCGAACGTCTTTCCGCCGCGATAGATCAGGCTCTGGAAATCGAGATAGAGGATGGCGGCGGTGACACGCGGATGCTGCATATCCGCAGGTCGGCGAAAGGCCTGAACAGGAAGGCCTATTCCGTGAAAACGGCCTGTAGAGTCCGTTCTCACCCCGGGCGCAGGCAGAATTGAAATTCGAAGGGTTACCCCAAATCCCGGAAAGCTGGATAAAATATTTGCGCGGAGGAATGCCGTTTTCGCCGGGATCAGTGCCGGATTTGATCGCTCGGGCTGAGTCGTTGCGGAGCCGCTCCGCGGGTTGCGCGGCATTGTCCAGATACCCGGAGAGTGCTCTGCCTCCCGGAAGAACACGGGAAAACCTGCACAAGCTGCGGCAGCCGAATTCCGTGGCCGTGGTGGTGAATTTCTATCCCGCTCTCTTCGGCGGGCCGGCGTTTCAGATTTTCAAATGCCTCACGGCCATAAAGCTCTGCGCTGAGCTGAACGGCCATGGCATCCACTCCGTTCCGGTTTGCTGGATAAGCGACGCGCCTCCAGGCACATTTTCCGGATGGTCTGTGCGGATATTGGACGGCGAGTCGGAGCTTTGTCTCCTGGACCTGGCCCCGCAGGGCGTCCACGATCCGCTGCCCCGCGCGGCTGTGTCAAATATGCTTGCGCGAGTGGAGGAGTCGGGTAACGGCGCCTACGACGCGGAGACGCTTGAAACTCTCAAAACCTCATTTGATGCGGAAACGACTCTCGCCCGAGCCACTGCGCGGCTCGTGTCCGAGTTGGTGAAGGAATGGGGGATGTTGGTTCTGGATGCCCGCCTATTCGATGAGGGCGAGACAGGATTCTTTTCGCATCATCCCGGCGCTCCCGCCGGAATCCCGGCGGCATGCTCCGCGCTGCCCGTCGCTGCAATAGTGCTTGATCCGTTCGAGTTGGACTCGTTCGCGTTCGCGCAGCCGGTGTTTGCAGAGAAGGGAATCGCGTGCCCGATGACATGGCCGCAGGCCAGCGCGACCTTGATTGACAGCCGCAGCAGGCGGATATTTCAGAAGTACGGTTTCGAACTCAGCCGTCTCTATAGGGGAGCGGAGACTATCCTCCGGGAGATCATCGGTGAAACGCCTACAGATGTATCGGAAGGGCTCCTTCGTTTGAAGCTGGAAGCCGAAACCAGGATCTCTGCGCTTGCCCGAATCGATCTCGACGATGAGGCGCTTTCCAGGATCGCCGCTTCCGGCAAGGAGAGGATCGTTTATCAGCTGGATCATTTGCGCAAAGGTCTTGAAGCCGCCCGCAAAAACAAAGAGAGCACGATGCACCGGCAGATTCACAGAATATGCAATTCTTTGGCGCCGAGCGGACGGATTCAAGAGCGGGAAGTCGCCGGCATTCAATGGCCATTGCGTTATTCACAAACCATACTGCAATCCTTATGCGATAGACTCGATATCGGGAATTTTGAACACCAACTCATATTCATGGACTGAAAAATGAAACTGGACATACTTGCCTTCGGTGCTCATCCGGATGATGTGGAGCTTTTTGCAGGGGGGACGATGGCGAAAATGGCGGCGCGCGGCTATGAAACGGGCATAGTGGATATGACGCGCGGCGAACTCGGAACACGCGGCACGCCCGCATTGCGCAAACAGGAGGCTGCCAGGGCCGCGGAAATACTCGGCGTAAAAATCCGGGTAAATCTCGGCCTCCCCGACGGCTACATCGCCGTAAATCCGGAAGCCAGGCTCGGCGTAATCCGCATACTGAGGAAATATTGCCCCAGCATCATTCTTACGCACCACTGGGACGACAAACACCCGGATCACGTCAATACAAGCAGGCTGGTTGCAGAGGCGATTCATCACTCGGGTCTGGCGAAAATCAAGACAGGTCAGACGCGCTATCGCCCCCCGCATCTCCTGTTTTTTAAACTGCCTCCGGGTGCTCAACCCGGTTTTGTCGTCGATGTCACCGGCTTTGTCGATAAGCGCAATGCCGCGATCCGATCCTATCGCTCTCAGTTGTTTGATCCCGAAAGCCGCGAGCCATCCACAAAGCTCAGCCATCCGGATTTCCTAACGCATGTGGAGAGCATCCACTCGTATTATGGAACACTCATCGGGACACTGAAGGGGGAAGCATTTTTGAGCAGGGACACCCTTGAAATTGGCGACCTCGTAGCTCATTTCGTGAAGAAGAATTAAAGGATCAAAGGGGCAAAGGGATACTGTCGGGATCGCTATCGGTATCGGTCGTCGGGGCTCGATGCGCTCACTACTCAACTTCCTCAGATTCCGACAATACTTCTGCAAGCAGCTCAACCAGGCCAAGGTCGGTCGCCATTTTATCGATTGTTTGCCGCTGGTCTTGTGTCGAAGCTTTCACAATCTGACGCAGATCACGGCGACTCCTGTGGCTCCCCCTGCTGATCCATATAAGCTTGGCGACCGCGACGTCGGCAAGCGATGCAACCGGGACAAACATCCCATCGAACAACTCCAGCGAACCGGACCGGTCCAGTTCACCCGGAACAAGTTCTCTCGGATACAGATCCAGCTTCAATGCCTCGACAGAATCGAGCAATTGAAACATCTGTTTGCTTTCGACGGCGAAACGGAGGGAAGCTTCATCGAATAAAAACTCCGCACTGCGCAAGGATTCGACAAACGCATCCAGTTGGCTTCGGACCGCCTTGTTGTCGATAACGATGTCCACGTCCTGAGTCATCCTCGGCTCACCGTATGCGATACTTGTGATGCCGCCTGTCAGGTGAAACCTTATATGGAACGATTCCAATATTGCGATGATTTTTTCCAAAGTCGCGCGGAATGTGTCAGCTGGAAACACCCTGGAGTTTCCTTTCTATCATCTTCCGTATTTCCGGCGAGGCGCCGTACTGCCGGAGAGCGACGAGCCATTTCAGGCGTTCGGTGGCTATGGTGCCCATATCCGCGACGATTTGGCGGGCAATTGCCTCTCTGGCCCATTCAAACATGGAGACAGCCCGCGCGACGCGCTGCTTGGGCGTCAGTGCGCCTATTCGCTCCTGATACTCTGCTTCAACAATATCCGTTGCCATGTCATTCCGTCCGGGTGTCTGAGAGCAAAATTGCGGATTGAACCTTCAACTCTAATTATTGTATATGCATTTCCGGATGGAAGGAAGGAGCAAAGGGGCAAAAGGGCAAAGGGAAACTGTCTGGGTCGGGATCGCTATCATAATCGGGATCGGTAGTCGGGGCTCGATGCGTTGGCCAAAAGTGCGACGAAAACAGGCATCCTCCGCAAATAAAACCCCTTTACCCCCCTGATCCCTTGGGAGATCCTCCGGCTTTGCCGGTGAGGCAGTAAAGGTATGACAATTGCCGGATTGAATTTATTTCATGTTCTGATGGTAGCTAGTTTCTGTCGCGAAACACACTTTTCAGTCCCGAAGGGACGCGGCAACAAAGCCCAGGGTGAAACCCTGGGGACAGGGATAGGATATTGGACAAGCCCTGTAAGGGCGGCGCAAGTTGTTCAACCTATTGATTTTCTGCCCCGCCCCTTCAGGGCTCATGGAATCTCTTCTCCGAACCCAGGGCTTGCGCCCTGGGCTTTGCTGCCCCGCCCCTTCGGGGCTGGGAACGAGTTTTGCGACAGAAACTAGCTAAGCAAATAGTGCCGCAAAATATCGAATATCGAATGTCGAACTGCATACAACACTTCGACATTCTGCATTCGTTATTCGATATTCGATATTCTGCGGTTCAAGAAGCTGCTCAGACCTTATTGTGCGCGAATTGA
>JAEAME010001932.1_pt1 | contig 13052 bp, 12 predicted proteins | sample 8958731 | NCBI WGS metagenome assembly JAEAME01 (sample SAMN16933194, study PRJNA681113) | bioreactor sludge metagenome | isolation source: anerobic bioreactor sludge (Control) | place: India:Bengaluru | collected 2018-10-24 | reverse complement strand
GACATCGGTCACGATACCATAACCGGTCTGGGGATCGATGCGGGGCATGTTTCCCATATCGGGATCGCCGTTGGGATTCCCATTCTCGACATCGAACAACAATACGAATTCATACCTGTTCTTGATGGCTTCGCTCATGATTTTACTCCTCCCCACTTATTTTTGGTTCATCTTCTTTTTTGAAAAATGCCTCATGCTGGTGATAGTATCCGAGCATGAACAATCCCTGGTCTTCCAGATTCAAGTTGATCGGGAAACTATCGATCGATGACATTACCTCATCCATTGACTTACTGATTTTCACTCCCAACCCGGGTTTTTCCGTATTTATTTTTGACAGATGATGCTGGGAGAGTTTTAACAAAATCGGATACACTACTGCCGGTGTAGATGAAGCACTGGCAAAGTAACTATCCCGGATTGTTCTTTTACATTCGGATTTGCGAATTTTTGTGTGGATTCTAAAATCGCAAATAACCTACCAAGACGGTAAGGTACGTTCCGGCTTTCTTCGTTCAGACTCACGGTAATCATCTCCTCTTCGTTATTTGCCCGAATCCGTGCAAGACGGATTAGGCAGGCTTTAATGAAACCCGCCCGGGCATAATTGATCGATCGCTCAACTTTCAACCGGTTCAAGATTGCATTGTACATTGGTACAGGGTAGGGTGTGTTCTCAAGAATCGAACGCATAAGGAGCCCCCCGAGAAGGGGAGATGCGGCCTTTTCGCTGGAATTCTTAGGGACGGTCTCTCTCAAAAGATTATATACGGAGATGTACTGTGGCCCCCGATCATACCGCTCGAGCTCCATATCAAGATGATGGCGTGCGACCCGGGTGATGAAATTTCCAAAGTTATCGTGATACCAGAAGCGGACTGCAAGCCTAGCATTGTTCGGCGACAATCCAAGAATGAAGAAATTCGTGTTCTCTGGATCTACACCAAGATCTTTTTCCTCAAGATAATTTCCACTTCTGACTTTCTGGAGAATATCACTAACGAGTTGGCGAATCTGAAGATCCTGGTTTTTGATCTCGTCATGGATTTCTTTATCCTCGTTTTCCTCTGGATTAATAACAGGATCAATGAAGAAATGGGCAAGGTTCTCACAGGTCTTTTTATTCGCCTCAGCCCAGAATACCGTTGTCGTTTCCCCAATCTGGATGCGGTTCTTACTCTCATGAACAAGAAGATAGTTGAGCGCAGTCGTATACTTGAACATCGCCAATTCGCTGACCGGGGCATTGTAACTTTGTTCTTTCTTATATGAACAGAACGCGGGATCATTGAAACCAACTAATGTGGCTCCTGCCGATTGAGCACCATATACCCCTTTAATTTTTTGGTGGATCCGGGAGATAGGCTCCTTATTTCCGCTAACAAGACACTGGGAACATTCATGAGAATCAGCATCGGTTTGCGTGTAGCCATATGATTCCCAGAGTTGTCGAACTGTTGGATTAATATGAAGGCACATCCCATCAGCATCGAATACTAAAAAACCTCCTGCAAGAATCTCGTCCTTGTATTCGAGAACTTTGGGATGTTGTAAGGAGTTTTCTGGCACCCATTTGTCAAGAAATCTCAGAAATGACTGAATGTCAACATCAGTCGCGTTACCAAGAATTGAATGATGCAGGATCCTGAACTGGTCGAAACATTCACGGGACCGTTTTGATACGACTATTTTTTCATTTCCGTTCTCTTCCAGAACAAACAGGAAATCTTCTTGAGGAAAAACCTTCTTGGGATCATCCTTTATTTTCTCGATGCCGAAAATATATTTTGTATTATCACAGGCAAAATACGGTGTAATTGCAACTGCACGGGATTTCTGGTAAGGAACCTCCATCATCTTCGGTTGCTTTTTCCTACCATCAGTCCTGAGATCGACTATGTTTGTAAGATCACCTTCCTTTGATATGACAAGGGCAAATGAGACTTTTGCCGGACTGTACCCAGTTTTCGGAATTTTCACGGCAGGGTCTCTGGAAAGGATGTCGTAATACCGAACCAGTGACTGTACGATCATGAAAAAGAGCCCCCTTTTAGGCACTCCTGCACATCGATCACACCATCGTTCATCGCGGCCCGGAAGAAAACTGGTGTCATATTCCTAGCAAAGTCGATATCCCAGAGCATGAGCCCCAAATTTTGTGAACCTTTCAGTTCTGATTTAGGGATTTCTCCTTCAATTAATTCGAATTGCACCGGAAACTCACGGCATCCGAAATAGGGGTGGTGAAAGCACTGCCCTTTCCGCATTCTCCTTAGAGCAACATTGTAATGTTTCTCTACTGTATCTTCAGATTCAGCCTTCTTCGTCATATTGAAATGTGCTTCAATGTAATAACAGACATCCCGGAGAACCATCGAAGCCCGCTGGACCCGCTTGTCATTCGCATCCTTGAAAAGCACCGCCTCTTTTCCGGAAAACGCATTCTCTACATCTTTGAGCGGGATCTTCCCGAGTACTTCATTCCTGCGTATGTTGTCAAACTTCACCGGTTTCATCACATGAATACGGTCGATTTCCCAGACAATCGCGGGCTTCCAGTAAATTGCTTCAAGAATGCCCCGTGCTGCCGAGGGGGTCATCACATCGTAGCTAACCCGCTCCACCTTCATCTCGGGTCTGGTGAAGAGGGCATATTCCCCCCAAACCTTCAGTTTGATTCCAAATCCAATATTATCCACCTCCTACTGCAACAATAATGATCCATCATAACCAACATTGGAGCGGTTCATCAGCCCGGTTTCATCTGAGTAATCATCGCGGGATTTCAAAACATAAAACCGGTCTCCGATGAATTCAACCCCCTTTGAGCGTTCAAGCTCTCTGAATTCATTCTGATAGATACTGACATTATACCCCTGAAGTTGCCGCACATACCTCCAGGGACAATCCGTATCACGCAAATCCTGAATGGTTGTGAGTGCCGTGTCATCGTAAGGTATGATCAGATCCTTTGTTCCTTCCTCAATAATGCTGAAAGCATCCCCGACATCCTCAAATGGAAATGCTAGTTCACCGGAACGTTCTTCAAATGCCATCAAAATTTTCTTTTCATCAAGTCCCCCCTCGGCCTTATACCGGTAAAGTTGTCTAAAATATGCAGATACGGTTGAGAGTGAAAGGGGGTCCTCATCCTTTTTTAAGACCATCTCACCCACTTCCGCGGTAAGATTCTGCCATGAGGTAGCCTTCCCGTGACGCTCTGTTGATTTAAAGACAAAGACATCTCCCATGGGTAGTTTTCCCTCACGGTTACACCGCCCTGCTGCCTGTGCAATCGAATCAATTCCGGTCATCGTGCGGTACACTACCGGGAAATCAATGTCCACACCGGCTTCAATCAGTTGCGTCGAGATAACCCTACAGTCCTTACCCTCCTTTAAACATTCCTTGATTTCTGCAATTTTCTTCCTGCGATGGACCGGGCACATCCGCGCACTGAGGTGGTAACAATTCTCGGTTTTCTTAAGAGCATCATACAATTTTCTTGCATGTGTCCGTGTATTGACAATACACAAAACCTGCTGATGGCCTTTTATTTTTTGAGAAAGTTCATCATCACTAAGCGATCCAAGGTCCGTGACCTTTACGCGTTTGAATGCGTCGTATAAATTTTCCGGGAAATTGATAATTTCGTGCGGTTGGACTTCTTTATCCAGCAAATCGCCCAATTTTGGCTGAGTTGCTGTACAGATAATAACCGTTGAGCCATAGTTCCGAACGAGCTCAGTCAATGCAGAGAGACAGGGTTTCAGATATTTGGTGGGCAACATCTGGGCTTCATCAAGAATTATTACACTTTTTGCCAAGTTGTGCAACTTCCGGCACTTGGATCTCCTGTTGGAAAAGAGCGAGTCGAAGAATTGCACATTGGTTGTAACAACAATCGGCATGTCCCAGTTTTCCGTTGAAAGCCTGAGGGCTTCCTTTCCAGTATCAAGGTCATCTGTTTCGATAGTCGCCGGATCGAAATTACTGTGATGCTCAAGAACATTCCTGTTGCCGAATATATCTCGAAAAACCTGCGCATTTTGCTCAATAATGCTTGTGTAGGGAATTACGTAGAAGATCCGTTTCAGATTATTTTTCCTCAGATGGGCGAGTGCAAATGCCATTGAAGAGAGGGTCTTTCCGCCTCCAGTAGGTACTGTGAGGGAAAAAATTTGTGGAGGAAGTATTGCTTTGTTTATGCACTGTTCATAAATATCGACCCGATACCTGTTAATCTTGGTTTTTTCAGATTCCGAAATTTTCCCGTTCATGTAGATGAAAAATTGTTGGGTAAGAAAATCCATGGTATCATACTTCTGACGAAGGGATGATTTATCAGGATTCACAAATTGCTCGGTGTCCAGAGAATCCGCATCTACCAGGGATGAATAGAGCATCCTTGTATAGAATGAAATTGCATATCCCTGATTGCTAGGTAAAGATTTGAGCTTGGGTTTGAAGGATTGTAAGTCTGGAATTTCGAGTTCATTCTTGTATGAAGAGTATTCATGCGGATTAGGTTTTTTTAGGCGTTCTATGAGCCCGCTCTCGTTGCTTCCATAATTCAACAGTCCTCCATGATGGCCTGTTATGATATATTCTAAAATTATACCTAAATGTCGAGGATATCGTAATTCAGCCTCTTTTGCACCTGCAGTTGAGTGGTCAACCCGGATGTTGGCACCGCCAAGACGCCTTTGAAAATCATTTGAATACTTACCAATATCATGAAGAATTCCACTAGTATATGCCAATTCGGATGATCCAAAATCTGATGCAAACCGGGCTGATAAATCTGCTACATTATGTAAATGATCTTTGAGTGGTTGCCATTTGGATCCCATCGGAATATTTTTGGAATGAGCATAATACATGGCTAGAGTCTGATAATAGGTAGAGCATATAAATATTCTTCTAGCACAAGGTGAAAATAAAAAAATAGAAGTTTTGATTTTTTTTAGAAACATTCCAGCGTTATCTAATGTAAAGATTAATGCAGTGTATTCGAGCGGATTTACCCCCCGTATCAACTCCAAAAGATGTTTCAATCTTTGTTTTCACAAATGGGGTTCTTGAATTGTTGAGCCCTGCTGCCAGATTGTATACGGTTTCATGTTTCAATAAACCCGATATAGATACAGATAAAGATACCAATTTAGCACGCTTCTCTTTCTTATACAGCCACCCGACGTTTATTACTTTAAACTTTAAGTAAATAACAAAGTAAATAACCCGGCCCGCCAATCATCATGAAAAGGACCAGGGAGTGATACCGAATGCAGAGTGATGTCCTGTCCATCTTAAACGAATCCGAAGGGCTCGACAAGAAAGTGTTCTCGCTCGTACGCTTGAAACTGCTCGCGAGCCTTGCCGCCCTCGGACCCGATGGGGCGACCTATCGTGAGCTCAAAGCGGCACTCGACATCAATGACGGGGTGCTGTTTGCCAACCTCAATGTCTTGAAAGACATGGGATATCTCACCTCCGAGAAAATAACCTCGGAAGGAAAAGAGCTCGAACTCTACATTATCACGAGCGAAGGACAGGGCGGATGGGAAAGAACACGAACCTGGCTGTGCCGGTTCCTCCATTGCGGTGCATGAACTATGGAAAAAAGGAAAAAACTCATTGCCTTCTTTAAGGAACTGGGTTTCGAATTCAATATCTCACGGTTCGACGATCGGCTCATCGCCCAGAAAGTCGTCTGCCTGCTAGAACTCAGGGGCATCGATCTCGGATACTCCTGCAGCCTCTACGTTCGCGGGCCCTACTCTCCGGACCTGACAAAGGATCTGTATGCCCACACCCGCGAGTTCGAGAACCTTGAGACCGGCACCCGGCTGACTACCGCAGAGAAGGAGGCCGCAGGAGAGCTCGGCAGGATCTTCGGGCTCAAACCCATACTTCTCGAAGTCGGCGCAACGTATGGGTATTATGCGATCCGGCAGGACTGCGATCCGCTCTAAGCACTTCGGCATGTCAAGCGGTTGAAACCGTTTTATTCAGAGGCCCAGATCGCCATCGGTATCTCAAAAGCAAAAGAGTTCCTCTATAAACCCACCCGGAAGGATCTCGAAGACCTCAAAAAGGAGACGAGCATCTGGCAGAGGGCCTCATTAAAAACCCTGGAGCACTAAAATCACATGAAAAATGGTGCTGTCTGGCTCGTGGATTTCACCGATGCAAAAGGACATGAGCAGCGGGGAATGCGACCAGCAATAGTTGTTGGTGGTGCGAATGGGCTCATCCTTGTCGTCCCGCTGACCAGCAGCATGGGCAGCGCCAGGTTCTCGCATACCCTGATTATTTCTCCTGATCCACACAATGGCCTCGATACCGAGAGCGTTGCTCTCGTATTCCAGATCGTTGCCTTGGACCGGGAACGATTCCGGCACCAGATCGGTGCCATCAGTGAATCGTATCGTCTCGCGATCGTTGCTCTTATCCGGGATTTGCTGAATCTGGATTGATCATCATCTTCTGAAGGACAAAACAACCGGACACGGGAAAAAAGAAAGTGGGGCGTTACGGGTACGAATTGCCCCGTCCCGACCCACGATTCCACGCATAATTTTACAGTTTCTTTATCGCCTGCACCAACACCCCGAGCGTCTCCTTCGCGTCGCCGTAGAGCATCCGGGTGTTGTCCCGGTAGAACAGGTCGTTCTCTATCCCTGCAAAGCCCATCCCCTTGCCACGCTTCAGGACAATCACCTGCTTTGCCTGCTCGACATCGAGGATTGGCATGCCATAGAGGGGGCTCCCCTGCCGGTGTGCTGCCGGGTTGACGACATCGTTTGCACCAATGACAAGGACCATGTCGGTGTCCGGGAACTCCGGGTTGATCTCGTCCCGGTCGAACAGGTGCTCGTACGAGATCCCGGCCTCAGCGAGGAGTACATTCATGTGCCCTGGCATCCGCCCGGCTACCGGGTGGATCCCAAACTTCACCTGGATATCCCTGCTCTCGAGCTGGTCGGCAAGCTCCTTGACCTTCTGCTGGGCCTGGGCGACCGCCATGCCGTAGCCGGGGACGATGATCACCCGGTTCGCATACGCCAGCATGACCGCCACATCATCGGCCTCGATCGGCTTCATGCTGCCCTGGACCTCTGTCCCCGACTCCTCGGTTGCACCGAACGCACCGAAGAAGATATTGGAAATCGAGCGGTTCATCGCACGCGCCATCATGACCGTCAGCAGGGTTCCTGCTGCACCGACGATGACACCCGCGATCACCATCGCGTAGTTGGGGGTGGGAAACGAGAACCCGTCGAGTGCGACCGCAAGCCCGGTGAATGCGTTGAACATCGAGATGACGACCGGCATGTCGGCACCCCCGATCGGGAGGGTCATCATGAGCCCAAACGCGAGCGAGAGGACGAAGAACAACGGGAGCAGGACGGAGACCGTGAGCGGGAGCCAGGACGGCTGCCAGAGGAGGAAGATGCCGGACAAAGCAGCAAGGGCAAGGACTGCCATGTTGATCACCTGCTGGCCCGGGAAGGTGATCGGCCGCGGCCGCATCCAGCCCTGGAGCTTCAGGAAAGCCACAACACTTCCCGAGAACGATACCGCCCCGATAAGGCCCCCTATGACGGCAAGGCTGCTGGTCGCTGCAGTGGTGGTACCGAGAAGATGGACCGCCGCGATCCCTGCCGCCGCACCGCCGCCCATCCCGTTGTAGATCGCGACCATCTGGGGCATGTCGGTCATCGCGACGCGTTTTGCAGCGATATAGCCGAGTCCCCCACCGATCACGATAGCGATTGCGATCAGGGCGATGTTGGTGAGGTCCGGGGTCAGAAACGTGACGAGCGTTGCCAGGAGCATCGCTGCACCTGCCCAGATGATCCCGCTCCGGGCGGTGAGCGGGTGGCTCATCCGCTGCAGGCCGATGATGAAGATGATGATCGTCGCGATGTAGACCGGATCGATCAAAAAGGAGAGATCGACCATCTCATGCCTCCTTTTTCGGCTTCTTTTTGTTCTGGTCGAACATCTGGAGGATCCGCTCGGTGATGACGTAGCCGCCGGTGACATTTGCAGCACCGAGGACGACGGCCACAAACCCGATGATCTTTTCTGCGGGGGTCGTTGCAAGGCCAAGCGCAACCATCGCGCCGACGAGCACGATCCCGTGGATGAAGTTTGAGCCGCTCATCAGCGGCGTGTGGAGGATGACTGGCACCCGGCTGATGACGACATAACCGGTGAAGGCTGCCAGGACGACGATATAGATGGCGGTCCAGAACAGGGAGAGCTCCATCATGCTCCCCTCCCGGCCAGGAGGTCGCGGGTCGGCCCATGGCGCACCTCGCCCGCATGGACGAGGAGACTGGCCGCCAGGATCTCATCGGAAAACTCCCTGACGAGCGCTCCTTCCTTGTCAACGAGAAGCGCCAGGAACGACTGGAGGTTCTTTGCAAACATCTGGCTCGAATGGAACGGCACCTGCCCGGGGAGGTTCAGCGGTCCCAGGATCGTGACGCCCTGCACCTGCACGGTCCTCCCCGGCTCTGTCTCCTGGCAGTTGCCGCCCGACTCCGCAGCCAGGTCGACGATGACAGCCCCCGGCCGCATCGTCGCTACGGTCTCCTTTGTGATCAGGAGCGGGGCTTTTTTGCCGGGGATGCTTGCTGTCGTGATGACGATATCGGCCCGTGCGACCGCGGCGGATACCAGCTGCTGCTCGCTTGCTTTCTCTTCGGCAGTGAGCTCGCGGGCATAGCCCCCCTGGCCTTCGGCATTGATCTCCAGTTCGATGAACTTTGCCCCAAGGCTCCTCACCTGTTCGCCGGCAGCACGCCGGACATCGTAGGCCTCGACAACTGCACCGAGCCTTTTCGCCGTGGCGATCGCCATCAGCCCGGCGACCCCGGCTCCGAGGATGAGCACGGTTGCCGGGCGGATGGTGCCTGCTGCAGTGGTCAGCATCGGGAGGAACTTCGGGGTGTGTGCAGCGCCGAGGACAGCTGCTGCATACCCGCCGGCAGTAGCCTGGGAGCTGAGTGCATCCATGCTCTGCGCCCGGGTGATCCGGGGCACCAGCTCCAGGGCAAACGCGGTGATCTTCCGGTCACGCATCCGGATAACCGCATCCGTGTTGCGGGCCGGGTTCATGAAACCGATGACAATGGTGCCCTCGGCCAATCGGTCGATGTCCTCCACGGCAGGAGGCTGGACGCAGACAACGACCCGGGCACCTTCCAGCAGCTCGACCCGGCTGGATAGTATCCTCCCACCAGCAGCCGTAAAGAGATCGTCGGGATAAAATGCCCTCGACCCTGCATCATGCTCGATCCGGACCTCGTGGCCTGCTTTCGTGAGCTTCTGGACGACCTCCGGGACGAGCGCCACGCGCTTCTCCCCTTCGGCCAGCTCTTTTGGAACCGCTATCACCAACGGCACGATCTCTTCTCCCTCCACATGGTATGATTCCTCCATCGCGATAGTTGTGGTATACAGGTGCGGTGTCAGTCTTTCAATACTTTTCGAACCCGCACTGCGACTCCGCGTTTCGAAGACAGCATCTCGGCTGCCCCCATGGCAGCCCTCCCGGTCGCGAGCGCTCGCGGACCTTCCACGAGCACTTCATCCCCTTCCCGGATCTCGGGATCGGCGGCAAGGATCCCTGGCGCAAGGATATCCCCCTGCGGAATAAAGTCGTCGATCCGGACCCGGTAGACCCCGTGAATATGCTTCCATCCCCCAAATGTCGGCCGGAGGAGCCCGGTGCCCGGGTCGAGCGAGAAGAGCGGGTCTTTTCCACGGCGGACCATGAGATGCGGCGGTTTCCACCGCATCGACATGCCCGAGGTGTCGACCTTCACCCCAAACTGCCAGGAGAGCGTGCCTCGCACCGTGTCCTGCTTCACTGCCCGCTCCCCTTCCAGCAGGCTCCCGAGAGAGCCGATCGACTCCCCTGCAGTGGGTCGGGTAGTGCAGCTCTCTTCCATGGTGATCCCGGCATTGTCTGCTGCCATCCGTGCCGCTTCCAGGGCACCTCCCTCAAGGTGGGCGATAATCCGCCGGAACGGGTGTTTTGTAAGAAACGCTGCGACAATCCCTCCAGTGAACGCAAGCTCTTCCCAGTCCCAATGACCGGTAACCGGGATATCGTAGTGGGATGCGGGGTAGATACGCTCAAGCTCCCGGGGGACGAGGCCAAGGGGCGAGGTGACGATCAGCTCGAGTGCCCGGCCGCCAATCGCTTCGGAAAACTTCCGGTGACTCTGGGAGACCGAATACGGTTTTCTCGCCGAGCAGGGGAGGAGGACGGCAACATCGGCTGCAGGGGGGATGTAGCGCCCGACCACCCGTTTCGCATACCTCACCACCTCCGGGCGCTGTAACGCTTCCCCGCTCATGGCGCCGAGCCTGCCCTGCCGCACCACGGGCAGACGCTGTTCGATGAAAGGGTAGTGCCGGTCGAGATGCCTGAGGATTGCCACGTGTTCTGCCTGCATCCGTGACCGTGCCTCGACAAACTCGCGCATCTGCTGGTCGGCGATAAAACGGGTGATGAGGGAGACCTCCCGCGTAAGTGCGAGCCGGTTGTGCATCTTCAGGTCGCCCACCCTGCATCCTTCGCACCCACAGATCCCTGTCTCCATAATTTCCGCAGGAAACTCCCCTTCGGGCAGGCAGAAGAGGTGCTGTGCAGATTTCAGGTCGACTGCGATGAAGTCAAAGAGGTCGAACCCTGAATAGCAGAGGATATGGACGTTCGAGGGCAGGGCGGATCCAGGCGCATACCAGGCCGTGTCATGGGGGAGGTGCTCCTTGAGCGCCACAAGCCATTCCGTGTAGTTTCGTGGATTGGAAAGCGCAGTGTTCCAGTTGGCGACCATGACGCAGTCGCCGGATGCCGCTTCCGGGGGGAGGGCAGGGTGTACGGTCACCGGCTGGCCTTTTCCGGGGGGGAGGTATGCAGCGGCAAATGCCGTCGGGGCGGCCAGCGGAACGTTTGAGAAAGAGTGCTCCGCAAGTCCCGGGAAGAGGGATTCGGTATCCATCACGCACGGGAGCCTGACGGTCTTTTCACCATCGGTATATTCGGAGGTCCTTGCAAGACCGTCCCGTTTTTTCACCTCAAACAGTGTCACAATGCACCTCAGTTTCCGGGAGCTCTTTGCAGACCAGGGTGTGCCATTCCGGGCAGGTATAGACCGTAAAATGGCACCCGGGATTTTCCCTGATGAGCCGGGCGATCCCCCTGCATCCCTGTTGGACCATCACGGCGTCCCAGTCAGGGATCTCGCTCTGCCCGATAGGAAAGGTCTCTCCCAACGCCGGGGGATACGGTCCGAATGGCGGTTTGAACGAGAGGACAGTATCGTATCCCTCCCGGGGGTTGCCATCCATCGCGATCAGCACGCTCCCCGAAAGCGGGATGCGGGAGAGCCGGTCCTGGTAGGTCACGACCTCGGTCCGGTAACAGCTCTCTTCTCCACGATAGAAGAAACGATGTTTCGACACCCGGTCCTCCATGGCAAGCCTCTCGCGGTAGTGCAGGAGTTCGCGGTATCCCCTCAACAGCTGGGGATGGGACCGGCACCGGTCGTCGACAAGCTCCCAGAGGGTCCCTTCATCTATCGCCTGCCGGATATGGCTCATCTCCGCAAGGCTCACCGCAAGGTTATGCAGGGAGAGGAGCCGGACTGCACTGTCAGATTCCCGCAGTTCCTGTGCCGAATGCTCCCGGCAGACCCGGCAGGCGCAGGGGAGCTCGGACAACTCGTCGAGCCGATAGCTCCCCTGTGGGGTCAGGTACCGGCGGTCTTTTGCATAGAGGGCATACGCGGCCGAGTCGAATACATCGCACCCCATCGCAACGGCAAGGGCGAACATGGCGGGGTGTCCGGCCCCAAAGAGATGGACACATGCAGAGGGGGGCAGGCCACGTTTTGCGGCCATCACGACCCGGACAAGTTCAGGATACCGGTATGATTCCATCAAGGGGACCACAGCACCGATTGGACAGAACGAAAACCCGATTTCCCCGGCCTCTCTTCCGGCCTTCTCCCGAAGATCCTCAAAAATACCACCTTGGACAGGCCCGGCGAGCGGTGCATCAGGGCCGAACGCCTCTTTTGCCTCTTTGAGCCGTGCCATGGTGACCGCGAGCTCGTCGGATGCTCTCTCCCTGTCGGCATCCGGCGGGGTGGGGATGTCGAGGGGCACATGAATATCGCTCCCAATTGCCTTCTGGAATTCCAGCGTCTCGAGGTTCGTGATCTCCACATCACCGTAGACCGAGAGCTGAAACGACCCGGAATCGGTCATGATCAGGCCATCGAACCCGAGCAGTGCATGGAGTCCGGATGCGAGTGCCTGATCCCGGTATTCGCTGCTCCGCGAGAAGATGTACGCGTTCGTGATGATCCCCTCTGCGCCCATCGCCTTCATCTCGCTGGGCAGGACCGGCTGCAGGTGCGGGTTGATGACCGGCAGGAGGAGGGGTGTCCGGACTGTACTGTCCCCGGCCTTCAGCCGGCCGGTCCTCCCGGCTATATCTTTTTCCAGAACCTCGAAGCTGATAGCCATGGTGTATCCCGGGAATTTCTGCATTAGGTACGGTTTCGGGGAGCAAAGAATGTATGGCTCACGAGGTCGCTGGGGGCTTCAGTGGTCGTCTCAGGGCTTGTCACCGCTGCCGGGTTCCCAGCCCTGATGTTGTAATCGTTCCCGATCCTGGCCGGCTTCGGGGTTGCCACGATGATCGTGGGGGTCTTCTCGCTCATAGGTGCAATCGTGATCATACCGGCGATTTTGGCACTCTTGGGTGGGTTTGAAAAAAAGGCCTGCGGCCATGGAAGAGGAGAGAGCAGAGAGAACGATGCTTCCAGTCGATTACTAGCGCCCGCGAAATCATTTCGGTGGGAATCCTGAGATTTCGCGGGATCAGGTGAAAAGTATCTTACTCGAGAGAGAAGGCAGTGATTGCATCTCGCATCTCCTGCTCCCGGGAGATCCGTCTCCAGACACCAAACGTCATCATGGCTCCGGAAATCCTGATATTACTCCTGAATTGCTGGATG
>JAEAME010001931.1_pt1 | contig 13055 bp, 11 predicted proteins | sample 8958731 | NCBI WGS metagenome assembly JAEAME01 (sample SAMN16933194, study PRJNA681113) | bioreactor sludge metagenome | isolation source: anerobic bioreactor sludge (Control) | place: India:Bengaluru | collected 2018-10-24 | reverse complement strand
TGGAAGCCCGTCGAAAAGGCCCTCGGGTCCGTCCCGGCCGCGCTCAATTCCCGGCTCGGCTTCTCCGGGGAGGCGGCGAACCTCGTCCAGGCGCTCTGCCTGTTCGTCGTTCTCCCCGCCGGGCTCTACCTCATCCCCGGGCTGATGGGGAAATGGCTGAACAGAACGAGCCTCTTGGATTCGGCCAAGGCCTTCGGGGCGGTGTTCCTGCCCGTTGTGGCCGTCGGCCACCTGGTCAAGGCCGTCATCAGGATCACGTCCCGGCTGCCCTATTACCCCCTGGCCTTCAACGACCCCGTTGGATATGCCACGGCCAACCAGATCCTCGCGGGCGATGTGACCGTCGACATGGGGATGGCCAAGGCGGTTTTCCCTTGGGTGAGCTGGGCCGCGTTGATCCTGATGGGCGCAGCCGTTCTATCGGTTGGCCTGATCGGTTGGCGGGCGGCAAGCCGGCCGTCGGCCGAGCGGCCCGGCCGGATCTCCCATCTCGCCGTGGCCGCCGTATACGGGGCCTTCCTCGTGTTCGTCGTCTTTAAGGCCCGGTTCTGAGGGCCCCGGCCGTTCCCTCCGTTACGCCGTCGAGACATCTCGATCCCGGAGATCGAGAGCCTCGAGATCGGGAGCATGTCCCGGGATCAGATCGGCTTCAAGCCGGCGAGGAGGCCGGCCGCGGTCAGGATCCTGGCGTAACTGCCGTTCAAAGCCGCGAGGACGGCCGCGTGGACCAAGGCAGCCGGGACCGTCGTCTCGCGGAACGTCAGATCCCGGGTCGCGCAGGCGTCGTCGACGATCACGATGTCGAAGCCCAGGTCCGCGCCCGCCCGGGCGCCGGCTTCGACGCACATGTGGGTCTGCATCCCGGCGATGACGAGCGTCTTCGCGCCGAGGTCCTTGAGCAGCGCGGACAAACGCGTCTCCCGGAAGGCGTTCGGGAAGTGCTTGACCACGACGGGTGAGGGATCAAGAAGGGGACACGTACGAAACGTACATGTCCCCCAAGAAATCCCCCCGACAATTTTAAGCGGCGGAGGCCTTGCCCCGGATGCGGACCTCTTTTTCGTCTCGGCTCAACGGAACAGGCGCGGAGCGAGATCGGAGAGGTAGATCCTCCAGTTGGCCCAGGTGTGGCCGCCGGGTGTCTCCTTGTATTGATAGGCGAAACCGTTCGTCTTGAGGACGTCGATCAAGGTCTGCGTCCCCGCGTAAGCCAGCTGGTCCTCGATCCCGCAGCCGACGTAGTAGAGCCTGACGCCGCTTTTCTTGAGCGAGGCGAACCGCTTCAGGAGCGCCTCATCGGTATTCCGGAGCCCGGCGCTGAAGACGCCGATGTAACCGAACGTCCCCGGGTTCGCGTTCGTCGCCGTGACGGTGTGCCCACCGCCCATCGACAGGCCGGCCAGGGCCCGGCTGTCCTTATCTTTCCTGACCCGGAAGTGTTTTTCCATGTAGGGGACGATGTCCTTGACCAGGCTTTCGGGGAAGGCGCTCTGGAAGGCGGGGGCCGCTCCCGCCGGAGGGGCCGGGGCCCCGGGCTTGACCGGGGCTGCGGGCGCCGCCGCCGGGGCCGGCGCGGGCCCGGCCGGATCCGCCGGCCTTTGATAGGCCGTCCCCCGTCCGACGTTCTGACCGGCGTTGCCGTTGGGCATGACCACGATCATCGGCTTGGCCAGGCCCTGGGCGATGAGATTGTCGAGGATCATGTTCGTCCGGCCGAGCGTCGTCCAGGCGTCCTCGTCGCCGCCGCCGCCGTGCAACAGATAGAGGACGGGGTATTTCCGGCGTCCGGTCTCGTAACCGGGAGGCGTATAGACGTACATCCGCCGGTCCATCTTCAGGGTCGGGGACGGGTACCAGACCTGCGAGACCCGGCCGTGCGGAACGTCCTTCATGGCATAGAGATCGGAAGCCGGGCCGGATATGAGCAGGATGCTGTCGAGGCGAGCGCCGTCACGCTTGGAGTCGGCATTGCGCGGGTCGATGGTCCGGACGCCGTCGACGCTGAACGTATAGCCCCAGAGCTCGGGGGCCAGCGGGCCGACCGTGACCGACCAGACGCCCTTCTCGTCCTTGACCATGGGGACTCCGGCCCCGCCCTCCCAATCGCCGTCGAGCTTGACCGCGAGCGCGTCGGGGGCGAGGAGCCTCAGGGTGACCCGGCCGTCGGCGAAGACCTCCGGAGAGACCGGGCCGGGGTCGCGGCGGGGGGCCGCCGGGCGTTCCGGCTGCCCGGGCCGCGCGGGGGCTTGGCCCAGCTGGGGAGCCTGGACCGTCCGGGCCGGCGACAACGCGGCCCCCGCGCCAAGAGCGCCGGTCAGGGCGATGAGCACGACGGTTCTCGCGATCTTCATGAGGACCTCCAAGCCGAGGGATCTTCGAGCAGGGTGATGATAGCCCCGAGCGTCGCCGGGCGCAAGGATCACCCCTCTTTGGCGATCTCCGGGTGGGGGCCAGGCCGGCTGCCAGCGCACTCCCGGCCCCGGCGCCAATCCCCCGATGGGACTCTCGACGCGCCGGGATCCTTCCAGGCGCGGCAACGGGCTGGAACCGGACGCAGAGACCGGCGCGCGGTCGCCACGCGGTCGCCACGGCTCTTGACATGGCGGCCCAGCCGGAGGTACGGTTCCACTCGCCTCTCATGGACCGGGGGCGCAGGAGCAAAGGCCATGATCCGATACCTGAACCTCGTCTTCTTCGCCGGGATGATCGTCATGAACTACCTGGCCAACGCCCTGCCGCTGAACGGCCGGACGACCGGAGAGGTCTCGAGCGCCTACCCCAACCTGTTCACGCCGGCGGGCGTCACATTCTCGATCTGGGGCATCATCTATCTCCTGCTGGCCGGATATTGCATCGTCCAGCTTTCGGACAAGGGGCGGCCGGTCGCGGAGGGCATCGGTTGGCTGTTCGCCGTCTCCTGTCTTCTGAACGCGCTGTGGATCGCGGCCTGGCACTATGAGAAGGTGCCGCTCTCCCTGGTCATCATGGCCGGGCTTCTCGTGACCCTGATCCTCATCAACCTGAGGCTTAAGGACCGGCCGCTCGGCCTGGCCAAGGCCGCCTTCGGCGTCTATCTCGGATGGATCTGCATCGCGGCCATCGCCAATGCCACCACGCTGCTCGTCAGATGGAACTGGAACGGCTTCGGGGTCCCGCAGCAGGTCTGGGCCATTCTCATGATCGCCGTCGGGGCGGCCATCGTCTCGGCGGCCATCGTCAAGCTGGCCAACCCGTTCCTCGGCCTGGCCGTCGTCTGGGCCTTCGCCGGCATCATCCTCAAGCGCAGCCAGGATCACCTGTCGATCGTCGTCGCGGCCGCGGCCGGCATCCTGATCGTGGCCGTCGTCACGGTCCGGGCGTTCCTGAGGCGATAGCCGGCCCGGGACGGGTTCTTCATGACAAACCCCCTTGTTCTTTGGCTAATCTCCGGTCGAGACGATATGGATATTCCCCTCGCTTGAGCGGGCTCCCTCCGCCCGGGACGAAACCGGCGGCCGAGAAGGGTGTCAATGGGACGAAGGTCCTATGGATGTCGGCACCCGGGTGCCGTACAATCCCCGGGCGCGGGAACCCCTCCCATCGGCACGGCCCTTGACCGGCGGCGAGCATCCTTCTCGCAGGCGGAAGGGAGTTCGGCGCCGAGACCGCCCACAGGAAGGAGGCATGATGAAAAAGCGGATGACGATCGTGACGGTTCTTCTCGTGCTGGGGCTGGCGCGTGTCGCGGCCGCGGCGGAACCGGCCTCGAAGTTCTGGGTCATGCCGACGTTGGGCATCCGCAGCACCGGGTCCTTCAGGATCATGAGCCCGGACCTGGCCTACACCACGGTCCATTTCTGCGACGGCGTGACCTACGGGCTAACCTTCGGATACCGGCTCACGCAGGGCCTGGCCGTCGAGGCGATGTGGAGCAGCCAGAAGGCCAGCGTGACGGGCACGATCCCCGGCGACGAGGTCAACCCCAGCCAGGAAGTCGCGCTCTTCGACGTCCGGGAGGATCAGTTCCAGGCCCATCTTCTTCTCTCGTCGGGCTACAAGATCGGCCCCCTCGATCCCTATCTTCTGTTCGGCATGGGACTGACGAGCTTCAATCCCAACGCGGACCTGGCCGGCAAGTCCCGGTGGGCCTGGAGTGTGGGCTTCGGGACCCAGGCGATGTTCGGGCGCCGGCTCGGGCTCCGCGTCCAAGGCAAGTTCGTTCCCACATATATCAGCACGGCCGACCAGATCTGGGAAGGCGGGACGGAAGTCGATGATGTGCGGAACCAGATGGTCCAGTGGGAATTCCAGGCCGGCCTGGTGTTCCGCTTCTGAGCTCCCGCGGAAGGGCGAAACGGCCGGGCGAGCCGGAGCCCGAGTTCTCCGGAAAGGTCCCCCATCCTTGTTTTTAGGTATTTTGGGGAATTTCCTTTATGCGCTCCAATAGCCAAAGGTCATAAGCAACGCAACGATCTGGAGGAGATGGACGTTTTCACCGAACTTGCCCAGTGCTTCCATGGGATTTCCGAGACCGACCATGGTGATCCAGGTGTTTCCTATTGTTATACCGGGAGCCCAAGCCTGCCCACCCGGTCCCTGCGCGGTCAGATCCAACGACATATCTGGGAATTCCCCTTTTGCGCTCGGCCCGAATCCACCGGTCCCGCAGCTTGATGATGTTGGCCCCGCCGATCGGCCGGCGGCCCCCGGGATTCACGCGGCCGGCTCGTCCCCTCCCCGGGAGTCCCGGCGGGCCTCGAAATCCCGCTCGAGGGAGCTCCGCACCTCGAACATCTTCCGGCGGTACCGCTCCAGGCGCTTGTCAAGAAGGGGTTTGAGCCTCCGGACGGTCCGGGGCAGGTGGCTGTCGCGCTTCCGGGTGTGGGAACGGACGTCGCGGACCCCTGACGTATCGAGACCGAAGCGGCCCAGGACGCGGCGCAGCATGTGGTCGCGATGAGGATGGTCTCCCCCGCCGGTTCCGTTCTCGTCCCGGCACATGTAGTCGTATTCGACGCAGACGTACCGGTCCTCGCCGAGCGTCGCCATGAGGTCCATCTGGGCCTCGAGGTCGGTGACGACGCGTCGGGCCACGACTCGCGCCCCGAGCGGGGTCGGGCCGAGGAGGGAGGCCGCCCGGTACCATAGGCTCCGGTAGGACTCCCGGTAGAAGCGGCTGACCGCCGCGACATAGGGGTTCCAGCGCCGGTAATTGTTCTCGACCTGCCCGATCATCGAGGCCAGGATTTCGGCGGGCTCGCGGAAAACGAAGATATGCCTGGCCGGGAGCCCGTACACGAAGGGGTTGGAGACATCGAACGGGCTCTTGAAGAGCTGCGGCCGGTCGTCGCCCTGGCCGAGGATGCGGCTGAGGGCCCGGAACCTCCCGAAGCTCGAGGGGCCCAGCCGGAAGACGTTCCGGGGGTGGTACAGCTTCCAAGGCCTCGGGATCGCCAGGAGCCCCAGCCCGCGGCGGAAGGGCGGCTCGTCCATGGTCAGATGGCAGTATTCCTCGAACATCCGGATGTTCACCCGGACCTGATCGAACCGGCGGGTGATCCGCCCCAGGATGGTCCTGAGCTCGCGGCGCTCACGCTCGCCTCCTTCGAGCGCGACGGCGAACTCGGAGGCCAAGGCGGGATCGTCGGCGATCTCGAGGAGCCGTCCCAGGGTTAGCGTCCGGAAGACACCCGTCTCCTGGAGCCACGTGCCGAGGATGGTCGTTCCCGACCTGTGGATGCCCGTGATGAAGTACCAATCCATCGTTCCCCTCGACTCTATCGCATCGGGACGGCGAACACAACCTTCTTCCCGGCCTTTCGAGGTCGGCCTGACCCTACCGGGGGGCCCACGATCGAGCCGGTCCGGCCGCCGGCCGCGGCTTGCTCTGGCCGCGGCTTCCGAGTACCCTATGAGCTCCCGACCGGCTCCTTGCGTGCCGGACCCACCTCTGGATGGGGAAGGACTGTGCCATGAAGGCTCCTATCGTGGTGCGCGGCGCACGCACCCACAATCTGAAGGACGTCACGGTCTCCATACCGCGGAACCGGATCGTGGTGTTCACCGGCGTCTCCGGCAGCGGCAAGTCCAGCCTGGTCTTCGACACCATCTACACCGAGGCCCAGCGGCAGCTGATCGAGACCTTCTCCTCGTTCGCCCGCCGTCGGCTGCCGAAGCTCTCCCGCCCTCCCGTCGACGAGATCGAGAATATCTCCACCGCCATCGTCATCGACCAGAAGACGATGGGCCGGACCAGCCGCAGCACCGTGGGGACCGCCACCGAGGTCGCCACGTACCTGCGGCTGCTCTACTCCCGCTTCGCCCGACCGTTCATCGGGCCGTCCTTCTTCTTCTCGTTCAACAACCCCGAAGGCATGTGCCCGGAGTGCAAGGGGCTGGGCAAGCGCATCACGGTCGACCTGGACCTGCTGCTCGACCGCAGCCGGTCGCTGCGGGAAGGGGCCGTCACCCATCCGGACTACAAGGTGGGGGGCTGGAACTGGCGCGAGATCAATGCCTGCGGCCTGTTCGATCCCGACAGGCGGCTCCGGGACTACACCGAAGAGGAGATGGACAGGCTGCTCTTTGCCGAGGCGGTGCCGATCACGAAGGCCCACGGGGCGGGCGTCTATGCCAAGAAGTTCGACGGCGTCGTGCGGGGCCTGGAGCGCCGCTACGTGGACAAGAGCGAGGACGAGCTGCCGGAGACCCGCCGGAACGCGTACCAGCGGTACTTCGTGTCCAGCGACTGCCGGTCATGCGGAGGCACCCGCCTGAACCCGAGGGCGCTCTCCGCCGTCCTGGACGGGAAGACCATTGCCCAGGCCTCGGACCTGGAGCTGGGGGACCTCGATCTCTTCCTAGGCCGGATCTCCATCCCGGAGGCCGAACCCCTGCTGCGGAAGATGCGCGCCATCCTGGGGCACCTGGTCGGCATCGGGGTGGACTACCTGTCGCTGAGCCGGCCGGTCTCCACGCTCTCGGGGGGCGAGAGCCAGAGAGTGAAGATGGCCCGGCAGCTCGACTGCGACCTGGTGGACATGATGTACATCCTCGATGAGCCGACCATCGGCCTGCATCCCCGGGACAACGAGCAGCTGGTGGCCATGCTCCGCCGGCTGCGCGACAAGGGAAACAGCGTGCTGGTGGTCGAGCACGACCCGGAGGTGATGAGGGCCGCGGACCACCTGATCGACGTCGGGCCCGGGTCGGGGGGGGCCGGGGGGCGGATCGTGTTCGAGGGTCCCTACGCTGAGCTCTGCCGCAGTGAAACCCTGACGGCCCGGTGCCTGCGGGGGCGGCGCCAGGCGTCCGGCCGGAGGAAGGCGTGGACCGAGTGGTACGAGGTCCGCGACGCGGCCACCCACAACCTGAAGAACGTGACGGTCAGGATACCCAGAGGGGTCCTGACCTGCGTCACCGGGGTGGCCGGGTCCGGCAAGAGCAGCCTGGTGAGCGACACGTTCGTCCCGATGTTCCCCGAGGCCGTGGTCATCGACCAGTCGCCGGCCGGCAAGTCGTCGCGCTCGACGCCGGTGACCTACATCGGCGTCTTCGACCTGATGCGCCGCGAGCTGGCCCGGGCCACCGGCGCCGATGCCGGCCTCTTCAGCTTCAACTCGGACGGGGCCTGCGAGAAGTGCAAGGGCATGGGCTTCATCACCCTGGAGATGAATTTCCTGGACGATATCCGCATGACGTGCGACAAGTGCGGCGGCCAGCGGTTCAAGGACGAGGTCCTGGCCGTCAGGCACAAAGAGAAGAACATCTTCGACATCCTGAACTTGAATGTGGCGGAGGCCGCCGCTTTCTTCGAGGACCGGCAGATCAGAAGGCGCCTGGGCATCCTGGCCGAGGTGGGCCTGGACTACCTGCACATCGGCCAGGCGCTCTCCAGCCTGTCCGGCGGCGAAGCGCAGCGCATCAAGATCGCCGCCGAGCTGCACAAGAAGGGGAACCTGTATGTCCTGGACGAGCCAACCACGGGCCTGCACATGGCTGACATCGACCGGCTGGTGACCATCCTGCACCAGCTCACGCGCAACCACAACACGGTGATCGTGATCGAGCACAACCTCGATGTCATCAGCCGGGCGGACTGGGTCATCGACATGGGGCCGGGGGGCGGGAAGAACGGCGGACATGTGATCGCGGAGGGCACGCCGGAGCAGGTGGCGGAGAACGCGAACAGCGTTACCGGCCAATACCTGAAGGCATGCCTGGCCGGAGAGCAGCCCTATTGACCTCCCGCCCCGATCGGCCGTTATTATGGAGGGGACCATGAGCCCGAGAACCCGTCTGTGGAGAACGAGCGGACCGGCGGTGATCTTCGCCGTTTTGGTCCTGACGACGATCGGCGCCGTTTACGCCATCTACGGGAACGTCTATTTTCCCCGCTGGCCGTGGTTCCGGGCGTCCGTGGTCCTTTCGCTCATCTCCTGCCTGTGGCCGTTCACTCTGAGGAGGGGCAAGGGACTTGGCCTCCTGGAATCCGTCGTTTGCGCCGGCCTCATCCTCTGTTTCGCCATCTTCCTGATCTATCCCGGAAGCAAGGCCCTTGGCCTCAGATCGGATTTCAGGCTGCTCCCCCTGTGGAACGTCCTTTCCGTCCTCCACGGCTTCGGCGTGCACAGGATGTTCCGTTGGATCGGGGATGCGGGCGAGCCGATCCGGCCGCAGACGGGCGGCTGATCGGGCAAAATCCTATCACAAGGGCTGGATCCCTTTGAGGGGGGCAGGTCACGTCTTGGGGATCGTCAGCACCACCTGGCGATGCGGGACATCGAGAAGCAGCGTCTCCCGCATCCATTGACCCCACTCCTCCCGGCGCTTGGCGTGGCAGGAAGGGCAGAAGCCGCGGGTCTTGCAGGAGAACGTCAACAGATGTTCTCCGCGGCAGTCCGGGCAGCGGATCCGGGCGAAGCCGCAGCGCGGATTGCCGCAATCGAGATAGCGCTCGACGACCTCCCGGATAACCGGACGGAAATGGCCGTACTCTTTCTCGAAACGGCTTTCGTAGACGGTCACGAACCGGTCGAAGCTATAGAACAGGACCCGGTAGAGGACCGTGCGCTCCGGATGGCGAGGACGGTAGAATCCCGGCACATCGGGAGTGCTGATTCAAGAAGCATGCCGCGGCTGTCCAAGGAGCGTATCGGAGGCCGGGCGCTAAGTCGGTCAACTGCCGGTTACTCCGATTTGGGTCATATACCTATTTTGGCTAGATAAGTCCTGTCAGCCTTTATCAGGAGGCAGGTTCAGGGCAGGAAATAATCGATAGTCTGTAAAGCCCTTTATTCGCAAGCAAGGACGGATGCCCCAGAAGGAGCGGCTTAAGGACGTGGGAGCGCTGCTAATGATGCACGGGACGAGACGCTTCCCATGAGCCTCCTTATTGCCGCGGCTACAGCTCGCCGATGATCTTGTTCCTCTGTTGCTGGCATTCGTCTTCGCTGACGAGTCCTTTTTGCTTGAGATCCTCGAGCTTGTGCAGACGCTCTTCGGCCGGCATAGCGGGCGGCTCCTCCGGCCGATGCGGACTCGGCGTGTCGAATTCGACGACATCCTCCGCTACGCCCCGCTTGGCGAAGATATTGGCCGCATAATAAACGCAGATGGCTAGAGCGGCAAGCGTCCAGATCATGCCGAACATGCCGAATTTCGGGGTTACGGCAACTACGCCGGCAATACCGACGACCAGGGCAAGTACCGACATCGGCTTGCTGGGTCTGATTCTTCCCTTGGTTGTCATTGATCCCTCTCCCCCCTAACCAGGATCTTGCATTATTGACCTGTCTATTCGCACAACGACTATCATTTAGCATATCAGCCTAGGCAGGTACAGTTTTAATGAACGGGCTGCCCATTCGACTTATACGCCCTGAGAATTCGGACGATGTTGTTCTTCTTGGGAGCTTAGACCGTGCCTCAAAAAGAGATCATAGGAGCCTCGGGCAGGCCGAAGGCGGCTTTCGAGTTCTTGACAATTGCTTGCGGCAATGAAAACCATGAGCGCGCGATAAGGAGGGCTCATGGCCCCGTCCGACCATTGACCGACGACGACCTCAATCTCCTATTTCCCAAGGCCAACCGGTATTTCAAGATGTCCAAGACTGCGTGGGCAGCAATTCAAGAGATGAGAAGGAAGCATATTTAGCATATCTTCTCTTCCCATTTTTGTGCGTATCGCTCTAAATATCAAAGGGAAAGATTGATCGCCTCTTTATGATTCTGAACAGGCGCCAATCGCGTCATTGACAGGCCTCTCGACCGGCTATACATTAATGGCATAAAGAATGAGGGATATGGGCCTTTTCGGAAATATTCTTTCTGTTTGTTCCTTTAGAACGCTCAAGGGTCCGGGAGCAACTGTGTTCGTATGTTCAATGTCGGAGTATGACGATCGCAAGGAGGGCCTCTCCATGCAAGAAAAGCCGAGGCTGCTCCTAATCTCGTTTTTCAGACGAGTCTCTCCCTTGCTGATCCTCCTGCTTTTCGTCACGCCAGGATCGATGATCGGCCAGACGCCCCGGAAGCCGATAATGGAGTACTACATCTATTATCAGGGGGAATACACGAAATATGCTCAACGGGACGAGCGCGCGTTTGCCACCAGGGATGCGGCGGAGGCCGCAAGGCAAGAAAAAGCCCGAGAGATAGGCACGCACAGGGTGAGCGTCATCGATGGTATACGTGTTGAATCAGTCGATGAAGCCGAACAGGCGAGGCTCTACCTGAAGAATACTTATATCAAGGAAGTCCCAACCGGACGGTACACGACGCCGCCCCCCTCAACCTCCACCCCGAAGGGCAGTTCCTCTGAAAACCGGCGATCCGGTTCCACAAAGCCGACAAATCCGGAAATGGATGACATCCTGAAACGCCTCAAAGGAGTTAAAACAGAGGGGGTGTCATTCGATGGAGACGGAAGGGATATCGGCGGCCGCCTGAAAGACGGGACTACGACAGTCCCGTCATCGGGTGGAGATGAAAACAATTTTGCCCGCCGTCTCAAACCGGGAACATCGGCCGGCAATCCCGAGGTCGCCGCGGCCATCAGCGAGCTAGCGGTGATGTCCCCGGTAACCCTGGAAAAGGTCAGGCAGGACATCGCCCGGCGCGAGGAGCCACCCAACCCCGACGTGACCGCGGTCGTCCGGTCCTTCAAGGTCAATGCTCCGCCCCCGCTGGCCACGAGGTTCGACCAGCTCAAAGTCGGCGACGTGTTGCTCCTCCGCCAGCCGGACGATCCCCTGTCCCTCGGGTTCTACAAGGCCGGCTGGATCATCATCCTCGACAAGGCGATGTCGGTGACGCTGCGCGCCCGGGCCTCCCACACGTTCATGTTCGTCAGGGAGGTCAAAGGCGTCAAGCTCTTCCTGGACAACATGCCCGGCCAGGGAACCCGGATCAAGACCGAGGCCCAAATCATGGCCGAATACGGGTCGCAAGGCCTGGATGTTGCCGTGCCGCTCTCGGCGATCGATGCCGATGCTCTCTGGACGGCGTCGCGGAAAGTGGGGATTAGGAGCGTAAAGGAGTTCGCCAAGAGGGCCGACAACTGGATCGATACGACAGATTACGGGCCCTACGGCGACAACGAAATGGTCTGTTCGGAGACTTCCCGTTGGGCCCTCATGCAGGCCGGCCTCGTCATCCCGAAGACGTCGTCGCTGCTCAAGCAGTACGTGGGTGGCGTCGATTTCGGGCCGGCGGACTTCTACACGGACACAAAAAATTTTCTGGTCAAGCCGCTCGAACAACTGCGGATCCAAGACCACAAGTGACGCACGGGATATCATCCGGCGGCGCTCCGGGAGGGGAATCCCCAATGAAAGGAAACCAGGCATGAAGAAAACCGGTCTGGTTCTCTCTGTCATCCTCGCCCTATTCTTCGGGATCGGGCTCTCCTTCGGGCAAAACGTCTCCGATGAAGCCAGACGGCACTTCGACCGCGGGACTGCGGCCATGGAGACGAAGGATTTCCAGGCGGCAATTAAAGAGTTCGGCCAAGCCGTTAGCCTGGCGCCCAGCTGGCCGGACGCCGCCTACAATCTCGGCCTCGCCCAAGAGGCTGCCGGGAGTTACGAGGATGCGATCAATAGCTACCGGGAGTACCTCCGGTTGGCTCCGGACGCCAACGACGTTGCAGAGGTTAAGACTCTGATCAATAAGCTGGAATACAAAGCCATCCCCGTCCTGCCGATCGCCAAAGGCGTTTTGGGAGTCCCGTGGGGCGCAAATTCACAGCAGATCATCGAGATCATGACCGGGAAGGGCTACCAGCTCAAAAGAACATCGAGCTCTTCCATCGTATTCCGTGCGGATCTCGAAGGAACACCGTGGGAGCAGGTCTTCTATATCAAAGGTGATATTTTCTATTGGGCCTTCAGCTTTGCCCTGGCCCGAACCGATTCTGCTCCGTACGCTTACGCTGTTTTCAATCAGAAACTCAGGGAGTTGACCGATGAATATGGTGCTCCCGCCTCGCACGCGGCCGAAACAGTTAAGTTGAATAAAGGACGCTCGGCCCCATACGAGAGTTATGCCTGGAATCTCGTTGATCAAAGGACTTCCGATAAATACACCATTCGCCTCGAATATGAGGTGACCTGGTTTACCGATTTTAACGGCGACGTTTACGTCGTCAATATTTATGAAAATGCCATAAGTCTTGAAGAACGACTCAACGCCAAGGAAAAGGGCACGAGCGCCGCGAGTACGACGGCGAACAATCCGCCGGAAAGAGATATCAACGCCAAGGACGAATTCGGCAGAACGCCACTGCACAACGCCGCCATTCAGGGACGGAGGGACCTGGCCGAAAAGCTGATCGCCCAAGGTGCCGACATCAAATCCAGGGACAACGGCGGTTATACGCCGTTGCACGGAGCCGCCGGATTTGGCCAGAAGGAAGTTGCTGAGATCTTGATCGCGCAAGGCGCAGATATCAACGCAAAGAACAACGATGGCGATACACCCTTGTACACTGCCGCAGCCTGGGGTCATAAGGAAGTGGTCGCCTTATTGATCGCCAAAGGCGCGGACCTGAACGTCCGGAATAAGACCGGCAAGAC
>JAEAME010001930.1_pt1 | contig 13056 bp, 11 predicted proteins | sample 8958731 | NCBI WGS metagenome assembly JAEAME01 (sample SAMN16933194, study PRJNA681113) | bioreactor sludge metagenome | isolation source: anerobic bioreactor sludge (Control) | place: India:Bengaluru | collected 2018-10-24 | reverse complement strand
TAAGTTTTTATCTCAAGGAGTGCCTGCATTTATGGGCACTCCTTTTGTCCTTTTCGGCAAAAAAGAAGGTGACTTTTTGTCAACTTGACTTTTTAGTCACCCTCTTTAAAATCGGGATTATGAATTATTTCCCAAGTTCCTAAAAATTCAAGGAATATCTGTTTCTCAACCAGTTCTTGATAATATCTGCTGCACGGCTCTCATTTTCTTTAGCATTAGCCAAATCGGTAAGTGAGGTTTATTGGACATTAATCTTTGCCATAATAATTAATGATTTGCAATTAACTCTGGCGTACATGGTCATCAGGAACTCATAGGTATCGCCAAAGGCATCGAGGATCTTAACCAGCAGCTTGTTTCTGTCGATAACCGAGTTGCCGAGCCTTCAATGTTCCTGAATGCCATTCTATGGGCCAGGGATACCAACAAAGACGTTTACGCCGCCAATTATGCCATCGGCAAACGCTTTAAAGCCCTGGTTTACTATTCCACAAACGCCGAGGAAGCCCACGTGCAGTTTGCCCGACAGGGTGTTGAATTCTTTCAGCAGCTAAACTACGGAGATGGTTTCTCGCTGGAAACAACCACGGATTTTTCTCTTTATGCAGATAATCTGCGACAGTTTGACGTTATTGTGATGCTTAACGGTTACCCCAACGAGCCTTCTGAACGCACTACCTTTGAGCAATATATGGAAAACGGAGGTGGATGGGTAGGTTTCTACTCGGCAGCCAATAAAACTTGTCATTCACAACCCCGACCATCCGGTTACCAAAAACCTTCCCGCCATTTTCATAGTGCCAGAAAGCGAATGGTACCAATGGACTCCCAGCCCCCGCCAAAACCCAAACGTAGAAGTGCTGTTGTCAATCAGCCCCGATAATTACCCCTTTGGCATCAAAGACGTAGTGAAATTTGGAGATTTTCCCGTTGTATGGACCAACAAGGCCTATCGCATGATTTACCTGAACATGGGCCATGGAGATACAGAATTCACCGATGCAACCCAGAAGCTTTTGTTCGTCAATGCATTCCGCTGGGTGGTAAGCCAAAGTAAAAAAGGCGACCCTTTTAAAAAGTAACTGGAATCAAACTCAAAGTGCCCGAAATCAAAGGCAATAGGGACAAAAAAACAAAAGCAAAGGAAAATTGACTTATATTTATATCAATTGTAAGGTCCATTACTCTTTTTCTGCTGAGTTCTTCTAACTCGCTTGACCCCTAATGTTTCCTTACTTCCTTTGCTCCGAATCGAAATTAATGAACAAGAATCAAGTTCGTAGTTATGATATAGGTGGGGAAGATTGGTAAACAATTAAAAACAAGAAGTCATGAAAAAGATAGTATTATTCATTGCTTTGATTTTTCCAGTTTTATTGACCGGCTGCATCCATGATTGTATTACAGATCCGCCGACCGAAGGTACCACTATCACCATTACAGCCGACCTGCCAGGAGGAAGCGCAAACTCCTCGGGCAATGACGCGGATATGCCCGATACCCGAGTGGCTTTAGAACAGAATAATCTGGATGTTGACCTTAACTGGGAAGAGGGGGACCAGTTGGATCTTTGCATAGTATATGGAGAAGCCAAACTAAAACTAAAACAAACGGTAGCCGTTACGCCAGATCCGGGGAACAACAAAAAAGCCACTTTCTCTCTTACCCTGCCTGGGGGTGATTATACTACTTTTGATCTGTACGGGGTCTATGGGGGAGAAGGTTTGGATGCTGCCGATCCAACGAAGGCCAAATTGACCACGGCAGCCAATTCGACCTCCAGCAGCCTGGAAGTGCTTCATAAGAATAAAGCGATAATGCTCAAATTTGCCAAAACCGGCATTAGCAAAGCCTCACCAAACCTGGTAGTGGATTTTGAGCATATGGGGTCACTTTTCCGGATTCTGCTCAAAAACACAGGGTCAGTCACCTGGAACAATATTACTTCGGCTAGGCTTACCGCAACAACAAACATTCCAGCTTATCCCAATGGAGGGTCGGCAATATACGATCTTGTTAATGGTACTTTTTCCGGATCTCAGGGTACCTCGCTTTCATTTTCACCCATTTCTTCGTCCAATATAGTTTCCGGAGGCATACTGGCATTGTGGGCATGGTTCCCGGTAGTGAAAGGAGAGGGAGAGGGGGCTGACTGGCCGGCACTTAACATTAAGGTAACAGTGGATGGCTCTGACAAAACTACCTTAACAGCCAAAACGGGCAGAAAGGCTACCACCGGCAAGGCGTATCACCTGTATGCCATCCTTAATGGCACAATATTGGTATTTGCCAACAGCGGATCCATGACAGTTGCCGACGGCAAGCTGGCAGACACCCGCGACGGGAACCTCTACAACACGGTAGCAATTGGCCCCGATGGTAGCAAACAGACCTGGATGAAAGAAAATCTGGCGTACCTGCCCAGCGTGAATGGAAAGGCAACAGGCTCTGAAGATCCCGGCTATGAAACAGGAGCCTTCTATTATGTTTACGGCTACGATGGTACAGATGTCAACACAGCCAAAGGCAATCTCAACTACCAAACCTATGGTGTACTGTACAACTGGTATGCAGCCGTAGCAGGAGAATTATGCGGCGAGGATGATCCCATTGGTGTACAGGGCATCTGCCCTAACGGTTGGCACCTGCCCAGTGATAAGGAGTGGAAGCAATTAGAGACGTATTTGGAAATGCCAGAAGATCAATTGGATATAACTGGGAATCGCGGTACAAATGAAGGCGATCAATTGAAAGAAACCGGAACGTCTCATTGGCATTCTTCCTACGAAGGAGTGACGAATTCAACCGGTTTTACAGCTCTTCCGGGAGGCTCACGTAACAGCGATGACACCTTCAACTTCATTAGGTACCTCGGTTACTGGTGGACTGCTTCAGATAATTATTTTGATTCCTGGTACAGGTTCCTTTTTTACAGTGCTGGTTACGTGGGTAGGACCACCTCCTACAAAGAATATGGCTATTCTGTCCGTTGTGTAAAGGACGCTTAATTTTATACTGTTTTTTTCAGCAGCACCCCCACCGGCAATGTCCCGGAATCTGGTGAAGAAAGTTCCTGGACTAGTCATCATCCACATCCCTATTGGGTAAGGTACCTCGATTATCTGCAACAAAAAGAAGAGCTCTCTCTGAAAGCTCTTTTTTAATGTGCTGTAATAGAGCGAGATACATATAGGTACAAAGTGTCAAAAAATGATTACATTTATACTATTATTGCATTTACCTAAACACGGTAATTCCCTGACCCATTTCGTTCTTTGTCATGCTCCAAACGCTCTTATGTACTGAATGTTATTTCAATTCATTATTAAATTATTATGTTATGAAAACTAAAGAGCAAGAGACACGAGAAAAAGAAGTTATACCTTATGTCCCTCCCGACTTTCAAGTGGAGGACCTGGTTATTGTACAAAACCTGCTGGAATCCGGCAGTAGCGGAGTGGGAGATTTTGGAGGCTCAGAATGGTAAAACCTTTAAAATCCAAAAGTCATGAAAAAGCATAATTTATTCATTGCATTGATTTTTCCGGTTTTACTTACCGGATGTATCCATGATTGGTTCACCGATCCGCCAACAAGCGGTACTATCACCATTACGGCTGGTCTTCCCGATGAAAGCTCCAGCGCCCCGGGCAATGGCACAGACATGCCTGGCACCCGAGTTGTTTTAGCAGCAGGTCAAGATGAAGATCGTCTGGATGTCAATCTAACCTGGAAGAACGGAGATAAAATATATTTAATATTAGTGCAAAGCACAATCAAGAGTAAGCAGACGGTCACCCTGGGAGATGAAGGCACATCCATTTCAGAAGACGGAAAAAGGGCAACGTTCCCTGTCAGTTTAGCTCTAATTGGAGACGGTAACTTCGACCTGTACGGAGTGCATGGTGGTGGTGGATTCGATAATGAACTCCTCAATGATGGTCTGTTAAAGCTCCCCACAGCTGCCCAATCCGTGGGTTCTTCCCTGGCAGCATTACAAGGCAACAATGCGGTAATGCTCCGATTTGAGCAAAAGAATATTCCAAAAAACGATCCATCGTTATCTATTACTTTCGAGCACCTGGGTTCACTCTTCAGGATAGTGCTTAATAATATGGGTGGCACCACTATATCAGGAATCACCAAGGCGGAACTGACAGCAAGCGCTGCCATACAGGCCTATCAGAATGCAGGTTCGGCCACTTACAATCCTCTCAATCCTCTGGCTAGTGCTTTATCAGGCACAAACACATCAGGCACCTCATTGCCTTTTACTATCACCTCGGCGGACTTAACGGCGGGCAGTTCCATGGAATTCTGGGGCTGGTTCATTCCCTCGCAAACAGAGGGGGATAACTGGCCGGCCTTAAGTCTCAAAATAACGTATGGAGGTGGAACTTACACCACGACCACGGCGAAACCTGCACGAGCTGCCATAACGGACAAGGGCAAGGCCTATCATTTCTATGCCATGTACCCGGGCGACGGGAACAATTTACTCTACACCGGGAGGCTGTATGACTCCCGCGACGGTAATATCTATCAAACGATAAAGATTGGAGACCAGACCTGGATGGCCGAGAACCTGAAGTACCTGCTCCCTGATAAAATTCACGCTGGAGATAATGGGTCTACTACTGAAGCAAGGTATTATGTCTATGATTATACTCCTGGAGATGTAGCCGGAGCCAAAGGCACTGCAAACTACATAATCTACGGCGTGTTATACAACTTTACGGCAGCGACTAGTGCTTGCCCAGCCGGGTGGCATCTTCCCAGTGATGCCGAGTGGACACAATTTACAGATTACCTTGCCAATAACGGGTATAATTACGATGGAACTTCAGGAGGCGGAGTATGGAAAATTGCCAAATCCATGGCTACAAATAGTGGATGGACTTCCTCTATTAAAACTGGAGCAGTAGGGAATTCCGACTTTCCAACACAAAGAAACAAGTCAGGTTTCACAGGTCTTCCGGGTGGCTACCGTGTCAGCAGTGGCGGATTCGGTATCATTGGTGGCTACGGATCCTGGTGGAGTTCAACAGAGGACTATGCAGGTAGCGCTTGGCGCCGGTACCTTTTCTACGATGACAACTACGTCTACAGAAGCCTCGACACCAAGGATTACGGCTTTTCTGTTCGTTGTGTAAAGGACGCTTGATTTTATAGCCCACGAGTTTTTCCACTACTGTTTCCCGTTTCCTGGTTCGTTCTCCGGTAGGGAAGAGCCTCGGGACGGGAAGCAGTGCCTTTTGACCATACTTGGTAGAATTGATGTATATTCGATTCAAAAAACTAAAATCAAATATCATCGTATGACAACCAAAACAAGCAAGAAGTTGCTGGTCACTTTATTAGCTATTATTTTCTGTTCATCAATAAGCATTGCACAACAAACCATACAACTGAGTGGCAATAGCCAGGGCAAGCATTTTGACGGCATAGGAGCAGTTAATGGCGGCGGAGCAACATCGGTCTTACTGAAAGATTATCCTGAGCAGCAACGAGGCGAAATCATGGATTTGGTCTATAAACCCATGTTTGGGGCTTCAGTCAGTGCATTGTTCGTGGAGATTCCGGGCGACGGCAACTCTACTCAGGGCTCCATGCCGAGCCATAGTCATTTTCGTGGTGATTTCAATTTCCAGCGAGGTTATACATGGTGGATAATGAAAGAAGCCAGGAAACGTAATCCACAGTTGTCACTCGACGGAACAGCCTGGAGCGCCCCGGCATGGGTCGGGAATTACTGGTCGCAGGATATGGCAGACTATTATATCTCCTGGTTGACAGGCCTGCGCCAGGTGCATGGATTGGAATTTGATGCTATCGGATGTCACAACGAGAAGGGTACCAGCTATGAATTTGCCAAAATGCTTAAAAAGGGGTTGAATGAAAATGGCTTCCGGCATGTAAAACTCCACGGTTTCGATAACTGGGGCGAATCGAAAATGGACTTCCTGAAGGACATGCAGAACGATAAGGAATTGCAGGAAGCTCTTGATATTGTCAGTGCTCATACTTTCAGCGAGATTCAGTTGACGAAGGAACAGCGTGAATTGGCCGAATCGATGGGAAAACCCATCTGGAATTCAGAGGATCATATCTACCGCAAAGGTTTTGATGTCCTGATTTCTATTGTGAAGGCTTTCAACGATAACTACATCATCAGCGGCGCCACGAAGGTTATCAATTGGTACGATATTGCATGAGTCTATCCTCTGGAACCTTATAGTTGCGATCCTGCCATGCTGCTGGCACATGAACCCTGGAGCGGCCACTACCAGGTGCGCAAGGCTCTTTGGGGCTATGCTCACTATGGGCAGTTCACCCAATTGGGCTGGCAATATGTCGATGACGGTTGTGTCAATCTCAAAGATGGCGGTACGATGGCCACGCTCAGGAATCCAAAGACGGGCGACTATAGCATTATCTTCGAGACAAAGGATGCCGGGAAATCACAGACCGTGAAGGTAAAGATTGCAGACGGCTTGTCAAACAACAAGCTCTGTGTATGGTACAGCAATGAAAAAGAGCAATTCGTCCGTAAAAAAGACATAACGCCCAGAAATGGAAGTTATAGCATTACACTCGAACCCAATACGGTCTATTCTATCTCCACGACCACCGGCCAGCAGAAAGGTTCGTTTGCAAACATCCCGCAGTCAAAGCCTTTCCCTATTCCATACGAAGACAACTTCGACGGCTATATGCCTCCGGAACAGTGGGGCTACCTGCCACATTATACCGCAGACCTGATCGGCTGCTTCGAACTCACGGAACGTCCCGACCACAAGGGGCAGTGTATCCGTCAAACGGTGGGTGAGCACACGCTTAGCTGGGCACCTGAATGGCATCACTATACCATTCTTGGCGATGCGGCCTGGACAGACTATGAAATCAGTGCCGATGTTTATTTGAATCCGCAGGACGAGGCAGCCGTGATGGGACGTTTATGCGATGTCGGATCGGGTTATGGCATTTGGGCAAAGGGCTACTACCTGAAACTGGATGACAAAGGCAATTGTTCGCTGGTCATCACCCGGGGGAAGCCCGACCAGAAAGAGCTCATTGGCGATGCGGAGCAACAAGCCGCGATCCTTGCCCGTACCGATATAGAAGTCGGAGGTGAATACGTATTGGCCGGCGCCAGGATTGAAGGCATCGGCGCTTGCCAGTGGCATTCGTTGAAACTGCGTTTCCTCGGCGACGAGCTGACCGGTTTTGTCGATGGCAGGGAGGTGGTGAAGGCTACCTCGTCCCGATACCCCAGTGGCATGGCCGGACTAATGGCTCCGCTGCAAAAGCATCGTGTTTGCACTCCCTATTTTGACAATCTGAAGATTCAGCCCGTTATAAGACCAATGTATCCCTAACTATTCCAGAAAACGGGAGGCAGTTATAAGGATTAATTTTCTTCGTAATAATAGGAGTAATCGACTCCTTTCATGAACACTTCGTGGCTGTTTATTTCATTGGTCAGCGCATTTCTAAGCAGGTTTTTTATTGTTGTGCTGTCGGTAGTGCTTTTGACCATGGCGCTCAGGTAGTCGTTTTTGCCTATTTTACTCCAATCCACGCATTTTTTCAGCCGTTTTTTCAATATCAGATCCAGCCAGATGCGGTTGCTTCGTCCATTACCTTCCATGAATGGATGGGCAATGTTCATTTCCACATATTTCTCGACAATCTCATCGAATGTATTCTCGGGCATTTGCTCAATCTGCCGTAAGGTGTTGTCCAGATGCTGCACCATGGCAAACTTGAATCCGCCTTTAGAGATGTTTTTCTGCCTTATCTGTCCGGCGAAATCGTACAGCCCGCCAAACAGATACGCGTGAATCTGCTGCAATCCTTTTACTGACCCTACTTCCATACTGTCAATCAAAGAGCTTTCAAACAAGGCGTATGCCTTTTGCTTGCTTTTGCCGTCAATCGTTTCATCGCTGTAGGTGAACCAATCTATGAAACGGCTTGCCTGTTTACTGGGGAACTGCCTGGCCAGGGCAAGGATGCCATTGTAGTCCAGCATGTCTGTCAAGCGCATTTTACCATCGGGCGCAAGAATTTTCAACTGGTTAGTGGCGCTAACCAGTTCGCTGTTTTGCTTTTTGAGCTTTGTTTTCAGGTATTTCCAATAGTTGCGTGTCTTTTTGTAGTCGTCCTGATTGGTAAGTACAGCTACAATATCAAGAACAGAAAACCACCACAGGGCATTTTCCTGGTCCCAGACGGCCCGCACTTCACGGTCGTTAAAGAAACGAATGGAAATCTTACTCATAATTCATTTTTGCCTCCTTCCTTGCCAATCTTTTTCTGTAAGGATTTAATGTTCTTCAGGTAGTCTTTTTCTACAGGAGAAAGCGTGTTGACCTGGTATTTTTTAAATTCGGCTTTGGCTTTTTCAATGGCTTGCTGGTGGCTTACGCTCCCTGCACCAGACAATACTTTTTCGCCGGTGGCCGAAAGTATGTTGTCTAACTGTTTTATGTAATCGCTCATATACATGGGCTTGCGTTTCATGGCCTGTACCTCGGCAAAATCGAAATATCCCGATACCAAATTGTTGAGAATTTTCAATTCCTCGGCATTCAGATAATTCTTGGCCACAGTAATGTCTCTTGAAGAAGGTTGTTCGCCCGGAAAAACAGTCAGCCCCATAAACGGCTTGTCGCTATCGGCACGCTGGTAAATCACTTCGGCTGCGGTATGCCCGTGAGCGGCATAATGCAGTTTGTTTTGTACCATTTTGAAGAACTCCGCCGATTCGGGTGTGTTGGGGTCATAATCTACGCTGGTGGCATATAAATCGAGTACCTGACGATATAAAACCTTTTCGGACGAACGAATGTCACGAATCCGGTTGAGCAACTCGTACCAGTAACCGCCACCGCCCATTTGTTTCAGGCGTTCGTCGTCTATCGTAAAGCCTTTAACTATGTATTCTTTCAAGCGTTCGGTAGCCCAGATACGGAACTTGGTTGCAATATGCGATTTGATACGGTAACCCAACGAGATAGTCATATCCAGGTTATAGAAGTTTGTCCAGTTTTCCTGTGTTTTTCCTTCTATTGCACCGTGCTTAGTGGTAGTTCGGAATTTCCGAACAACCAGTTCTTCTCTTAATTCGCCTTCTTCAAAAATGTGTTTAATATGCTCACTTATATTTGATTTGCTCGATTGGTACAATGCAACGAGCTGAGCTTGTGTAAGCCATATATTTTCGTTTTCGAGACGAACTTCAATTTTGGTACTGCCTTCTTCCGACTGGTAAATTAAAAACTCACCTTTTTGTTCTTCTTTCATCGCGTACCTCCTTCCAGATCGGCCACAATTTCATCATTGTAAGCACGGAGCTCTTTCTGGTGCAGGACAATCCCGGCAATCCGGGCGTTGAGCGCCTGGATATTCATTTCCTGCGGGGTGAAGAACTCGCCTCCGGACTTGCCGGCACTGCTGGCGTACATGGTCATCAGAAACTCATAGGCATCGCCAAAGGCATCGATGGTGTTGTCCTTGAAGTCCCACCCGTCTACACTGCCTCTCAGATCATTGGCTATTTGCCATATGGTACGGTGCAACTCATCGCGTTCCTGTTCTTTTGCCATCGTTATCAGTAAGTTTTAGGTTGTCAATAGAAATTAGGTTGTCAATAGAAAGTCGGGCCCGTTTGACCCATGTAAATTTACAAATTAATCAGGACAAAAGTAGCCCCCGGTTTGATATTGGTTTATTGGTTTATTCATTGCTTGTTTCCAGCCTCTTTGAGAAGCTGCCCGGTAGTTTGTATGGAAGCAAAGCCCGTCCAACTTCTCAAAGAGGCAAGAAATGGCTTAACAGCCAAAAATTCAGGCATTCGATACCAGGACAATGAATATGTCCGGAACGGCACGTGTAGCATCTTTCTGTTTGCCGAACCCCTCGAGGGATGGCGTTTCGCCGACGTTAGAGAACGGAGAACCAGAATTGACTGGGCGCAGATGATCAAGTGGCTTCTTGACGAGCAGTATCCCGATGCAGAACAAGTTGTCATTGTATGTGACAATCTGAACACTCATAATATCGCCTCCTTATATGAAGCTTTCGAACCCGCAGAGGCTCTCAGGCTTGCCAAACGAATCGAGATGCACCATACTCCAAAGCATGGAAGTTGCCTGGATATTGCAGAAATTGAGCTGTCCGCACTCGGAAACCAATGCTTATCGAAACGCCGTATAGGTGATATTGACAAGTTGAAGAAAGAACTCAACGCATGGAATACAGAGCGAAATACCAAGCAGAAAGGGGTCTGCAGGCAATTCACCACAGACGATGCCCGCATAAAACTTAAACATCTATATCCCATATTGAACTTTTAAATGTTACAGCGTACTAGCTGAGCTACCCGGCAGTATTATAATCAAATAAGAGTTACTTGAAAATATTCCCTAACTTTACCTAAACATATTAATTGAGAAATCATGAAATACAGAGTTTTGGGACAATCATCAGAAAAAGTATCGGCCATCGGGCTGGGCTGCATGGGCATGTCTCATGCATACGGAGAGAGAAACGATGAGGAGAGTATTGCTACACTGCACCGGGCGCTGGATTTAGGGATTAATTTTTGGGATACCGCAGACTTTTATGCAGGAGGGGAAAATGAAAAACTGATATCCAGGGTGCTGAGGCCTAACAGGAAAAAAATATTCATTGCCACCAAATTCGGATTTAAATTCACACCCGGCAATTATTTCAACAGCCAGGTGGATTGTTCCCCTAAATACATGAAACAGGCGGTGGAGCTGAGCCTGAGCCGGCTGGGAATTGAATGCATAGACCTGTATTATGCACACCGAATAGACCCTAATGTCCCGGTTGAGGAGATGGTAGGGGCCATGGCAGATTTGGTGAAGGAAGGAAAGGTAAGGTATCTGGGAATTTCCGAGGCTTCTGTCGCTTCCATAGAAAAGGCGAATTCCGTTCATCCCATTGCCGCGCTGCAAAGTGAGTATTCGCTGCTTACCAGGGACGTGGAAAAAGAGATATTGCCCACAGTCAGAAAATACAAAATGTCTCTGATTCCATTCTCACCCCTGGGACGCGGCATGTTTACAGAAAACTTTGATATCAGTCAGATGAAGCCCCATGATGCCCGGTTGAAACTGCCCCGGTTCCAGGGCGAATACCTCGAAAATAATAAAATGCTGGTTAAGGAATTAACCCATCTGGCTAATAATAAGGGCGTGAACGTCACTCAACTTGCCATGGCCTGGTTACTGGCCCAGGGTAATGATGTCATTCCCATTCCGGGGACCAAAAGAAGAAGATATCTGGATCTTAATGCCGAGAGCGTAGAGGTGCACCTGACCAAAGAGGATATTCAGGAAATCGAGGCCGTTGTGGCAAAATATCCGAATATCGGTGAAAGGTACGATAAGGCCGCTTTGCAACTGACTAACCGCTAAAATCTATTGTTAGTTAGAACTAACTAACTATATTTGCACAGTAAAATCCGTGCAAATCATGAATCATCTTTTAAAAGATAGTATCGCTAAGTTTTCGAGGCTCATCTCAAATGCCGAAGAAAAAGCCAAGAGCTACAGTGAAGCTCAGGACCTGACCGCTACGCAGATTAATTATCTGGAAACGATTCATGAAATTGAAAATCCAAACATAACCGAACTGGCCAATGCGCTGGGGCTAAAAAAACCGTCAGTCACGGTTGTAATAGACCGGCTCATCCAAAAAGGATGCGTGTACAAAACGCATTCAGACGAAGACAGGCGCAGCTCGCATCTCCATTTGACAGAAATCGGGAAACAAATCAATCAGCGACATGAACTTGCTCACGATTACCTGGTGAATTATATCTCAAATAAACTGGATGATCAGGAGTCAGCCCGGCTCAATGAATTGTTGAATAAAATCATTAGCTAGACTGGTTTATGAAATCATTTGACATTTCTCAATATAAAGGCCTGTCAGATCAGGAAGTGACCAGCCGGAGGCAAAGGGACGGGTATAACGAGTTGCAGGGAAAGAAAACGCGAGGTTTTTGGGCCATCATTCTGGGCGTGATAAAAGAGCCCATGTTTCTGCTGCTGGTTGCCTGCGGAACGCTCTACATGGTATTGGGCGATAAGGAAGAAGGCATCATGCTGCTGGGTTTTGTGTTCGTTATCATGGGCATAGAATTTTACCAGGAGCGCAAGAGCGAAAAAGCGCTCGATGCCCTCAAGGATCTGGCAAGTCCGCGGGCCATCGTGATACGTAACGGAGAAGAAGTGAGAATTGCGGGACGGGAAGTGGTATGCGATGATATTCTGGTACTGCAGGAAGGGGACCGCGTTCCGGCCGATGCAGTAGTTTTGTCGGGTGTGAACCTTCTCGTTGATGAATCGCTGCTTACCGGAGAATCGGTGCCTGTCCGCAAACAGGACTGGAATGGCGAGGCCGGGGACATTCAACCGGGAGGCGAAGATCAGCCTTTTGTTTATTCGGGATCGATGGTCGTTCAGGGTCACGGCATTGCAAAGGTCACTCATATTGGCATGAATACCCAGATTGGGAAGATAGGGAAGGCCCTGGAAGACGTGGAAGAGACGCCTACCAAATTAAAAAGCGAGATAGGTAAAATGGTAAAGAATCTTACAATAGTAAGTTCTGTATTGTGTGTCGTGGTAGTTGCGGTATACTTCCTTACCCGCGGGAACCTGCTGGAAGGATTCCTGGCCGGCATTACGCTTGCCATGGCTATGCTGCCGGAAGAATTTCCCGTTGTTCTTACCATATTCATGGCAGTGGGAGCCTGGCGTATTTCCAAAAAAAATGTACTCACCCGCAGACCCGATGCCATTGAAACCCTCGGCTCTACAACCGTCCTTTGTACCGATAAAACAGGCACGCTTACCGAAAATAAAATGACTGTTGCAAAACTATATAACAAGGAACATTTTTGGCTTTCAAAAGATTCTGCGGATTTTCCGGAGGAATATCACGATATAATAGAATACGGTATTTTATCCAGTCAGGTTAATCCGTTCGACCCCATGGAAAAAGCCATCAACCGGA
>JAEAME010001929.1_pt1 | contig 13058 bp, 1 predicted proteins | sample 8958731 | NCBI WGS metagenome assembly JAEAME01 (sample SAMN16933194, study PRJNA681113) | bioreactor sludge metagenome | isolation source: anerobic bioreactor sludge (Control) | place: India:Bengaluru | collected 2018-10-24 | reverse complement strand
ATTGAAGTCCTGAGAGAAGACGGCGAATATGAAAACTTCAACATCATCGCGCTTGCGGAACAAATGATCTCAAAGCCCGCTTTGTTCGCAATGAGTATCGCCCACGCGGCAACCGTCATTCCGGACAGGGACAAGGACGGACTGAACGACCTTGAAGAAATAATCCTGGGAACATCGGTCAACAATTCGGACACGGACGGTGATTCGTTCAAGGACGGCGATGAAATCCTGAAAAACTTTGATCCGATGAAAGCGGGCTCTCCGCTCTTCAAGGATTTAACCACGGGCACGAAAGGCTTTTCGGATATCGTCCGTCTGTTCATACGAAATATAATACGCGGATACAGCGACGGCACATTCCGGCCGGACCAGCAGATAAGCCGCGAGGAATTCATGAAACTGGATTTGGGAGCGATATGCATAAACTGTTCCGCGGACAAATTGAGTCAAAACATGAAAACGGCTATCGATTCGGTTTACGGACAATCTTCATTTCCGGATGAAGACATCACCGAGAACCTTTCATACTGCGTTAAGGAAGGTAAAAACAGACAAATCATTTCCGGTTACGCGGGAGGCGAGGATCAAGGATTTTTTCTCCCCAAGAAACAGATAAGCCGTTCCGAAGCGACGAAAGTGATCCTGGAAACGGCAAAGACGGAATGGGCTGAAGGCGTTCAAATCAGGCAGGAATCACTTACGGATAAGCCCTGGTATTACAATTACGTCCTGACCGCGCAGGAGCAAAAACTGTATCCTACAGGCAAATTCCTTGAAGTTGACACTTACGACACCGATGATTTCCAGGTTTGGTTTGACGCACAGATAAAATCCGGTGGCGCATTCATCTCATGGTTGGAGTCCCCCACCACCCGCGTTGAGTTCGCGATGATGGTTTCAAGGTTCACCGACAAATACAATTGTCTGGCGATCGACACGGACGGGGACGGTGTTCCGGACAATTACGAAAAATACATCTATTCAACTTCCCCGCAGGCAACGGATTCCGATAAAGGCAGGGTAAGCGATCTTGATGAAATAATCAACGGTACCAATCCTCTTAATCCTTCAGACGACACCGGACTTCTGGACGTGGACGGAGACGGACTTAACTCCGAGGAAGAAACGCAACACGGCACAAATCCAGATATCGCAGACACGGATCTGGGAGGCGTGAATGACGGCGATGAAGTCGCAAACGGTACGGACCCTTTGGACGGAAGTGACGATTACAGTACAGATACGGACGGAGACGGAATGACCGATGCGGATGAGATCGCGGCTGGACTGGATCCTCTGAATTCAGGCGATGCTGACCTTGACCCCGACAATGACGGGCTGACCAACGGCGAGGAGGTAGGAACATACGGAACCGACCCGAACATCGCGGATACGGATGGCGGAGGCGTTACGGACGGCGACGAAGTAATAAGAGGGACCGATCCTCTGAATCCCGATGACGACACAACAACAATCACGAGCGATGAGGGTAAATATATCGTCGGTGACACGGTCGATGAAAATTTCGTTTACGGCACAATCGGGACAGAAGACGGCGCGACTACCGAAGCGGTCGATTATACCGATCAGATGCCTGCGGACGGGACAAGTAAAATATATCTGAAGGCTTCAATCCTGGATGAAAACGGGCAACCGGACGTATCGGACGGCTCAAGTCTGGTGAATTTCTTCATAAGAGAAGGGAGCGGTTATGCGCAGATCCTTTACGGGACCGTGCGTGCCTCGCAAGGAACGGCTGTCACGGAACTGCAATCAACCACAGTCGCAGGGACACTATACGCGTCCGCAAAAATCGCCGGAGAGGAAATCCCTTCGGAAGACAGACCGATTTATGTGACTCCGCTGGATCCGGCGACCATCTATATGATTCCCGAATCACCTGTCATCGCCAGCGGTGGACTTTCAACAACGAACATGCACGTTGAACTGCGTGACATACACAATAATCTGGCCGATGACGGCGCATATACACTTACCTTTACCGTTGCGGGCGCGGGGACCTTGGACGAAAGCCTTGATGAAGATCCCTCAAAAGACGGCATACAGATTTCCACGATTGACGGCACGTATGATCTTACTGTCGGGTCCACGGATAACGCTGGCACTATCACCGTGAGCGCGGAATATCAGGCGCCAAACGAGACCGCGACTGAATCATCAAACACGCAGGAAACCCAGGACACGCAGACCTCGGAGCCCCCGATATCCGCACAGGCTGTGATAAATTCGCGCGACGATATCAGACTTAAATTTTCCGCAGAAAACCCGGAGATACCTTCAGACTTCGCCACCATGACGAGGGTCAATCTGGAGGTAGTCGATACAAGCGGTGCCACGGTTACGGATTTCCGGGGTAATGTCCGGTTCGCTTTGGCCAATGAAACGTTCGGAAATCTTATCGGAGAAACCGAAAAGGATGTCGATTACGGAAAAGCGTTTACTGTATTCAAAGCTTCAAACATAGCAGGTGATGCCGTCATAACCGCGACCGTCGGCGGATTCGATCCCGCGAATGCCGTAATCACGACGTTACCCAAGCGCGCCCAAAAGATCGTCCTGACCGCACCCGACGACACTATCGAAAGCAGTACCGGTTCAAACATTGAGATAACGGCAAAGCTTTACGACAACGACGATAATTTCGTCTACACCGACTCATCGACGACGGTCAGGTTCAAACTTACGAAGGTATCGCAGTCATTCGCGTCATTTGCCGGAAGCACGCAGGTGACGGTTCAAAACGGGACGGCAAGCATTGTCCTCAACGGCAAGGACAAGACCGGACCGATTAACATCATCGCAACCGCATCGGATACAGTGCCAGGCACTCTAAGCCTTCAATCCGTAAAGAAATTCCACGCGGAGGACATAAGGAGTCTTTCTCCTAACGTTCTTTTTGCCTCTCTGCTCGGATCCGATTTCGGAAATGTCTTTACGGACGATTACCTTGGAGGATGGTTCATTTTCAGCGGCAGGACGCAGGCCGCGGTGTCGCTTATAGGAGCGCCCAAGCCTCACGCAAGACTGGCCGAAGTCTCCGCTACAGGAAAAATTAATCTTTTTGATGATGAAGTCCTTGGCATTAGGTTCCTGCCTTCCAACTCGCAAAATCTTCCTAACAGGTTCGTCATCGAGGACACATCGGAGAGAAAAGAGCTGGCGGAAGCTTTCATGATAATGAAACCCCAAAGCAGAGCCATTATCGCCGCAACCCCCGACGGGGTCTACGAATCGCGGGAAGGCATATACGTCAGAAAAACCGCTTCCAAAGGCAATTATTTGTTGCGCCAGACCTCCCTCGGAGTGAGCATTATCAAGGACGGCAATGAAAAAGTCAGGGTAAGGAACAACGGATTCATTTCCGTGATCGACAACACTTTCAGTATCTCAATCACCGACGGCGACGGGACTACTTCAGCAGGCGTTGATAAATTCTTGAAACTAGCGGTATCCGAAAACGGCACGGATGTTGCGGAAATAGTTTACGTCACCAATTTCTCAAACGATGTCATGCCGCTTCAAAAGAGCGATGTGATAGATGCATCAACCGCAAGTTACGCCAGCGGCGTCTATCTGCATCCTTTGAGCTCGGACTCCAACGTGACTTATGAAAACTCGTTCTCCGGAAATTCGACCGCTCTTCCGGGAGGCATCTATGTAACAGATTCTTCCCAGGAACTGCCTTCATCGCAGGCACCGGGACTCAATTATCTTTCCATCGAAAAATCCGATGAGACGCCGGGCATCGGCTTTACCGGCGACAACAAGCATATGCTTCTTTTCGCGGCGGGTAATTCCGTCGGCGAATCAAACATGGTCTACGCGTCCGACGCCGGCGTTGTCCTTGGTGACCCGACGGTGCGTCTGAAAAACAATTTTGAGGCTTCCTCAAGTTACCTTGATTTCCAGGCGGGAAAAAACGAAACAGGATACACCAGGGATATCGGCGTTGAAATCTTCAGCGGAGATCAGCCCATAAAGGAACTCACTTCCATAGACTACAACAGTGACGGACTGGATGACGTCCTTGTTTCATACGAAAACGGGCAGGTCAGACTGATGCAGAACAACAACGCTTACCCCAGGTTCAGGGACGCGGGGATATTCCTTAATTTCCCGAACGGCATATTGAGCATGACAACCGGAGACTTCAACGCGGACGGGCAGGATGATCTTGTGATCGCCACGTCGGACAGTTGTAAGCAGGGTGAAATATGCGTTGATATCTACACAAACAATAACGGCAATTTCATCAGACAAAATCTTGGGCTCAAGTCTTTCAGCGAAAACAACCGCGTCTATATGATACGCGGCGCCGACATGAACAACGACGGTTTCCCTGAGATCATCACATCGGATGACAGCGGAACCATACGAGTGTTCTGGAACAACCGCGGAGAGATCGAGCAATACGGTCAGTTTGTGGGATCGCTGGGATTACACATAGATCCGAACACGAATCTATGGAATGAGCTTTTCGTACATTACGACGGAAGCCCCTCTGACCAATCAGGTGAAGACGATGATTCACTGCATACCAGATTCACACTGCAAAACACCGAAACGGATTTCGCAAAACTGAATGTCTCCGGAATGAAAGTCTGGGGACAGAAGAAAGCCAAAGACCTTACCGCCCCCGCGAATTCGATTTCACGCGCGGACAAGGTCGAATACACGATAACTCTCGTAAATACGGATGATTCGGCGATCAACAATCTGATGATAAGCGACATCGTCCCGGAGAGCGTCAATTTTGACAGAGAAAGTCTTACCTGCTCCGGATGCGAAGAAACTGTCGGACTGATTGAGACCGGAGTAAGTCTGCGGCCTTACGTTTTCGGACCGTTAAACATTCCCGCAGGCCAGACCATCGTCATCAAATATCAGGTCACGGTAAAAGAGACTCCTTTGGTGCAGATCAATCCGGGACAGAACATGAATTCGGATTATCCAAGAGATAATTACCGTGACATCGCGGCCACTCCGGTGGGCAATCCAACGGGACGCATGACGTATTTCTATTCAACGTCGCCTTATGAATCGCAAACGGTAAGAAAACTCTTATATGATGTCTATGTCACGCCCGAACCCACCCCCACCGCCACGCCAACGCTTCCCACTTCCGAAGGCGGCATTGACGTGACGAATCTTGCGATTGACGCGAACGAAGACGGTATCCCTGACGAAATCCAGAACTGGCAGGAGAATCAGGCGGAGTCATCCGATAGCGCTGAAACGACTTCCGGAGACGTGCTGGATCAAGTCGCAAATGACGTCGAGGCCGCCATTGAGGCATTTACCTGCAGCGGAGGATGTCTGCCGATTCCTTTGAATTTCGCTTTCCTGGCGCCCGGAGCTATCAACGTCATGGGAGTTCCCGGAGGTTTCGATCCGGGACTACCGATATTCGCCTGGGGCGTTCCGAGCCTCATCCCGATATGGCCGCCGAGCCCCTATCAAGGGTCACTTGGAGGACGCATCTATCTTTCACCGACACTTACGGGAAGCCTTGGTATGGGGATCTGTCTCGGTCCTTATCTTGCGGGTCAGTGTTTCGGACTAAAGGTCGCAAACCTTCTGCCTCAAAGCATGTGCGACCAGATTGCCGAGGGGATAAGCGCCGCCATTGCCGCCGCGAATTCGATAACTCAAAGCGTCAGTGACAGCACGGGCATGTCATCGAACGGAATGGTAGCGGGACAGGGCATCACTCCGGGAGAATCCACCGGCGGATTTGAAGGAAGCGCTTCACTCGGTAATTACCAGTATAAAGCCAGCGTTTCAACGAATTTCCGCGTACCCGGATTCCCTGCATTCATAACCAACTGGCTGGACAGACAGACTCAGGAAATCGTGAACAAGCTTACTGACCTTCCGGATATTTATTTCATCTATCCGGATCCTACATCAATCGTCGGAGCTTTCATCCCCCAGGAAACCGGCCGTCAGGGGGCGAACAGCGATCCGAAGCCGGCATTCCAGATGCCGACCGCCAGTAAATGGACCAGCTTCCGGCAAGCGTTGAGCTACATCAATTCAATCCCTCTCGTTCAGATCCAGTCCAGAGAAGTCCTGATAAAGATACCCGCGCTGACTCAGAAAGAAATTGAAAAGCTTCAGCACGACGCGCAGCAATGGCTTATCGACACCAGGGAAGAGATCAGACGTGTAAAGGAAGTCTGGTCATGCGACAGGGACAGCAGATACCAGACGATCTGCGACAAACTTATCGTTGATTCCACCAAGCTGATCGCCAGCGTGGAAAAAAACATTGAGGTCCTGGAAAAGTACAAGGAACTGCCACGCAAGATCCTGGCATGGAGGAATGTCATGGCCAAATATGCGTATCAGATCATCTGCTATCTTGATGCGATAATGAAATATACGGGCGGATACATCCACAAACAGGAATCGCGCATAAACGCATGGATAGAGATGATAAGGAAAGTCAAACAGACGATCGCGGACTGGAAAGCCATCGTTGATCTTACCGTCGAATACCAGGCCTCGTGCGATAAATGCACCACGGCAAGATTCACTTTGATGGAACTGATTTTGAAATTGTTTGCCGCAATCCCCTCACCGCCGATCATTCCGTTCCCGAAACTGCCGGATATCTACATTGATGTCTCAAAAATCCAGGCTGGGCTGAAGATCGTATGGCCGGATTTGCGTTTCAGGGCGGAGCCTTTGATCATACCGAAACTCCCGAGGATAATGCTTCCCGATGTCCCTTCGCTTACGATCGTCCTTCCGGCAATACCGGTTCTGCCCGATCCTCCCGACCTTCCTCCTCTGCCGGACTTGCCTCCGCTTCCTTTCCCGTCACTTCCTGACATCCCGCCTCCTCCAAAAGTCCCCGGCATGCCTGTGGGAGTCAAAGCTACGATTTCAATCCTCAAGAAGATCGTGAAGATTCTATGCCTTATCAAGAAAGGACTCGTGCCTGTTTCGGAAACCCTGTTGAAGAGCCACATTGAACAATTGACGGAGCGACCGCTGTCGCCGCTTCTGCCGATTGATCTGGGCCTAAACTTCCAGCTTCCCGCAATCAGTTATGAATACGTGGACAGGATTGAGGTGTCCACATTCCTTAATTTCCAGCTGGATTTTGACGGCATATACGGTTTTGTACAGAACATCGCAGACAAGGCGAATGTCATAACCACAGATCTTGTGCAGACGGCGAATGAAATGGCGGCGACAGCTGGAGCTGTCCTTCAGGATATCGCGGATACGCCTCAGGATTTGGTGGATGACGCTGTCGGCACTAATCAGACGATTGACTTAAGCTCAAACATTCCGGCAATGACTGCGGACAATTATTCACCCGCTGCAGCCGTCAACGCCTTGTATTCAATTCAGCCCGCGCTTGGCACGATCGCAGCTCAGTTAAACAACACAAACGAACAAATGGCTAAGGATGCGGAGAAATACGAAAAAATTGCAGATGGCATAAAAGATGTGACCCTGACGGTCGAAGAAAAACTGCTCAGCCAAAATGATCCGCTGCTGAACAAGACATTGTCGGAGATCAAACGCGGAAGAGCTTACGACCCCGAACCCGAACTTGAATCGCAGAAAAAAATGATGGCGATGAGAGACAGCCTCATCTCCTACAGTGAAGATCAGGATGATATAAGCCGCGCCATTGGCGCAACCGACGATCTTGACCGCATCGGCAAGATACTGGCTGATGCTCCTCAGATCACCGATTATGAAAACATCATCGGAAACGCGGAGGACGGGACGCGCGCGCTTGCGGCAATTGACGCGGTTTCTAAAAATGAAAATCAGACGAAAGGAATATTGAAGATTGAAGGTGTCGCCCTTCAGGAATACGGCAGACAGGTAATGGAATCCGTAACCGGAAAAACAAGACTGTTGGCTGACATTTCTCTCAGCGACGTTCCCGCGGCGGCAAATTCGGCCAACGCCGATTCAAACATCACATACAAAGGCATTTTTGTCATCAACCCGGCGACCGGCACCAACGAGCGCCTAATTAATTATACCGATGAAGCGGACTTGCCGAACAAGCTCCTGTTCATGGATATCGACAATGACAACGACAGCGATATCTTCTATTCATACGGCGGCAATATTTATCTGAAGGAAAACTACAAATTCTTCCCGTCTGCGGAATACAACAGTTATGTCGGAGACCCTCCTTCTATTTACGACTTGTCCGAATTGATTCCGGCACTTCCCGCGATCAACGGATTCACCGCCAATTACAACAATAACAACAGTGCCGAAATGATGTGGACTGCGGCGGACGATCCACAGATTTCCGGATATGAGATAAGTTACGAGCTTGTTCCCGACGCGTACGAACAAAATCTCAGCGCTAGGCATCGTAAGATAGCGGTGATAAAAGAAGTGGACATGGATGATGTGACGGCGCCTGCCGAAGCCACGTTCAAGCCTGACAAAATCGAGAACTCCTATGCTGTCGCGGAGGGCGTGTATGGTGACGTTTTCATTGACGGCACGGGCCGCACCCCTGTTTTCCCCGTTTCTTCGCAGCAATTCAGCCCCGGGCAGTCCGTCCACGCAATGACGGATTCAACGGTTGAGATCTGGAGTGAAGGTGCGAAGGTCGGAGAAATAGTACTCTCCGCAAACCAGAAATTCGCGCTGCCAACGGATTATACCCAGCCGGTCGAAATCAGATTGACTTCCGGCGCGGTGGAGATAATCGATCCATCCTCACCTGTTGAACATCAACGTCTGATGAACGGCATGGAGATCGATTATGACGCGAGGTTATATTCTGAAAACGGCGGAAACGCCATGGTACTTTTTTATGACGGCTCTTACACGCGCGTGGACGCCGGCGAAGAGCTGCTGCTTAAGCGGCTGGAAAGCCCTATCACTCCGACCGTCAAATTCAAACTGCCTAACGGATTTTATTACGCAAAAATTAACGCTTTCAAAAAAGGTCAGGAATCAACCGGAAGATTTACCGGTACGGTTTCTCAGATAATGCTGATGGCGCCCTCAATCTGCGCCGACAAGCAAAATCCCGTTCCGATCGCGGGACCGTCGGAACGCAGCGTTTCCATCTTTAAACCGTTGACGATCGACGGATCCAAGTCTTTTGATAACGATTCACAAATAATCGCCTATTATCTTGATACCGATCTGGAAAGGGACACGGACGGCAACGGCGATCCGACCGACGACCGCGATTTGGGCGGTGACAAAAATCCGAATTCCGATTTTGACGGGGACGGAACAGCCAATAACGATTATGACAATCCGGTGTTTACGGTCGGCCCTTATGAGAACCTGACGCAACGCAAAGTAAAATTCAACCTGTTGGACGAGGCCAGAAATCTAAGCGGACAGGAGATCACGATCAACGTCTACGTCCCCGAAATATCACTGGATGCTTCATCCGCGGATGAAGGTGTAATCAGGGGATCCGTCGATCCGGTTGAAAGCGATATTCCTGTCAGCATCTTGAGGGACCGCGAAGGTGTAATCACGAAGATCACGACACCCTCTGCCGACGCCAACGGAAAATACTTTACGGACAATGACGGACGATTCGCGGTTGACGACCTTGATCTGGATGACACCATCGTAATAAGAAACGGAGACGGTGAAATCATCGGAGAAATCAATCCGGATACGGGCAGGATCATCCTGACGGATGACAGTTACAGGCTTGAAGTCTTACCAGCCGAACAGCCTCTTCTGCCGACGCGTATAGTCGTGAGGGATTCGGAAGGAAACACGATAACGACCATGTTCCTAGTACCGGACATGAATACGGATGTCACGATCGATGCCGCAGATTTTGAATATGACACGACCGCAATCTCCAGCTTCTCGGGGGTACACATCAAGGACACAGGTGCCGCGGATGAATTTGAATTCAGGACAATACCCGCCGATGACCCCAATTTCCCGGGCGGCGTTGAAATCATTGAAGAGGCTACCGGAAAACGTGCGGCGATTGTGGATACCGGCGGCAACTTCTACGTCCTCGACAACCGATTAAGTCTGCGCCTTAAGAACGCCGACTCTCTGGATGATCCTCTTGTGATTGAAGTCGTGTTCACGCCTGAAGGAGGAATACCGCGTGTCATCGGAGAACTGTACATAGCTGTGGAAAGCAATGGAGTCAATATCGTATCCGCGGATAGATTCAGCATCTTTGTCGAAGAGCCAAGAGGTAAAGGGCCTCTTTTTGACGGCGACCAGGACGGCATCCCCGATTCCTGGGAGCTTGTTTACGGGTTGAACCCCGACAATCCCGCGGATGCAAATACGGATTATGACAATGACGGTCTCACGAATCTTGAAGAATATCTGGCCGGCTCCCGACCCGACAATCCCGATTCGGACGGTGACGGATTCAGCGATTCACAGGAACTTATCATGGGTCAAAGCCCCACGCTGAAAGCTGTTTCACCGTTCACGGACGTAAAGCCCGACCATCCTTATTACCAGAGCATCATAAACCTGAACCAAAGGAACATCCTAAAGGGAATCCCTGCGGGCAACAGGCTGATTTTCGGACCGAATGAAGCCATATCAAGAGCGGAATTCGCGAAGATCATGCTTGATATTTTCTGTATCATACCCAGAAAAGAAGCTTACGAAGCACCGGCGGTATTTACGGATATCCCTTACAGTGCGGATAGTAACGCATGGTACTATGCCGTGACGAAAGAAGCATATTTCCAGGGATTCATCACCGGCTATATGGGAGAAATAAATCCGGTCACCGGCATGACACCGTTCAAACCCGACAACACGATCAGCAAGGCTGAAGCCGTAAAAATAATCCTGGAAGCGTTGAAACGTGCGGACGCCATCACGCTTGAATCGGTGCCGAAAGTTGAACCGTGGTATCGCCCGTACATGCAGGTCGCGCAGGATCTTTCACCTTATCTGAATCAGAATGAATATCTGAAAAACGTTTTCATCGTGACGGGCGAGGAAGCGAGGACACCTGAAGAGACGGTATCCAGAGGCGGATTCATCGCGATGGCCGACCGCGTACTGACGGCTTATGACTGTAGCATAATCGATACCGACGGAGACGGCATGCCGGATTACTGGGAAAGGAAAAACGGCATGAATCCGTACGACGCGAACGACGGAAATCAGGATCCGGACGGGGACGGACTTTCCAATCTTGAGGAATATGAACACGGAACCGACCCGCATAAAGCCGATACGGACGGAGGAGGTGTATGGGACGGAGTTGAAATCGGTAAGGGAACAAATCCGCTTGATTCGGGTGATGATCCGATAGACCGCGACGGTGACGGACTTACGGATACCGACGAGACAGGCATATTCGGAACAGATCCGACTAGAGCCGATACCGACGGAGGAGGAGTTTCAGACGGCGATGAAGTCCTGATCAACAATACCGACCCCAACGATCCGCGCGATGACGCGGATACCGACGGTGATCGTCTCCCTGACAGTGATGAAACCGGAGTATACGGAACGGATCCATATGACGCGGACACGGACAACGGCGGTGTCGCGGACGGGGATGAGGTATTCCGCGGAACAGATCCTCTGAATCCCGACGATGACCTGATTGACCCAAGATCGGATCTGGATGACGGCATCTATATCATTGAAGAGGAATGTCTGCAGTGTCCTTGCGAGTCGGCCATCGATCATACCGCCGATATCATCCCTGATGACAAGGTTTTCGGAATCATTTCCAACACTGACGACTCTCAAATATTCAGCAGAAGCAACCTGGTCAAGATAAGAAAAACCGAATAAAAGTGATATAATAAACGGATATGACAAAAAAGATGAATGAATTCAAGATACTGACGGTAACGGCTACGCTCGCCGCAATATTCCTGTTCGGGAATTCCATCGATTTGATCCGCGCACAAACAGCGCCTTCTTACGGAGAAACTTCACAAAGCACGGATACAAGCAACATGTCGCAGACACAGGCAAACGTAGTCTGCCAGCCCGAGATGCAGAAATTCGCCGACGTTCAACTCGGCAATTTCAGGACTTTCATAACCGATAATTTCCAAAACAAAAGCAATACAAGCTCTCTTCTTTCAACCGGACTCAACAGATATAAGGAACTTCGAACGTCCCTTTACAATAAATATTTCACCTACTTCCCTCATCAGGGTGCTTTGCTTTTAACCGAAGGGATTGAGCCGGGTGATTGCGAAAAGATCGTGCAAAACACTCTCGCATTGGCAAGACGCGAACTGAAAATGAGAGCCGTACAGACTTCAGCGGTAAAAAAGACAACGGCTCTGATCCAGAAATATCAGGAGATCAATGACTCTCTCGGCACCCTTAATCTCACATTCCTGAACATGAAGGCTTATCTGGATACTTTCACGGCAAAACTTCCGTGTTATATCTCAAAATCGTGTAACAAAGGATAAATGAAGAATTTTTTTCGCAACAATTGGATACTTCTGATCATCGTACTGGCAGCCGTGGTCTCGGTGTCGGTGTCAAAAATCCGGGCGGAAGACGATACCGGGAGCAATGAATACTGGCTAAGTTACTGCGCCGCGAACGGACTTGAAATTGCGGAAGATTCCCCGTACGCGGACTTCCATAAAAGTACCGAAGACATCATCGGGATGTATCATGAAACGATCAATGACAAGTTCAACGTTTATATCAAGCGCATGATTGAGGGACAGAGCGCCGACGCGGAATCGGGAGAGACGGATCCCCTTTCGCTTCCTCCTGAAATCGACGATGAAACCGGCCTTCCCAAAGCGTGCGACCCGGGTAACTACAGTACATATTGCGTCGCGAACACTCTTCTCACCAGCCCGACTTACGGCTATCTGACTTATGAAAAGGTACTGAACTGCAGACGCAGTCAGATGTTTGATTCCTCCCAGGAAGAGGATTTATGGAATCAATACGTGGAGGTGACCACATGTCTCGGCGGAGTGGAATCCATACTTCCTCCGGACAAATGCACCGAGGAGGAAAAACAAAGACTGCAGGCTCAATTGCAGAGCACTTATCAGACACAAAAAGCCCTTCAGATCAGTTCC